>OFTY01000907.1_pt1 | contig 16301 bp, 19 predicted proteins | sample 1775061 | NCBI WGS metagenome assembly OFTY01 (sample SAMN08195773, study PRJEB24354) | sludge metagenome | isolation source: sludge from phenol fed wastewater aerobic bioreactor B | place: India: Nagpur | collected 2016-09-16 | reverse complement strand
CATCATCAGATCCTCCACGGACTGATGAATCACAACATGCTGCGAAGGCCAATTATTTTATGGGTCCGAGCCCTAGGGCGGCTGCGATCAGCATTCCATTCGCGACATAACCACGCGAATGCCGCGAATCCCCGAAACGTTCAGCCTGATGTTTCAGACCATAGCTAGAAGATTTACGATTGATCGTCTTGCGCTTGCTGAATTGCGATAGAAATCGGCACGCTTGGATGAATTCATCGGCGGCGTGATCGCCCAGCATTGAGGCTCGGTCTGCCAGGAACTCGGCCCGGCGCTCCTCAGGGGTCTTTGAACGGCCGCGATAAACATTGTAGCCGAATTGAGTGAGGAACGGTTCCTGCGCCATCGCACGGCGAATGCCGACCTTGGCCAAAGTGCGTGCGAGCCGTCCAGGTTCGGAATCGAAACCGTGCTCCTGGAGATAGCCCAAGAAGGCTCCTTCATTGGTGGAAACCTCGGCTGAGCCATTTGCGAGTCTCGCCCTCATGGCGGCGTTGGTGTTCCACCCGAGGCCCCGAGCAAGGGCTTCGATCCTGTGCGACGATTTCACCTCCGGCAGAGTTGTACGCAGCTCTGCCTTCATGTCCTCGACGTCGTTTGCGGTGATTTCCAATTTCATCATCAAGTCCTCGGTTCCGGGCTCGAGCAGTTCGCCGATTACGCAGCCAGCCCAATCCGCAAGGATTGATGAGAGGTCGCACGAGGATCAATATTTAGGCCGTTTGACCCGGCGATAGGTCGAAGGTGGCAAACCCAGTTCGAAGATGGTCATCGCGTGGCTCGGCGTCAAGGTTGACGTTAAATTCCCAGTCCCTTGTGCCGCCCGAACTCCCAGGAGACGCTATCGCCACGAACAACCCCACCGATCGTCTGACCAAGGCGCTTTTCCAGCACCGGACGCCACGGCACGAGGTTAAATCCCACGCCGTCGTCCAGCATGGCAAAGCGACCACTGGCGAGCATGATGGAGTGGCGATAGATGCCACTTACGTGTTCTCCGTCGCGCACGGCGCGATGATGCAGGCCGGTCTCCTCCACGATCTTTCTGGCAGCGGTTTCGACTTCCCGATCACGAAGCGTGGCGAGCAGATTCCGGGCCAGCAGCACACGCTGCCCACGCCGCTCGGCCAGGCCCTGATCGACGAGGAAGTTCTCCCGCTCGCGCATGGCGTCTCGAACGCTGGCACCGAAGCCGGTCTGCGCGAGTAAGGCGGTGTCGCCTAAGCGCTGCCGGTCGAGCCAAGTCGCACCAATCGCGCGCGTCTGGCGATCAAGTGGCAGATGTGATCGAAGTTCGACGTCGACACCACCAAGACCGCGGGCATCATGAGCTTTACCGCGCTCGGCGAGGTTGGCCGGCACGCGCCAGACGCCTTCGTCCATACGGTCGACGATCCCGACCCGGCGAAGGGCTTCGAGTCGACGGACGTGTGCGGCGACGAAGCTCTCCGGATCGTATCCTGGCTTGGCTTCGGCGCGCTCCACCGCAAGATGGTGATCGGTGCGGTAGACGCCGTCCACGGCGAGGCTGGCGATGGTCCTGTCCGCCCCGCGTTCCACTGCCGCGCGCGTCTGGACGATGCCACCGATCGGGAGGGCCTCGAGATCGGCGCTCACCGAAAGTGGAACATAGTGTGCCCGGCCATCGATCCCGTCGACAACGAGATAGGCGCGATCATAGAGTTCGTCAGCCAGTCCCTTGTCGACGATACGACCGATAACGGGCGTCTGCGATGACATCGCGTCGAGCACGACCAGCTCACGCTTCTCGCCGGACATGACGCGCTGCATGGTACGGATGATGTCGTCGCGCTCGCCCATGCCACGCAACGCCGTTTCAGCGTCGTCGTGAAGCGCCCAGACGCAACTGCCAGTGCGGTCGGCAAGGCCCATCTCGGTGAGTCGCTGGAGCCGACCGATCATGACCGTGCGTCGGAAGCGAGCCTGGGCGTCGGTGGGCTCGCTAACCAGGTCGATGATGCCCGCCTCCGCCTCGTGCTGGATCATCCGGTCGACGCCGGTCCAACGCTCCTGCTCGACCTCGCGCAATATGGAGTTACGGATTTCCATCTCAGTGCGGGGACCGAGCCATTCGGTTGCCAACTCGCGGGCGCGGTTGCGCATGCCGTTGGCGATGTAGTCGCGGGCGATGATCAGATCCGATCCGTCGTCCTGGCGGCCGCGCAGCACGATATGAGAATGAGGATTGTCGGTGTTCCAGTGATCGACCGCCACCCAATCGAGCTTGGTTCCCAGATCGGCTTCCATGCGGCCCATGAGATCGCAAGTGAAGGCTTTCAGATCGCCAAGATCGACCGCATCTTCCGGTGAGACAATGAAGCGGAACTGATGTCGGTCCTCGCGGCCGCGCTGTTCGAAAGCGGTGGTCTCGACCTTATCCGTGCCGGGGCCGTAGGCATGGGCCTTGCCGCCGTCCTTGGTCACGCCGTCGCGCTCGATATAGCGCAGATGGGTAATGGTCGAGCGCGTACCGGCCTTCTCCAACTTGACCAAACGGGTCTTGATGACCACGCGGCGAGAACCGCCGCGCAGGGACTGACCAGCGAACTTCGCGGCAACGTGGCCGCGGCCGAGACGGGCGCCGGAACGCACCTGCCTGGAACTGAACGACCGGCCGCTTGTCGACCCGGAATGGGAAACCGCCTTAAGAACGCGTGCGGTGAACTTCGGCGTCCTTGCTCGACCACGCGATTTTGGTGGCGAGACCCTTGGCCGGAAGCGGTTGTCGTCACGATCTGGCATGACGGCGGTCCTGCCAATCCTGTACAAGCCCATGCGATGAAGCACGCGAAAGCTCACGCATAAACAATGGCTTGATGATTCTATAGGCACGCGGGTTCATCCACTGCGTGCCGCGCCAACCGACGTGCAGACAAGAATTTCGGGACAGGGGCGTGCCGTCCCCTTTTATCTTGCCCTGCGCCTTCAGCGCTCCGAATCCGTGCTTCATCGTGGCTATGGGATCACTTCTGCTGCACGTCGGAGCTGTCGCTGTCGTTTGGTTCGACGTATTCGACGCGTGGCTTGACGGTCACAAAGAGCGCGCCAGCAGATGGTCGAGAGGGGAGTGAACCGACGGTGGATTTCTTCCGCGCGTCGACCGCGAACAGTGGTGCTTCCGGACCGCGGTTTGTGTGCGTCTCCGAGCCCGCGAAGAGGCTCGGAGACGGGCTGCCGATGATCGATGCGAGCTTGTCGAAATAAGCACGTGTCTCATCAGGAAGCGGCACACCGAGGAGTTTGTGTTCCTCATAGCGCGCCGGCCCCGCATTGTAAGCGGCGAGGAATCCCGGCGCCCCGTAGCGATCGTACATCTCGCGCAGATAGGCAGCACCAGCGGTGATATTGTCATACGGATCGAAGGGATCGTCGCCGAGCCCGTATCGGCTGCGCATCGCCTCCCAGGTGGCGGGCAAGATCTGCATCAGGCCGATCGCACCTTTCGCTGACACCACGCGGGTTTCGCCGTCACTTTCGACACCCATGACGGAGCGTATCCACTGCTCCGGAATGTCGAAACGTTGTGCCGCTTCGGCGATCGGTGCAGCCCACGGATCGGCCGATAGTTGATGGTTCGCGGGCGCTTTCTCAGGCGGCGGTGAGGACGCAGGTTCCGCTCGGGCCACGGCGCCGGAAATCATCATCAGCGTACAGGTGATGATCGCTTGCATGACGCGCCGTAGAGGCGAGCGCGACGACGTTTTGCACCATGCTCCTTGTCCGAGCGCCAACAGCCTGCCACCGTCCTCGCTCCGGTCAAGGGCGAGGCGTTGCCGGCCGCAAAGCGACCGCCCCTGACCTTCACTGCGCGCGGTGGCTGTCTGGCCAGCGATCAGGTCGGAGGGATGATCCCGTTTCCCATCGATCAGAGGGATAAGGGTCAATCCCAGTTCGCGCGACCCACACATGACATCAGGTCCGCTCATCACGCTTCGATGGGCGTGTCCAGAGCAGGTTCCAAGTCGCGTTGTCGATTTCCGACTGGAACAGGTGAGCGCGGAGCGGCTGGGTGAAGGACGGATCGTCTATGGCGAGCGACAGGTAGTCTCCGGCTCTCTCGCCGGTGCGCTTCCAACCAGCCCCGGTTTCGATATCGTCGGTGGTGAAGATGCGATAGTGCGGCGCATTCTCGGCGTCCGTATTTTCAGCTGGCCTGATGACCAGCTCGGCGTCGAGCGTCAGCGTCCGGATACGGCCGGTGAAGCCGTCCTTCGTCTTCTTGAAAGTCCCAATCTGTGGCATGCCACACTCCTTCTGGGTCGGACGCGAGCCGCTTATGGCTCGTCGGGAACCGGCTCTGAAGCCGGATCAATGTCGCCGTCGGTGGTCCAGATCGGAACCGCGCGACCGACGATGGAAGAAAGGGGAAGCGGGCCAAAATACCGACTGTCGAATGAGTCCGGCGCATCCCAGTTCATGAGGAAAGCGGCGTCGCTCGGGACGATGCGGCAGCCCTGCCAGACAGGCAGTGGTCGGCCACGATTGTCACGCTCACGAGCGGCCCCGTAGCGCCAGCCGTAAGCGACAATGTCGAAGTCCTCACGGCAGACGGTCTGGCCTGCGAGCGCGAGCACGCGCTTCAAGAGCGGCACGCCGCGCGGAAGATAGCCGCGGGCATCGAGAAAACCGGCGAGCGGTTCCGGCGGCATGACAATGGCGAGGTCCGTGACCGCGATCCGGTCTGCCGGCTCCACGCGATAGAGGCCGACCGGCACACTTGCCGACGCGTTCCAGATGAAGCGCGGCGCGTGCCCCGACCAGACGGGTGCTGCGATCAGCAGCACACCGCTGGCCGTCATCATCAGGAAGAGGCTACGTCCCATCATGACAGCAGCTCCCGGCGACGGAGCCAAGCGTCATGCTGTTCTAACGAATAGGTGCGCGGTGTCTCATGCACCCAGAGCCTGTTGTGGACCTGCTGCCAATATTCCGGCGCGGCGTCAGAGGGAGCCACGCCGAGGGCTTCGACGGTGTCGACCGCCTTCAAGGCGCGCTCGACCTGACCCCATCCGGCGACGAAGAGCAGTATTTTCGCGCCGGGACGCACATAAGGCCACATGCAGCACGTTTCACCGGGCGCAACCGCGCGCATGATGGCGAGATGGGAGAGGGTCGTGCCATAAGCGTTCGCCTCCCAGCGCAATAGCGCGAACGTGCTGCCCGGAGTGAACATCGCGAGGCGTCTGCGACGATCGATCTGGCGCTCGCACACCGGCTTACCGAAGCGCAGCCGGACATTGACGCGGTCGCGGTCGAAGACGGCCAGGACGCTCGTGTAGCGGCGCGTGGTCATGCGTCTGCTCCGCCTTCGGGAAAGCGCGTTTCGAGCAGCGCGCGGATCATCTCGGCGACGGTGACGCCTTGCTTGAAGGCGGCGACCTTGACGCGGCCGCGCAGTTCCGGCGTCACGTCGATGGTAAGGCGCGCGGTGAAGATCTCGGCCTTCGCTGCCGAAGTCGGCGGTGTTGCCTGAACGGCCACCTCGACGCCGTTGCCCTGCTGCACCCAGGCATCGACTGTGGGTGCGGCGGGTTTCGCGCCGAAGGTGACGCGCTTGCCGCTCATGAGCTGCCTCCCATGATCTCGGCAGCGAGTGCGGTGATCTCCTGTGCGGCCGCGCCGCCGGGCTCCAGCTCGCTGGCCAGACGGCCAGTGGCGACGCTCTCGGCGAAGACGACGCGCTGGCCAATGTCGGCGGTGAGCGCGGGCAAGCCCTCCGGCAACGCGGCGCGCACGTCGCGGCCGATGATGGTGCCGACGATGCGGCGGTTGACGACGAAGGCGGCGCGGAGCTGCGGCTTGAACAGCCGCGCCTCGCCGATGAGCGCTACGATCTCGGCACTCGCCCAGACGTCATAGGGCGACGGCTGGACTGGGATCAGCACCAGGTCGGCGGCGAGGATCGAGGAACGTGCCAGCGCGGTTACGCGTGGCGGGCCGTCGATGACAACGTGATCAGCGCCGCGGGCGATGTCAGGAACTTCCGCATGCAGCGTCTCGCGGGGCAGCCCGAGAACGCCGAACAGGCGCGGCAGGCCGCTTTCCGCGCGCCGCTGCGACCAGTCAAGCGCCGAGCCTTGCGGATCGGCGTCGACGACGGCGACACGCGCGCCAGCGGCCGCCAGTTCACCGGCGAGATGGGTGGCGAGCGTCGTCTTGCCGACGCCGCCCTTCTGGTTGAGGAGCGCCACGATCATGACGCGCCCTCCAGGCTGGCACGGTCGTCATGTCCGGGTATCAGTCGCCCTTGGGGGCATGCTGGCGCGATAGGCTGCGCGACGATCGTATGGGATTGTTCATAAGCGTACTTATTCGTATAACTTAAGACATAATCGTCTTTTCTCAGTTTATAGTGGTCATAGTTATCAACAATGTCGCCAGATAAATAAAGAGAGTTAGATTCCATATTAGAGAAGTTAGGGGATAAATTTTGCAAAGCGCCGCAATTGCTTAACGCGCATTCGCGCCTTTGATAGCACGAGTGCCGTGCCCCCGATAGCACGAGTCCGAATGCCTTCGATAGCACGAGACTATTCACAGCCTTTCCACAGCCTCCCTTGAACGAGCGGACAGAAGCGGTGTGGCCGGCGCGAAGACGAGCAGTTCGCGGCCGTTGTCGAGCCGGTCGATGCGCAACCGATAGCCAGGCAAGGGCTGGCGGCGCACGATGTCGCGCAAATCGCAGGCGAAGTTCGAGAAGCGCGAGAGGCTGCCCGACTTGGCATGGAGATGATGAAAATCGAAGCTCCAGCCGCCGGGTTGGCGGCCGCCATGCTTGCGCACCAGCCGGTACAGCCAGCGTTCGATGCCACCGAACAGATCGAAATAGTTGCGGTCGATCGTCAGGACCAGGGCGTTGTTGAGAACGCCTTCGTAGAACCAGTCCGGCACGATCAGCTCGATGCCGAGCGGTCGGCCTTTGGCGTCGAGCCTTTCCTTCCATTCGTTGATCCAGGAAAAGCGATGCCGGCGCCTCTCGGAGGGCTGGCGGATCGACGTGGCAACGGTGGTGGCTTGCAGGCGGTCGAGCGCGGCCTTGAGGCGCTGATAGTCGCGGACGGAGGTGCCGCGGCCGATAAAGGTCAGGATTTCATAGGGTGTCGTCGCCATCAGCCGCGAGGTGCGCAGGCCGAGGTCACGAGCGTCAATGATCTGCGACGCGGCCCAGATCAGGATGTCGGCGTCCCATATGGTGGCCAGGCCGAATTCGGCCGGGGCCTCAACATGGATGCGGACGTCGCCGGCCTCGAATTTAATCGGCTGGACGCGCTTCGACTTGGCGAGGGAGAAGAAGGGATAGGCCATGAGATCCTGCGAGTCGCGGGTCGCCATGTCGCCGGGGCGCGATCGGAACAGTTCGAGCTGGTCACGCTCGGATATGTGTCTGCGCGCCGCCATGCGTTGCCGTCAGCGGGCTTGGGCGTAGCGGGGATCTGAGGTGGTGTTGCAAGCGCGCGCCTCGATCCAGGTTTCGAGGTCGTCGATCGCGTAGACGACGCGGGAGCCGAGCTTGCGGAACTTTGGTCCGCCGCCAATGACGCGCTTCTTGTTCAGCGTGTGCGGCGAGAGCTTGAGATAGGCGGCCGCTTCCTCATTGGTGAGGTAGCGGCTGGCCGGTTTGGATTCGGGACGATCCATGAAGCTGCCTCCGTCTCAGGCTGGCCGAGCGAAGCCCGGTCCAGCGGTTGGGAGGTAGCTTGGGGAAAGCCTGTCCTGCTGCGTATGGAGAATCCTGGCCGGTCGGCTTCCTCCCTCAGGGGGCGGCGGCGGGCATGGGATACTCGCCGGCCCGACGCGCGGTCGCACCCCAGAGGAAACGGCGATAGCCGCCGTTCATGAGGGCGCGGCCACGGTGGACGAGATAACGGACCCTGGCGCGCAGTTCGCTGTCACCATGCCATTTCTCCTTCACGATGCGTGCGCCGAAGATTGCGATGGCGATCTCGCGCTCGCTGGCTCCGGCAAGATGACCGTCGAGGGCCTGCAAGGACTGCATGGTGATGATCGGCTCGGGCGAGCCGCGTCGGCCGGCAAGTCCGGCTGGGCGGGTGGCGATTGCGGCCAGCAACTCCTTGGCCTCGCGCAAGCGGGCATCGGCCCGGTCGTCCGGTGCGATCGCGAAGGTGAAGGGCATGGTGGCGTCAAGCGCGCCGGCGATATGGACATGCCAGGAGCGGCCGCGCCGGGTGAGCTTCAGCGCGAGACGGCCGCCATCATGGCCGATCGCCTTGCGGCCGGGAAAGGTCCAGAGGTCGAAGACCGGTGCGACAGCCTCCGGGTCTTCGTCCGGCACGATCGGCAGGGCAATGTCTGGATCAGGACGCCAGAACGGCAGCGCATCGCGCGCGTCGTGTTTGGGGTTCTCGAAGAAATCGTAACCCCCAATTCTGCGCATGTGCGCTCAACGACGGACGTCGCTTCGTGCCAAAGCGGCGCCAGTCGTTCCGATAGCCGGGATTGCGCCGCAGGTGCTCCCAGGCGACAGCCGGACGGTCGAGAAAGAGGATGTAGAGATAGGCCGCGTTGGCCATCCAGTCTTGCGTGTGGGGCATGTTTCCTCCGTGTGTTTCGGAAAGCTTCTGTTCTCAAGAGCACGCACCGTGTCCCCCAAAATGAGGCGGCTAAAGTTAAGGCGTCGTGCATCGTCGGGAGAGGACGATTGCAGACGGCAATTGTTCGGATAGTTGAGGCCGTTCCAATTATGACTTGCGAGCCGGGCGGAGCCCGGCGAGCCGCGGCCGTGCTGTCGAGGCGCGGCCGCGCCGCCGACCCGGATTTACGGATCGGCGGAAAATTCCGGATACGGAAAGCCGCACGGTCGATGGACCGACCGCGCGGCATCTGTGGTTATGCGGCTTTCTCCAGTAGGGTCTTTGCTTTCGCTTCCAGTTCAAGGCGGCTGTCCTGATGCGCCTTCGCGCGGGCATGCGCCGTCATGCCCTGCACGAAATCGAAGATGCTTTCGGGCGGGCGGCCTTCCTCCTGCAAGACCGTCTCGATGATCTTGCCGGTCTCGGCCTTGCTGAAACCGCGCTTGCGCAGGAAGCTCTCGCGGTCCTCGTCCGTACGGGCGACGATCTTCTCCCGGGCCGCCTTGATCCCGGCGACGAATGGCGCGGGCGAGGAATTAGCGAAGCTCGTCAGCGCCGGGGCCGCTTCATGGGCGAAGCGCTGCGCGGCAAACTTGCTGTGCCGGATGCTGATTTCCTCGAAACCTTCCACGCCCCAAAGGTTGCGGTTCATGCACACGGCGCGGAGATAGAAGCTCGCAATGCCGAGGGTCTTCGATCCGACTTCGCTGTTCCAGCAGTAGAAGCCCCGGAAATACAAATCCGGCTCGCCGTTCGGCAGGCGCCCCGCCTCGATGGGGTGGGTGTCGTCCACGAGGAACAGGAACACGTCGCGGTCGCTGGCATAGAGGGTGGTCGTGTCCTTCGTGATGTCCACGAAGGGATTGTGCGTCATGGTCGTCCAGTCCAGCACGCCGGGCACCTTCCACATGGTGTCGCCGGTGCCGTTGCCGGCGATCTTCATGACGGCGGCGACAAGCTCATGGTCCCAGATACGGCCATAGTCCGGGCCGGTCACGGCGCGAAGCTCAACCCGTCCGTCTTCGGTTTCCAGCGTCTTCACAAGCTCGGCGCGGTGCGACAGCAAACCATGCTGCAGGTTGATGCCGGCGAGCGGCGCGGGAAGCTGACGCATATAAGTCGAGGGCGCACCCACTAGGCTGCACAACTGCCCGAAGCTCCAATGCGTCGGGGCGATGGGCTCCTCCTGTCCGGGAACGATCAGCGAAAGCCGCTCCGCATCCTCCCGGCTTGCCTCCACGCGTACGGCGCGGCTCTCCACGGTGCGGGCCTTGGCGCGATCCGCGCGGGCCTTCACGGCATCGTAAAGCTCGGTGAGCGACAGGAAACGCTCGTCGTCGGGCCGCGAGAACCATTCCGACGACACGCGGCCGATCCGCTCGCCGCGCGAAATGTCCACGCGGAAGCCGCTTTCAACGGGCTGGCCATTCTGGCTGCTGATGATGTTCATGGTCGTTGCTCCTTTTCCCGTAAATGCCGAAGGCATGTCCCCCGACATGCCTTCCGGGGGCGCGAGAGCGCGCGGGAATGGAGGGGGCACATGCCGGCGCGCGGAGCCGGACTGCCAGGCCGAGCGAGGTGGGGCCGATGATGGGAAGGATGACCGTCATGACCACCTTGCGAGGCGGCGGCCCTGCTCTGCAACAGGCGGCATTTGCGGGGAGCAAGGGGAAAGTCCCCCTTGGCTCCCCCGAGGATCGGCAAGGCTCCGGCTGCGGCCGATCAGGACAAAGGGAGCGCAGCTCGCCATACTCGATGCTGGCTGTGGGAGACTTCGTCAGCCCCGGTCGATGGCCGTCCGCCTCTCGCAATCGTCGCGGAGACGGGCTATATAGTTCGAAATTCAATATCGAAATCGGACCTGATTTTGATGCCGTTATTCGAGGACGAGGCCATGCAGCGCGTGGAAGCCGAAATCGCCGTCAGCGTCTCCGACCTGAAGAAGAACCCAACCGCCATCGTCGATGGCGCGCGGGGCAGCGCGGTCGCGATCCTGAACCACAACCGGGTCATGGCCTATATGGTACCGGCCGATACCTATGAGGCGATGATGGACGCGCTCGACGATCAGGCGCTCGTCGAAATCGCCAAGGCGCGCGCGAGCGAGAAGGGTGTGCCGGTCAGCCTCGATGACTTATAGGCTGGAGTTCCTGCCTTCCGCACGCAAGGAATGGGACAAGCTCGGCGCGACGCTGCGCGAACAGTTCAAGAAGAAGCTAGCGGAGCGCGTGAGCCAACCGCATGTGCAGGCCGACGCGCTGCGCGGCATGCCGGATCACTACAAGATCAAGCTGCGCTCGGCCGGTTATCGGCTGGTCTATCGCGTCGAGGATGAAAGGGTCACGGTGGTCGTCGTCGCCGTGGGGAAGCGCGAGCGTTCCGAGGTGTATGAGGCGGCAAAGAAGCGCCGTTAGGACGTTTCACAGCCGATCAGGGCAAGGGCAGCACGGCTCGCCGTATCTCCTTCGGGCGGCGGCGGACATGAACATGGCGAAGCCCCGCTTTGGCGGGGCTCCCCCTGTGGTGGCTGGTGTCACTCGGCGGCGCGGCGGGACCAGATGAGCGCGAACTCACCCTCGGTCTCCGTCTCGACCAGGCTCGCATAGATCGGAGCCGGGAATGACGGATCGTCCAGCTTGACGGAGTGGTAGTCGCGGCCCTCGCGCGAGGTCTTCTTCCACGCCGCTCCGAACTCGGTGGCACCGGAGAAGATGCGGAAGTCCGGCCCCTTCTCGTTATCGCCTTCGGCGGGGACGAATTCGACCGCCTTGACGTTGAGGCTCAGGGTCTTGACCGCGCCCTTGAAGCCCTTGGCGGTGGCGGTGAAAGTGCCGATGGTGGCCATTGCGGTGGTTCCTTCTGCTGACCGGGCCGCGCCCATCGCGGCCTCGATGGGGGTCGGCAGACCGGGGACGATCGGCCCGCAACATCCAGCGAGGACTTTTTCGCTTCGCGGTGCAAAGCCGGCCCTAGCCGGCGGCGGGAAAAAGCCGCAGGCGGCGTGTTGCGGGTTCAAGATCGAGGTGACGCCAGCGTCGCCGGTCTTCGGTCAGACCCCTGCCTATCGAGGACGAGATGAACGTGGCTTGAGACAGGCGGACAGGAGGAACCGCCCGATAGCTGCATCGGAACGACGCTTTCACTGCCACCGCCAAGCGCTTCTCTGAGAGGGCCGGACAGGCCCTCAGCCTCACCGGCGAGGCGAAGTGATCGGTTCTCTCTGACGATCGGCCGGCGACAATGAGAGCGGGCTGAACCCTCTCCACTCCTCGCCTGCCAACGAGTTCGGGGCGGCGTGCAAGAAACGACATTGCTCCCACCTGGGGCCGTGGCTGCCTCGCCTCCTCAAGCGCCCGGACGATGCGGACTTTCCCGATCCGTTCGATACAATGCGGGCTTGGTCGAGACCGGCATTGGGGGGGCAATATCTTCCTCATCCCGGCCCGTCTTACGATTTGCCGAGTGATGCCGGTCGTCACAGGGAGAGCCCCGTAGAAGCGGAGGGCTTCATCGTGGGAATGCCCACCGCCGCTGTTCCGCACGTCAGGGATCGTTACCGGAGGCGAAGACCCGCAAGGGGCTTCGGAAGCCACCGCTGGGGGCGCGTAGAGCCCGGCCCGAAGGGCGACGCCTAGCATCTCAGAAATATAGGTGGTGAGAATGTGTTAGCGTTGTGAAAATTGTACTGATGTTCGATCATCACGTCTTTCGCTTCGCTTTACGCTTCGTCGCAATTGCAGATACCTCACGGATGATGTCATGGGGATCGAAGCCGATCGTTTCGGCCAGATCAAGGAACTCGACGACATCGATGCGACGGCCGCCGGATTCGATGGCGGCAACGACGGACTGGTATCGGCCGAGCGCTTCGGCCAGATCGGACTGGCTCATGCCGGCTTCCCGGCGCTTGTCGACGATGAGCTGAACCAGACGCATATGCCTTGGCGAGCGAAGCGTTTTTTGCATATGCCCTGCCGGTCATTGACGAAACCGGCAGATCAATTAAACCGAAATACAGATAACCAGAAAATCTGGTTAGCCTTGGCACGACGGATTCGGGCATGGATTCTCGATTATTGGCGGACCGACATCCAGCGCTAGGTCAGCTTTATCGCGTCTGGCTTGCGCGCGGTGAAGGCGCGGCCATGCCGCTGGCTGGGAATATCACCGAGCGTCTGGCCGATCTGGATGATGTGATCGTCGTGATCCGGCGCCCGTCCGAATCGGATGAGACGCTGAGGATCGAGCGCAGCGGCAAGGATGTCGACCGGCTCTATGGAGTTGCTTTGGCCGGCGAGCTGGTCGGCCGGCTCACGCCGTCGAGCGCGGATGCGGACAATGAGGCGGCCGTCGTTCTCGCATCCGGGCGCACGCTGATGATGGAAGACCAGGCGCAGCTTCCGGGTGGGTCTGCCCGCATCGTCCGGCTCTATTTGCCGTTTGCCGACGAGGCCGGCGCTGTGGCGGGCGTTGTGGTCGGCATCGTCAAGGCCGCCTGAAATCCGCAAAAGCGGATTTCAGGAAACGGAGCGATCATCATTGCGACCGCTGTTCGATATATCTCATGGTCATGCTTCCTGCTCTCGCGCAGTCGAGGTCTCCGGCCGCGCCGTATCGGCGCGGCCGGAAAATTCTCGATGCTGTCGAGAGACTGGCCGGAACCGCCGAAGCGGCTCCGGCCGTGGGGCTCACTCGGCGGCGTGGTTGAAGGCTGCGCCGTCCTTGACAGTGCCGGTATCGTCGCGACTGGTTGCGGTCGGGGCATTTAGGACCACTCCGGCGTCATCCTCCGGGGCATCCAGCCATGCGGGCCGTTCGGTGCGCAGGAGTGCGGGGAGCCATCCGGTGGCGGCGACAAGCTGCTCAGCGGCTTCCGCCATGAGCTGCTTTTTCATGCCGGCGATCCGGTCGGCGGCCTCGTCGCTGACGGCCTCCCGCACGGCGGCGGCGATGTGCGCCTTGGTCACTCGACTGAGGTAGGTCCGTGCCGTGGGCGTCCAGTGCGCCGTCATGTCGAGGGCAAGCGCGGTCGCTAGCCGGTCCGCCGTCTCATGGACGCGGGGCTTGCGGTCCCAGGGCAGCCTCACCGCATTGACGGTGAGTGAAGCGCAATGGGCAAACAGCGCCAGCACGCTCGCCTGATCCAGCGCGGCGATGAAGCCCCACAGGTCAGCCACATCGCGCGGCATGTCGGATGCCCATCCGGCATTACGATCCGCCAGCGCCTTCGCCGGAGCGGTGTCATCGATGCCGTCCGCGTGCCCGGTGAGGGTGCTGCTCGTCGACCGGATTTCGAGGCACGTCGCCTCCGCGCCGCGATAGAAGGTCTGCACGGCGAGAGCATGGGTGACGACGACCAGCGCCATGTCCGGCTGCTCACCAAGGACGAGGCGCAGGCCGAGCGTGCGGTGAGCGGTGAGGTCCCGCACGAGAAGGTCAGAGAGCGGCTTGCCCGCATCCCCGGTATCCTCGTCCTCGGCGTCGAGCGCGGAAACGGGGTTTCCATCCTTGTCATCCGTGCCGTCCTCGATGATCTCGCCATCCTCGGTGACGCGCATGTTCTCTGCGGCTTCCTCAGGCTCGGGCTTCTCGTCCCCGACCCGGATGAAGCCGCGCTCGATGCGGGCAGTGCCGTCATGCGACAGCACGACCAACACGCCTCCGCGCGCGATGTCGTCCGGGTCATAGATGTGCCGGAGCGCGTCTATGCGCTCCATGTCCGCTTCAAGCACCCCGAACCGCTCGTCCGCCTCCGGGGGAAGCTCCTCTGCGCCGTCCCATTCCTCCGACAGCCGGTTGTATTCCTCCTGCGCGGCGGCATAGGCGGCGGCATCTTCCTCGGAAAGCCCCACCGGCTGCGGATAGGCGCGGCGCTGGCCGTGGGCATGGGGATAGTCGATGTGGACCGAGACCCACTTCCAGCCTTCCGCCTGAACCTCGGCGCCGATCCGCTCCAGCTTCCCGGTGACGAGCCGGTCCAGCAGCGCGGCATCCCCGTAGAAGCCGCCGCGATCCTCGGTGAATAGGTCTCGCAGGATGGTGCCGCCCGCCTCGGTGTATTCTTCCGGGCCGACGAAGATCGCCCGGCGATCCGTTGCCGGAATGTGTGCCTTGGTGAGGTCGCGGCGGATGATCCACGGCTCGCGGTTGTAGGAGAGGTTCGCAAAAACCTCCTCCTGCCGGGCATGGTCGTCAGTGATGGCGAAGGCCATCAACTGGTCAAGGCTCAAGCCGCCGTCGCGGTACACCTGCATCAGCTTGGGGCTGACAGCTCCAAGCCGCAGGCGCTGGCGCTGGCGCACCACATGCGCCGTCACGCCGAAGCGGGCGGCGATCTCCTCCGCTCCCCACCCGCGATTTTCCGCAAGCTCGCGGAACGCCTCGAACTGGTCGGCCGGATGCATCGCCTCGCGGGTGACGTTCTCGTCAAGGCTGATCTCGTGCGGGTCATTCGCCGTGTCGATGACGCAGAGCACCGGCTCGGTCTTCCTGATCTCCTTGCGCTTCACGCGGAGAAGCTGGGCAAGCCTGCGGCCTTCGCCCACCGTCACGAAATAGCTGCCGGTGGGCTCTCCCGACGCATCAAGCTCGGGCTCCACCACAAGGTTTTGCAGCATACCCTTGACGGCGATGCTGGCGGCCAGCGCCTCGATGATCGCTTCGCTGTGCGGGGTCTTGCGGGCATTGCGCGGCGACTTCTTCAACTTGTTGAGCGGAATGAAATCCGCCGCGCCGCTGGCGGCCTCTGCCTCCGGTGCGGGCAGCGCGCCGACGATTTCCGTCGCTGCTTTCCCGATGCTACGGACTTCCGCATCCGCAACCTGATCCGCCATCGTCTCGGTGACGGCCCGCGCCTTCTTCGATGTTCTGGCCATTGTTCCGATCCTTTCTCCGTAAATGCCGAAGGCATGTCCTTCGACATGCCTTCCGGGGGCGCGTGAGCGCGCGGCAGAGAGGGGGGCGGCTGCCGGCGAGCAGGGCTGGGCTGAGCCGCGAGCGGGGTGGATCGGAACGGTTGGGACAATGGTAGCTATGCGCCGCCTTGCGAGCGCGCGGCCCCGCCCTCGCGCAGGCGGCGGTCGCGGGGGAGAGAGGGCTAAGACCATCTCTCCCTTTTCGGGATCGGCAAGGCTTCAGCCGCAGCCGATCAGGACAAAGCGAGCGCAGCTCGCCGTATGGTCTTGGGACGGTGCAGGCGATGAGACCTCAGCCGTTTCTCCGTCGGATCGGGATCGGCGGTAATAGGCAGGTATCAACCCCGTGCGGCGGCGAGCCACCTTGTTTCGAGAGAAGGAGTGCAGCGTGTCCATCGACAGCACCGCGCAATCGATGATCGCTGTTCAAAATCAGTAGCCAATAACGACTAAACGGTAGGGCATCGCGACACGGCTATGACCGAATAGAGCATCTGCTACCGCGCAGCTGTAGTCATAGTCCCCGCTGATGACAGTCCGGCCCAGGCTCTTTCGCCGGTAGCCATTGGGAACCGCCAACACCAGATACTGAAGGTCGACCATGACCAGCGCTTGAATTAGATCCCGATATACGGCGTTGCCCAGCCAGGCGCGGCCAGCTTCAATCTCCAGCCCGCACTTGTGAATCGGCGTGGAATAAGGCCCCTGTTTGAGGGGTTATCGGCGTCCAAACGGGCCCCCTCTGACGGAGGGGTTC
>OFTY01000906.1_pt1 | contig 16302 bp, 12 predicted proteins | sample 1775061 | NCBI WGS metagenome assembly OFTY01 (sample SAMN08195773, study PRJEB24354) | sludge metagenome | isolation source: sludge from phenol fed wastewater aerobic bioreactor B | place: India: Nagpur | collected 2016-09-16 | reverse complement strand
GGGGTCGCCGGTGGTGCCGCTGGTGTAGATGAGCACGGCGGGGTCGTCGGCGGCGGTGTCGGCCAGTGGGAAGGGCGCGGCGCGCTCGGCCAGCCAGTCTTCGAGCCGCGCGTCCACGCCCGGCGTGCCGGGTGCGGCGCCCACGGCGGTCACGGTGCGCACACCGGGGCATTGCGCCCGCGCGGCCGTGACGGCGGGCAGGGCGGCGGCATCGCACAGCACCAGCACGGCGTCGCTGTGGGCGAGGCGAAACTGCAGCGCCTCCGGGCCGAACAGCAGGCTCAGCGGTACGGCCACGGCGCCGAGTTGCAGCACCGCCATGTAGGCCACGGCCGTCTCGAAGCGCTGCGGCATGACGATGGCCACCCGGTCGCCGCGCTGCACGCCTGCGCGCACCAGGGCGTGCGAGAGGCGTGCCGCGGCCTCGTGGAGCTGCGAAAACGAGTGATTTGCGCCGTTGCCCAGCGTGGAATGGTCGATGATTGCTATTGAATTTGAAGTGTCCGGCTGCCCGTGCGCGGGCACCGCCCAGCGGCGGCAGCAGACCTCGGCGATGTTGAAGCGCGCAGGCACCTGCCAGTGCAGGCCGGCGTGCACGGCCTCGTAGGCGTCGGCCGCGCGGCGCGCCCGCGGCGCGCGGGCGGTCGGGCGCGGCGGCTTGTCCCGGTGTTGACGGCTGGGCATGGGGGGTCTCCTCAATAATCGGCGCAATGTATCCAATCCGACGAGTCAGCCACAGCGCGTTTGTCCCGATCCGCGGCCTGCAGTACCACGTGCGCTCCTGGGGCGATGCCGCGGACCCTGCAGGGAGTGATGCCACGCAGCCGCCGCTGGTGCTGGTGCACGGGTGGATGGACGTGGCGGCCTCGTGGCAGTTCATGGTGGATGCGTTCTCGCCGTCCTTCCTGCGTGGGCGCCGCATCCTCGCGCCGGACTGGCGCGGCTTTGGCCGCACCGGCGCGCCGCCGGGCACCGATCATTTCGTGTTCCCCGACTACCTCGGCGACCTCGACGCGCTGCTCGACACCCTGGTGGGCGCGCAGCCGGTGGATCTGATCGGCCACAGCATGGGCGGCAACGTGGCCATGATGTACGCGGGCGTGCGGCCGCAGCGCATCCGGCGGCTGGTGAACCTCGAAGGCTTCGGTCTGCCCGCCACGCAGCCCGAGCAGGCGCCGGCGCGGCTGGCGCAGTGGCTCGATGAGTTGCGCGCGCTGCACGCGGGCGAGCTGCAGCTCAAGGACTACGACAGCGCCGACGCCGTCGCGCGCCGCCTCATGAAGACCAACCCGCGCCTCTCGCCCGACAAGGCCGCCTGGCTCGCGCAGCACTGGGCCGAGCCTGATGCCGCGGGCCGCTGGCGCATCCTGGGCGACGCCGCGCACAAGATCACCAACCCCACGCTCTACCGGGTGGAGGAGGCGCTGGTGGTTTACCGGGCCATCACCGCGCCGGTGCTGGCCATCGAGGCCGACGGCGACTCGCTCGGCCAATGGTGGCAAGGCCGCTACAGCCTGGCCGAATACCACGAGCGCCTGCGCGCCGTGCCCGACTGCCGGGTCGCGGTGGTGATGGATGCGGGCCACATGCTGCACCACGACCAGCCCGAAGAACTCGCACGGCTGATCGAGAACTTCCTCGCATGAGAAAATCGCGGGTTTGCGGGTGCGCTCGCACCCCGCGGCGGCGTGGCTGCGCCGCCCGTGAACACCGAACACCGAGGAATTCCCAGCATGGATGCAGAACACATCAACCAGATCGGCACGCAGCTTGCGGACCTGAGCGAACGCGCCCAGGCGCTACGGGGGTATCTTTGACTATCCTGTCAAAGCCGAACGCCTGAGAACCGTCAACGCCTACCTCGAAGACCCCACCGTCTGGGACGACCCCAAGCGCGCGCAGGAACTGGCCAAGGAGAAGAAGGCGCTCGAAGGCGTGGTCGTCACGCTCGACCACCTCGAGCGCGAGCTCGCCGACAACACCGAGCTCTATGAAATGAGCAAGGAAGAGGGCGACGAAACCGGCCTGGCCACCATCGAGGCCGAGGTGGAGAAGCTCGGCGCCACCGTGCGCGAGCTCGAATTCCGCCGCATGTTCAACAACCCGGCCGACCCGCTCAACGCCTTCCTCGACATCCAGGCCGGCGCCGGCGGCACCGAAGCCTGCGACTGGGCCAGCATGCTGCTGCGCCAGTACCTGCGCTACGCCGAGCGCAAGGGCTTCAAGGCCACGGTGGAAGACATCACCGAGGGCGATACCGCCGGCATCAAGAGCGCAACCATCAAGATCGAGGGCGACTACGCCTTCGGCCTGCTGCGCACCGAAACCGGCGTACACCGCCTGGTGCGCAAGAGCCCGTTCGACTCCTCGGGCGGCCGCCACACCAGCTTCGCCAGCGTGTTCGTCTACCCGGAAATCGACGACACCATCGAAATCGACATCAACCCCGCCGACGTGCGCGTGGACACCTTCCGCGCCAGCGGCGCGGGCGGCCAGCACATCAACAAAACCGACTCGGCCGTGCGGCTCACGCACATCCCCACCGGCATCGTCGTGCAGTGCCAGGACGGGCGCAGCCAGCACAGCAACCGCGACACGGCCTGGAAGCGCCTGCGCTCGCGCCTGTACGACTACGAGATGCGCAAGCGCATGGAAGCGCAGCAAAAGCTCGAGGACAGCAAGACCGACGTGGGCTGGGGCCACCAGATCCGCTCCTACGTGCTCGACCAGAGCCGCATCAAGGACTTGCGCACCAACTACGAGACCTCGGCCACGCAGAAAGTGCTCGACGGCGACCTCGACCCCTTCATCGAAGCCTCGCTCAAACAGGGCGTCTGAACCCCACCCCAAAGGAACCCCATGATGCGTGAAGGACAAGCCGTGATCCGGCGCGAAGACTACGCCCCGCCGGCCTACCTCATCGACACCGTCGACCTGTGCTTCGACCTCGACCCGGCCAAGACCCGCGTGCTCAACCGCATGCGCGTGCGCCGCAACCCCGAGGTGCCGGCGCAGCCGCTGCGCCTCGATGGCGAGGAACTCAACCTCGCGCGCGTGCTCGTCAACGGTGCGGGCACCTCGTTCAAGCTCGACGGCGGCCAGCTCGTGCTCGAGAGCCTGCCCGAAGGCCCCGAGCCCTTCGAGCTCGAAATCTTCACCACCTGTGCGCCGGCCAAGAACACGCAGCTCAGCGGCCTGTACGTGAGCGAGGGCACCTTCTTCACCCAGTGCGAGGCCGAGGGTTTCCGCCGCATCACCTACTTCCTCGACCGCCCCGACGTGATGGCCAGCTACACCGTCACGCTGCGTGCGGACAAGGCGCTCTACCCGGTGCTGCTGTCCAACGGCAACCTGGTCGAGCAGGGCGAGCTCGACGACGGGCGGCATTTCGCCAAATGGGTCGATCCGCACAAGAAGCCCAGCTACCTGTTCGCGCTGGTGGCGGGCCAGCTCGTCGCGCGCGAGCAGCGCATCGTCTCGCGGCTGGGCAAGGAGCACCTGCTGCAAATCTATGTGCGCGCCGGCGACCTCGACAAGACCGAGCACGCCATGCATTCGCTCATGGCGGCCATCGCCTGGGACGAAGTGCGCTTCGGCCTCTCGCTCGACCTCGAGCGCTTCATGATCGTCGCCACCAGCGACTTCAACATGGGCGCCATGGAGAACAAGGGCCTGAACATCTTCAACACCAAGTACGTTCTCGCCAACCCCGCCACCGCCACCGACACCGACTACGCCCACATCGAGAGCGTGGTCGCGCACGAGTACTTCCACAACTGGACGGGCAACCGCGTCACCTGCCGCGACTGGTTCCAGCTCTCGCTCAAGGAGGGCCTGACGGTCTTTCGCGACCAGCAGTTCAGCCAGGACATGGCGGGCAGCCCGTCGGCGCGCGCCGTGCGCCGCATCGAGGACGTACGCGTGCTGCGCACCCAGCAGTTCCCCGAGGACAGCGGCCCCATGGCCCACCCGGTGCGCCCGGACCAGTACCTCGAGATCAACAACTTCTACACCGTCACCGTCTACGAGAAGGGCGCCGAGGTCGTGCGCATGATGCACACGCTGGTGGGCGCGCAAGGCTTTGCCGCGGGCATGAAGCGGTATTTCGAGCGGCACGACGGCCAGGCCGTCACCTGCGACGACTTCGCCGCCGCCATCGCCGACGCCAACCCCGGCTCCGAACTGGCGCAGCGCCTGCCGCAGTTCAAGCGCTGGTACAGCCAGGCCGGCACGCCGCGCGTGGCGGCCGAGGGCGTCTACGACGCGCAGGCCCGCACCTACACGCTCACGCTCACGCAAAGCTGCGCGCCCACGCCGGGCCAGCCGCACAAGGAGCCGTTCGTCATTCCGGTGGCGCTGGGCCTGCTCGACGCGCAGGGCACGCCGCTGGCCTTGCGCCTCGAGGGCGAGACGGCTGCCGAGGCGCCGCTCGAGCGCCTGCTGGTGCTCTCCGAGCCCACGCAGCGCTTCGTCTTCACCGGCATCGACGCGGCACCGGTGCCCTCGCTGCTGCGCGACTTCAGCGCGCCAGTGGTGCTCGACCTCGAGCTCTCCGACACCGAGCTGCGCACCCTGCTGGCCCACGACACCGACCCCTTCAACCGCTGGGAGGCCGCGCAGCGCCTCATGACGCGCCGCGCGCTGGAGTTCATCCGCGGCAGCGCCTCGCCGCGCGAAGCCAAGGTGCTCGACGCGTCCACCCTCGATGCGCTGCGCAGCGTGCTGCGCCACCCGGGGCTGGACGCCGCCTTCAAGGAACTCGTGCTCACCCTGCCGGCCGAGACCTGGCTGGCCGAGCAGCTCGACGTGGTGGACCCGCAGCGCGTGCACGCCGTGCGCGAGGCCATGCGCGAACAGCTCGCGCTCGACCTGCACCACGACTGGGTCGCGGTGGCCAGCGCCACCGACCGCGGTGCCTACCGGCCCGATGCCGAGTCGGCCGGCCGCCGCGCGCTGCTCAACCTCGCGCTGTCCATGCTGTGCGTGGCCGCGCGCGAAACCGGCGACGTGGTCTGGCCGGGCAAGACCTACCAGCGCGTCAAGGACGCCACCAACATGACCGAGCGCTTCGGCGCGCTCAGCGCCCTGGTGGTGGCCGGCCATGCGCTGGCCGAGCCCGCGCTGCAGCACTTCCATGCGCGCTTCCGCGACGAGCCGCTGGTGGTGGACAAATGGTTCGCGCTGCAGGCGGGCGCGCCGGACCGCGGCGGCAACGTGCTGGGCACCGTGCGCCAGCTCATGCAGCACCCGGACTTCAACCTGCGCAACCCCAACCGCGCGCGCAGCCTCATCTTCAGCTACTGCAATGCCAACCCGGCGGCGTTTCACCGCGCCGACGCGGCGGGCTACGTGTTCTGGAGCGAGCGCGTGCTCGAGCTCGACGCCATCAACCCGCAGGTGGCCGCGCGCCTGGCGCGCGCGCTCGACCGCTGGAAGAAGCTGGCCGAACCCTGGCGCAGCGCCGCGCGCGAAGCCATCGCGCGCGTGGCCGCCAAGCCCGACCTGAGCAACGACGTGCGCGAGGTGGTCTCGCGCGCCCTCGCCGACTGAATTCCAACCGCAGGAGCACCCCATGGCCAGCAAACCCATCAGCCTCACGCGCTACCTCGTCGAGCAGCAGCGCGTCGACGGCCACATCCCCGCGCAGTTGCGCCTGCTCATCGAGGTGGTGGCGCGCGCGTGCAAGCGCATCAGCTTCGCGGTCAACAAGGGCGCGGTCGGCGGCGTGCTCGGCTCGGCCGGCTCGGAGAACGTGCAGGGCGAGGTGCAGAAGAAGCTCGACCTCATCGCCAACGAGGTGCTCATCGAGGCCAACGAATGGGGCGGCCACCTCGCGGCCATGGCCTCCGAGGAGATGGACACCATCTACGTCGTGCCCAACCGCTACCCCAAGGGCGAGTACCTGCTGCTGTTCGATCCGCTCGACGGCTCGAGCAACATCGACGTCAACGTCAGCATCGGCACCATCTTCAGCGTGCTCAAGATGCCCGAGGACGACCGCGGCGTCGACGAAGGGGACTTCCTGCAGCCCGGCTACCGGCAGGTGGCCGCGGGCTATTGCGTCTATGGCCCTCAGACGACACTGGTGCTCACCGTGGGCGACGGCGTGGCCATGTTCACGCTCGACCGCGAGCAGGGCTCCTTCGTGCTCACCGAAGAGAACGTGCGCATCCCGGCCGACACCCGCGAGTTCGCCGTGAACATGAGCAACCTGCGCCACTGGGACGCGCCGGTGCGTCGTTACGTCGAAGAGTGCCTGCAAGGCGTGGACGGCCCGCGCGGCAAGGACTTCAACATGCGCTGGGTGGCCTCCATGGTGGCCGACGTGCACCGCATCATGACCCGCGGCGGCATCTTCATGTACCCCTGGGACAAGCGCGAACCCAACAAGGCCGGCAAGCTGCGCCTGATGTACGAGGCCAACCCCATGGCCTGGCTGGTCGAGCAGGCCGGCGGCGCGGCCACCAACGGCCGCCAGCGCATTCTCGACATCGAACCCAAGAGCCTGCACGAGCGCGTGGCGGTGTTCCTCGGCTCGAAAAATGAGGTCGAGCGCGTCACGGCGTACCACAACGGCACGCTATAATGCAGGGCTTCGCCGGCATAGCTCAGTTGGTAGAGCAGCGCATTCGTAATGCGAAGGTCGGGGGTTCGACTCCTCTTGCCGGCACCAACATTGCCGCCGCCTCGCTCTGAAGGCGGCCTGAACGGAAAAGCCCCCGCGCCGCATGGCCCGGGGGCTTTTTTCTGGCCCGTGAATGCTGCGCTCAGGTGGGCCGGCCACACGTGACGTTGTGAGCGGCAACGAGGCCGGTTCGCCCGTGAATGCTGCGCTCAGGTGGGCCGGCCACACGGGCCGGCCGCGGCGCATCACTTCTCGATGCCGAGCAGTTCCACGTCGAAGTTCAGCGTGGCATTGGGCGGAATCACGCCGCCGGCACCGCGCGGGCCATAGGCGGTTTCGCTCGGGCAGGTGAGGCTGGCCTTGCCACCGACCTTCATGGTCTGCAGGGCTTGCGTCCAGCACGGAATCACGCGGTTGAGCGGAAAGCTCGCCGGCGTGCCGCGGCTGTAGGAACTGTCGAATTCCTTGCCGTCGGTGAGCGTGCCGCGGTAGTGCACCCGCACCACGTCGGTGGCCTTGGGGCTGGCGCCGTCGCCCACCTTGGTGTGCACGATCTTCACGCCCGAGGGCAGGGTTTCGGTCGGGGCGGCGGGGGCGGAGGCCAGGGCCAGGCCCGCAGCGGTGCCCAGGCCGAGAAACAGGACGCCGGCGCGCCGCAGGGAAGGGTTGAAAGCCATGTTGTGGACAGAAAATGTGAAAAAACCCCGGTACCCCAGCGCAAAACGGTCGTTGTTTGCTATCAAAAAATGACCGTTTCGGCGGGGCCCCGGGGCGGGGCAGGGGCGCGGGGCGCCCGTGGGCTCACGCGGTCAGTCGCGCTCGCCACCCATGATACCGAGCAGCGCGAGCAGGCTCTGGAACACGTTGAAGAGGTCTAGGTACAGCGCCAGCGTGGCGCTGATGTAGTTGGTCTCGCCGCCGTCGATGATCTGCTTGAGGTCGTAGAGCATGAAGGCGCTGAACACGCCGATGGCCATGACCGAGAGCGCCATCATGCCCGCGGTGGAACCGACGAACACGTTGATGATGCCGCCGACCAGGATCGCGAGCGCACCCACCATCAGCCACTTGCCCAGGCCGGAGAGGTCGCGCTTGATCACGCTGGCCAGGCTGGCCATGACGAAGAACACGCCCGCCGTGCCGCCGAAGGCCGTCATGATGAGCTCGGAGCCGTTCTTGAAGCCCAGCACCATCGCGATGAGCCGCGAGAGCATCAGCCCCATGAAGAAGGTGAAGGCCAGCAGCACCGGCACGCCGGCGGCGGAGTTCTTGGTGCGCTCGATGGCAAACATGAAGCCGAAGGCGCCACCGAGGAACACCAGCAAGCCGATGCCGCCCGAGAGGCTGGCGGTGATGCCCGTGGCCACGCCGATCCATGCGCCCAGCACGGTGGGCAGCAGGCTCAGGGCGAGCAGCCAGTAGGTGTTGCGCATCACGCGGTTGCGTTGCGCGAGGGCGCCGGCGCCGCCGTAGGCCGTGCCGGCATCGAGGGTCTGCAGACGGTCGTTCATGCGTTACTCCTGAGTGGAAAGGTCGCCGGTCACACCGGCACGATGAATTCTAGGTGGGGTGGTGTCGCGGCCGTGTCAAGGCGCCCCACGGATTCCTGCGGTGCGCAAGGTTTCTCCTCGGGCTGACCGGCGGCCGCATGCGCCGACGCGGCACGGCCCTGCACCGCGGTTGCAGGCGTTTTGCGCGCCATGGGGGTGCAGCCGCCCGTGCGCGGCGGTATGCTGCGGCGCATCATTCATTCCCAGCCTTGCATTCGCCATGAAACCCAGCTTCGTCCTCGAATCCGCCGACGTCAAGACCATCGCCGCTGCCGCGGAGGCCGAGGCGCTGGCCAACCACTGGGCGGTGACGATCGCCATCGTCGACGCCGGCGGCCACCTGCTGCACCTGCAGCGGCTCGACGGCGCGCCGCCCATCTCCGCCCACATCGCGCCGGCCAAGGCGCACACCGCCGCGCTCGGCCGGCGCGAAAGCAAGGTCTATGAAGATGTGATCAACGGCGGCCGCACCTCGTTCCTCAGCGCGCCGGCCGTGCAGGGCCTGCTCGAGGGCGGCGTGCCCATCATGAAGGACGGGCAGTGCCTGGGCGCCGTGGGGGTCAGCGGCGTCAAGTCGAGTGAAGACGCGCAGATCGCGCGCGCCGGCATCGCGGCGCTGGGCCTTTGAGGTCGAGCCGCCGCCGCCCTCCGTAACGCGGCCCCGCTGCGCGATGGGCACGCCGGCGCGGCATTGCGCAGTGGTGGGTCGGGGCGCGCGCGGCCGGCCCGCTCACCCCGGCTCACTTGGTGAGAATGAGCTTGCCTTGCCTGGTGGCCTGCAGGCGGTAGATGGCGCCGTTGTGCTCGATGTGGATCAGGTGCCGGCCCTGCATCAGCGCCTGGCTGCACACGGTGGGCGGCAGGTCGATCGCGCGCGCGCGGCCGGCGCTGGCCGGGTGGCTGCCGGCGAACGAAACGGGATGCGGCGCGGTGTGGGGGTCCGGCGCCTCGGCAGAGTTCAGTCGGTCCATCGGAAGTCCTGTTGAGGGGTGGGTGGAAGAAGCTGCAGGTGGTCGCGCCGCAGCCCGTCGAGCGTGCGCACGCCCACGAGCGCCATGGCGATTTCGAGTTCGTCGCGCAGCAGGCGCAGCACATGCGCCACGCCATGCGCGCCACGGTGGGCCAGCGCCCAGGCGTAGGGCCGGCCAATCAGCACGGCGCGGGCGCCCAGCGCCAGCGCCTTGAGCACGTCCGTGCCGCGGCGGATGCCGCCATCGACCAGCAGCGGCAGGCCCTCGCCGACGGCATCGGCCACGGCGGGCAGCAAGGTCGCGGTCGGCAGGACCGTGTCGAGCGTGCGGCCGCCGTGGTTGCTCACGATCAGGCCGTCCACGCCCAGCGCCTGCGCCTGCCGCGCATCGGCCGGGTGCGTCACGCCTTTGAGCAGCAGCGGCAGCCGGGTCTGCGCGCGCAGCCAGGCCACGTCGTCCCAGGTCGGCGCGTGGCACAGCAGCTGGTCGAACAGGGCGCTTTCACCGTGGCGCGGCGCCGGGGTATCCCCCGCGGGGGTGCGGAGGTTCACCGCCCGCACGCCCGCAGGCAGCGTGAAGCCGGCGGCGCGCTCGCGGTCGCGCGCGCCGTGGCAGGGGGCATCCACGGTGAGCACCAGCGCCTCGTAGCCTGCGGTCTCGGCGCGGCGCAGCAGTTCGAGGTCGGCCGCGCGGTCGCCCTGCAGGTAAAGCTGAAACCACAGCGCGCCACGCCCGGCGTCGGCGGCAACGGCCTGCGCCACGTCCTCGAGCCGGGTGCTGGCCTGGGTGCTGAGGACGAAGCCCGCGCCCTGGGCGGCGGCGGCCAGTGCGCTGGCGAGTTCGCCGCCCGGATGGAACAGGCGTTGGTAGGCCAGCGGCGCCAGTGCGATCGGATGCGGCCAGACCCGGCCGAACAGTTCCACCCGCGTGTGGCCGTGGGCCAGCGGCTGCAGGACGCGCGGCCGCAGGCCGATGCGGCCCCAGGCAGCCGGGTTGGCGCGCAGGGTGATTTCGTCGGCGGCGCCGCCGCTCAGGTAGGCCCAGGCGGCGGGGCTGAGCGCGGCGCGCGCGCCCTCGGCATAGCCGGCCAGGTTGACGGGCAGGTCGGGCGGTTGGGTGGCCGTTGCGCCGCCCTGCGCGGCGTTGGGGGCGGCCTGGTTCATGTGTCGGCCCACTGGCGCAGCAGGTTGTGGTAGACGCCGGTCAGGCGGGTGGTCTCTGCGCTGTCGCCGTGACGCTGGCGCAGGGCGGTGAGCGCAAGGTCGAGCGTATGCAGCAGGTGCCGCTGCTCGTCGCTGCGCACCAGGCTCTCCACCCAGAAGAAGACGGCCAGCCGTTCGCCGCGTGTGACCGGGCGCACCTCGTGCACATGGGTGCCGGGGTAGAGCACGGCGTGCCCGGCCGGCAGCTTGAAGCAGGGCTGGCCGAGGGCGTCGGTGATGCAGAGCTCGCCGCCGTCGTAGCCGGCCGGGTCGCTCAGAAACACGGTGCAGGAGATGTCGGTGCGCACGCGCTGGCCCTCGGGCAGGAGGCGGATGGCGCCGTCCACATGGGCGCCGTAGGCATTCGTCTCGCCGCCGTAACGGTTCACCCGCGGCGTGAACACGCGCTTGGGCAGGGCGGCGGAAAGGAAGCCCGGGCGGCGGTCCAACGCGGCGAGCACCAGGCTGCGGATGCGCTGGGCCTGCGGGCAGTCGTGGGGTAGCTGCTGGTTGTTCTTGACCTGCCGCGCCTGGCTGCCTGCGCTCTCGCGCCCATCCGCCCACGGCGCGGCGGCCAGCAGCGCATGGATTTCGGCCAGCGTGGCGGCGTCGAGCAGATCGGGCAGGGTCAGGACCATGGCGGTGGCGGGCTGGGTTGCGGACGCTCAGAACTTGACGCTGACGGTGAGCTGCACCGTGCGCCCGGCACCGGGCACGTAATGGCCGCTGTAGAGCTGATCGGCATAGAGCCGGTTGCTCAGGTTGCTGATGTTGGCCTTGAGGGTGAGGTGCTCGCTGTAGGCGTACTCGGCCATGGCGTCGACGGTGGTGTAACCGGGCACGCTCCAGCCGGGGTTGCGGTTGGGCGTCTGGCTGCTGCGCAGGTTCAGGCCGGCGCCCAGGCGCCACTGCGAATCGAGCTTGTACGTGGCCCACAGCGTGCCGGTGTGCTTGGGCGTGAGCGAGGGGCGGCCGGTTTCGCCCCCGGTGACGGGCACGTCGATCTTGGCCACCGGCAGCCACATGTAGGAGGCATACACCTCCCAGCGCGTGCCGATGCGACCGGCCACGTCCATCTCGAAGCCGGCCACGTGCCGGCGGCCGGAGAGGGTGGTGAGGTTGACCAGCGGATCGGTGTTGCGCTCGTGAAGCTTGGTGGTGCGGAACAGTGCAAAACGCGTGCTCAGGCGTTTGTCCTCGGAGTCGATGCGCGCGCCGAGCTCCATGTTGATGGACTGCTCGGGCGGCGTGTTGACGTTGGAGGCGCTGAGCGAATACGCGTCGCCCGAGGTGTTGAAGGAGTTGGCCACCGAGGCGTGGAAGGACTGCAGCTCGCTGGGCTGCCACAGCACGCCGAAGCGCTTGCTCCACTCCGAGACGGTCATGCGGTAGCTCGCGCTGGTCTTGCCGCTGACGATGTCGAGCGTGTCGTAGTCGCCGCGCAGATGGTCGTAGCGCAGGCCAGCGAGCAGCTTCCAATGGGGGTTGAGCTGCACCAGGTCCTGCGCGTAGACGCCCACGCCGTCGGAGGTGTAGCGGCTGGTGGGGCTGATGACGCGCACGGCCTCGTCGATCCAGGCGCCGTCGCCGGGCGTGCCGATGCGGGTGGTGGGCTTGGTCGGCACGATGCCGCCTTGCGCCGCGCTGCGCGCGCCGAACACCACCTTCTTCTCGTGCGCATAGTCCACGCCGGCGAGCAGCTCGTGCTTGAGGCCCCAGGCCTGGAACTGTTTGCTGTAGTCGCTCTGGGCGTAGACGCTGTCGAGGTCCTGGATCTTGAGCGCATTGCCGCGGGTGAGCACCGTGTCCGGCCCGAAGTTGTCCAGCGTGACGCTGCGCACGCCCGGGCACAGGGCGTTGGAGGTGAACTGCCCCGTGCTGGCGTTGGTTGTGCCCTGGCAGAAGCGGATGGTGCTGGCGCGCTGGTTGCGGGCGTAGGCGCCGCGGCGCAGCTTGGTGATGAGTTCGCTGCCGTCGTCGAACCAGTGGCGGTGGCTCAGCGTGAAGTAGCTCGCGCGTCCGGCGTTGATGTCGCTGGCCATGCCGTAGTAGGCGGTGGGGTCCAGCGGCAGCACGGTGGTGGCGCTCGCCGGTGCGCCGGTGTAGCTGCGGATCCACGGCAGGCCGTAGTTCATGCCGTTCTGGTTGTCGAGGTGGTAGAGGCTCACGCTGAACTCGTCGGCGGTGGCGATGCCCCAGCGGTAGCTCAGGTTCAGGCCGCTCTTGTCCAGTGCGGTGCCGGCGCCGTTGTTGTCGGCCTGGGTGCGCATGAGCTGCATGCGCAGGGCGGCGCGTTCGCCGGTCTTGAGGTTGAAGTCGCCCACCACCCGGCGGTACTGGTGGTTGCCCACGGTGACGTCCACCTGGTGCTCGTCCATCAGCCGCGGCACCTTGGTCACCATGTTCACTGCGCCGCCGGTGGAGCCGCGGCCGAACAGCATCGAGGCCGAGCCGCGCAGCACCTCCACCCGGTCGAAGGAAAAGGTGTCGCGGTCGTAGAACGCCGGGTCGCGCATACCGTCCACGAACACGTCGCCGGTGGCCTGCAGCGGGAAGCCGCGCAGGCGGATGTCCTCCTCGCCCCCCTCGGCCGCCAGGAAGGTGATGCCCGAGGTGTTCTTCAGCACCTCCTTGAGCGTGGTGAGGTTGCGCTCGTCCATCAGCTGCTCGGTCACCACCGTGACGGACTGCGGCACGTCGCGCAAATCCTGCTCACCCTTGCCGATGGTGGTGCGGCGCGCGCGCAGGCCTTCCTCCTTCTCGCCGCTCACGGTCACGGGCTGCAGGGTGGTCGTCGGCGCGGTCACGGTCTGCGCACCCGCGGCCAGAGAGCCCGCGAGCAACAACGCGCCGAGCGGCAGTGCCGCGCCGGATACTCCTGAAAACGTAGCATCATCTGACCGGTTGGCGCTGGGGTTGAGGGGAAATTTTTCAAAACTCGTCGTCAGGGACACGGCGTCAGCCTCCAAATGCGTCGGACAGGGGCGGCTGGCGGGTCTCGAGGCGACCGTTACACGGTCGCATCAAGCGGTGGGCTGGCAACGAGGGCGCAGTATAGCGCAACAAATGCGAACCATTCGCATTTATTTGTCGAAAAACATCAAGCACGCCGCACCGATGCGGCGCGATGCAGGGGGCTCAGCCGGGCAGCCGCAGCTCCTGCAGGATGGTGGTGGCGATCTCCTCGATCGACTTGTGCGTGGTCGAGAGCCAGCGAACGCCGGCGCGGCGCATCATGGCCTCGGCCTCGGCCACCTCGTGGCGGCAGTTCTCCAGGCTGGCGTAGCGCGAGTTGGGTCGGCGCTCCTGGCGGATCTCGGCCAGCCGCTCGGGCTGGATGCTCAGGCCGAACAGCTTCTTGCGGTAGGGCGCCAGCGCGGCCGGCAGCTGGTGGCGCTCGAAGTCCTCGGGAATCAGCGGATAGTTCGCGGCCTTGATGCCGTACTGCATGGCCAGGTACAGGCTGGTGGGGGTCTTGCCGCTGCGGCTCACGCCGATCAGGATCACCTCGGCCGCCTCCAGGTCCTTGTGCGACTGGCCGTCGTCATGCGAGAGGGAGAAGTTGATGGCGTCGATGCGGCGGTGGTACTCCTCGCTGCGGCTGGCGTCGCTGAAGCGGCCGACCCGGTGGTGCGACTTGATGCCCAGCTCGTTCTCCAGCGGGTGCACGAAGGTGCCGAACATGTCGAGCAACAGGCCCTTGCAGCCGTCCTGCAGCACCTTGAGCACCTCCATGTTCACCAGCGTGGTGAACACGATGGGCTTGTTGCCCTCCAGCTCGCCCGTGTGGTTGATCTCGCGCACGGCCTGATGGGCCTTGTCCACGCTGTCCACGAAGGGCAGGCGCACCTGGCGGGTGCGCAGCTCGAACTGGGCAAGAATGGCCTTGCCGAACGTTTCGGCGGTGATGCCGGTGCCATCGGAGACGAAGAAGACGGTGCGGTTGGGCATGGTGAAGCGGAAATCAAACGGGGTGGACGGGGACCGGGCCGGTGTGCGCGGGCGGGGTGGCAGCCTCTACAATCCTCGCAGATCAAGCCCAGAAGGCTGCACTCTTCACCGTATTGTCATGCGTCGCCTCGACCCATTCGAACAACAGCAAAGTCATGGCGCTCCCCGCGGAGCCCGGCGCGGCGTTTCCCGGTTTTTCAACTCTGGAGTCTCCCCATGTCTGCACTGTTCGAGGCGACCGCCCTGGTCGTACCGTTTGAGAACCTGAGAATGACCGACGTCGAGGCGGTTGGCGGCAAAAACGCCAGCCTCGGCGAAATGATCTCGCAGCTGCCCGCCGGCGTTCGCGTGCCCACGGGCTTCGCCACCACGGCCTACGCCTTCCGGCAGTTCCTCGCCCACGGCGGCCTGGCCGAGCGCATCAACGCCCGCCTGGCCACGCTCGACACCGAAGACGTGCGTGCGCTGGCCGCCGCCGGCGCCGAAATCCGCGCCATGGTCGAGGCGCAACCCTTCCCGGCGGACCTCGAAGCCGCCATCCGCGAAGCCTTTGCCAAGCTCGAAGGCGGCGACACCTCGGCCACCTTCGCCGTGCGCTCCTCGGCCACCGCCGAGGATTTGCCCGACGCGTCCTTCGCCGGCCAGCAGGAGACCTTCCTCAACGTGCACGGCATCGACGAGGTGCTGCACAAGATGAAGGAGGTGTTCGCCTCGCTGTACAACGACCGCGCCATCAGCTACCGCGTGCACAAGGGCTTTGCCCACGAACACGTGGCCCTGTCGGCCGGGGTGCAGCGCATGGTGCGCTCCGACCTCGGCGCGGCCGGCGTGATGTTCACCATCGACACCGAATCCGGCTTCGAGGACGTCATCTTCATCACCGCCAGCTATGGCCTGGGCGAAACCGTGGTGCAGGGCGCCGTCAACCCCGACGAGTTCTACGTCCACAAGCCCATGCTCAAGGCCGGGAAGCGCGCCGTCATCCGCCGCAACCTGGGCAGCAAGCTCATCCAGATGGTGTTCGCCAGCCCCGAGGAGAAGGCGGCCAACGGCAAGCTCGTGAAGACGGTGGACGTGCCCACCGAGATGCGCAACCGCTACTCGCTCACCGATGCCGAGGTCGAACAGCTTGCGCACTACGCCACCATCATCGAGGCGCACTACGGCCGCCCCATGGACATCGAGTGGGGCAAGGACGGCAACGACGGCCAGCTCTACATCCTGCAGGCCCGCCCCGAGACCGTGAAAAGCCAGGCCAAGGGCAAGTCGGAGATCCGCTACAAGCTCAAGGGCCGCGGCACCGTGCTGGCCGAGGGGCGCGCCATCGGCCAGAAAATCGGCACCGGCCCGGTGCGCCTGGTGCACAACATCGCCGAGATGGACAAGGTGCAGCCTGGCGACGTGCTCGTCACCGATATGACCGACCCGAACTGGGAGCCGGTGATGAAGCGGGCTTCGGCCATCGTCACCAACCGCGGCGGGCGCACCTGCCATGCGGCCATCATCGCGCGTGAGCTCGGCATCCCGGCCGTCGTCGGCTGCGGTCATGCCACCGAACAGCTCACCGACGGCACGCTGGTGACCGTCAGCTGCGCCGAGGGCGACACCGGTTACATCTACGACGGCCTGCTCGAAACCGAGGTGACCGAGGTGCGCCGTGGCGACATGCCCGAGATCGCCACCAAGGTCATGATGAACGTGGGCAACCCGCAGCTCGCCTTCGACTTCGCCCAGTTGCCCAACAGCGGCGTGGGCCTGGCGCGGCTGGAGTTCATCATCAACAACAACATCGGCGTCCACCCCAAGGCCATCCTCGACTACCCGGCCATCGACCCCGACCTGAAGAAGGCTGTCGAGTCCGTCGCCCGCGGCCATGCCAGCCCCCGCGCGTTCTATGTGGACAAGGTGGCCGAGGGCGTGGCCACCATTGCCGCGGCCTTCTGGCCCAAGCCGGTCATCGTGCGCCTGTCGGACTTCAAGAGCAACGAGTACCGCAAGCTCAT
>OFTY01000903.1_pt1 | contig 16327 bp, 12 predicted proteins | sample 1775061 | NCBI WGS metagenome assembly OFTY01 (sample SAMN08195773, study PRJEB24354) | sludge metagenome | isolation source: sludge from phenol fed wastewater aerobic bioreactor B | place: India: Nagpur | collected 2016-09-16 | reverse complement strand
GATTTCATCCAGCGCCACCACCTGGAACACCGGGTACATTTCATCGCATCCCATGGCCATACTACTTTTCATATGCCCGAACGCGGTACCACGGCGCAACTGGGAGATGGCGCCGCTATCGCCGCCGTAACCGGTCTTCCCGTGATCAGTGACCTCCGCGCGATGGATGTGGCTTTGGGTGGACAAGGCGCGCCTATCGTGCCGATCGGTGAGAAATTATTGTTCCCCGGATATACTTACTGGTTAAACCTGGGCGGTATCGCCAATCTTTCCGCCAAAGCGGGGGATGTCTACAGGGCATTTGATGTTTGTCCTGCCAACCGTGTACTGGACGCGCTGGCTGCAGCGCTGGGCAAACCTTACGATGAGGATGGCGCGCTGGCGGCAGGTGGAGTAACAGATGCGGCACTGCTGGAAGCGCTGAACAATCAGCCTTATTATCAGCAACGTTTTCCCAAATCGCTCGCGAATGATTTCGGTGCAGATGTTATCATTCCATTGATCGGGCAATACAAACTGTCTGTGCAGGGTAAGCTGCGCACTTATACAGAGCATATCGTGCAGCAGGTGAAACTGGCGGTGGAAGCCGTTCCAGCGGATAGTGATGAAGAACGTAAATTGCTGGTCACGGGTGGCGGCGCTTTCAATAAATTCCTCATCCGGCAGCTCCAAACGATCCTCGCTCCGCTCCACATCACCGTTGTAGTGCCGGATGCGGAAACGGCCGCATACAAGGAAGCCCTCGTGATGGCGCTGATCGGAGCATTACGCTGGCGGCAGCAGCCGAACGTTCTGAGCTCCGTAACGGGCGCTACGCGGGACAGTGTGAACGGGGCTTTATGGTTGGGAGAAGGCTAGGCGATAAGAGGAGTGAAAGTAAAAGTATCGCCATTGAACAGACCTTTGTCACTCAACTTCAGATGCGGAATCACCAGCAGCGCCATAAACGACAAGGTCATGAAAGGCGCATCCAGCGTGCTCCCCAGCGCTTTGGCCGCTTTGTCCAGCGTACTGTAGCGTTGCGCTGTGAGATATCCGTCCTCCGCGCTCATCAATCCTGCCACCGGCAGCGGTAATACTTCGCTGCCAGAATCACTTGTTACGCAGATGCCGCCCTGGCATTGGATCAGCTGATTAATGGCTTCGCAGATATTTTCATCTTCTACGCCAACGGCAATGATGTTATGGCTGTCATGCGCCACTGTGGAGGCGATGGCGCCGTATTTCAATCCGAAGTTCCTAATGAACCCCTTCGCCACCGGCGCTTCTGTATACCGGTTCACCACCACTACCTTCAGGATATCGTTTACCGTATCGCTGTGCAATGCGCCGTTCTGCACTATCATCGTGGCTTGCAGGCTGTTAGTGATGAGTTGCCCTTCCAGTGCTTCGATCACCTGCACGGCAGCAGTTGTGCCACTGGCGGGAATGCGGATATCTTCGGTTGTTTTGGGGCGGCAGTGAAAGTGATTGACGGGGATGATGGGGGTTGACGGGAGGAGGGTTTTGCCTACAGCCGCCACGCGGATGCCGTTGATATAGGTTTCCAGTACGTTGAAGTTCTCCAGGTCATCTACAATGATGAAATCGGCGGGATCGCCCGGTTGCAGTAAGCCGACGGGCATCATGTAATGTTTGACGGGGTTGATGCATGCGGCCAGCAATATGTTGTAGAGGTCGAAACCCTTGGCCAGCGCGCGCTTTACAAGCAGGTTGATGTGCCCTTCCACGAGATTGTCCGGGTGTTTGTCGTCACTGCAGAACATGACCTGTTGCGGGTGAGATTGGAGTAGCGGGGCGAGGGCTTCAAAGTTTCTTGCAGCGCTGCCCTCGCGGATGAGGATGTGCATGCCATGCTGTAACTTATCCAGTGCTTCTTCCAGCGTAAAGCATTCGTGATCTGTACTGATGCCGGCAGCAATGTAAGCTGCAGCTTCTTTACCCCGGAGGCCGGGCGCATGGCCGTCTACCGGTTTCCCGATCGCTTTGGCGGCGGCTATCTTGGCCATAACAGCGGTATCCTGTTGCAGTACGCCCGGATAATTCATCATTTCCGAGAGGTAATAGATATCCGGTCTTTGTAACAATGCCGCTACATCTTCCGCATCGATGGCGGCGCCGGCTGTTTCAAAGATAGTGGCCGGCACGCAGGAAGGCGCTCCGAAACAGCATTTGAACGGCGTCTGTTTTCCGTTCTCCAGCATGTATGTTACGCCTTCTACTCCCAGCACGTTCGCAATCTCGTGCGGATCCGAGATGGTGCCTACCGTACCGTGCACCACCGCCAGCCGCGCAAATTCCGAAGGTACCAGCATGGCGCTTTCGATGTGTACGTGTGCGTCTATGAAGCCCGGGAGGATATAGCGGGAAGGCACATCTCCTTCGATCGGCGCTACCTGGCTGATACAGCCGTTCTCTATGGTCAGTTCGGCGGGATAGGTCATGCGGCGGGAAATGTCCACGAAGTGCCCGGAGATCTTCAATCGGTTCATAAGTGTAAAACTCGGCAAAAAATGGTTAATTCTTTATCAGCCCTGTTAAAGAATCCCTAAAGGATTTTGCCATTATTATTAAAAAGATACATTTGTATACTAAACTCAAAATCTTAAAAATCTTTTTATGAAACAATTACGGATGTTAGCCCTGTCCCTCGCACTGGTGGGTGCAGCAGTGAGCGTAAAAGCACAGACGCTGGACGAGGTCGTGAGCAAGCATATCAGCGCGTTAGGCGGAGCCGATAAACTCAAGAGCTTAAAATCACAGGTGATGGAAGGTAAGATGCATTTGCAGGGGATGGAACTGCCTTTTAAATCCATTATTATTCAGAATAAAGGGATGCGCGTAGAATTTGAAGTGATGGGCACCAAAAATATACAGGTGGCTACTACCACCGGTGGCTTGACTTTCCTTCCCGTACCACAGCAGACAGAGCCGGTGGACGCTAATCCCGATGATATAAAAGACATCTCACAGGAAGTGGACCTCGCAGGCGAACTGTTTGATTATAAAACGAAAGGCAGCACTGCGGAACTCATTGGCAAGGAAACGATCGAAGGACAGGAGCTTTACAAGATCAAACTGACACGCAAGGACGCTTCCGTTTCCAGCTATTACCTGGATGCGAAAACTTACTATATCGCAAAAAGGGTTTCTCCTAAAACTATTCAGGGCCAGGAAGTAGAGATCACTGAAAACCTTACCGACTACAAGAAAACAAGCGATGGTTTCGTGTATGCGTCACAGGTAGAGCAGCAGCCGATGGGGATAAAGATGAGCTTTGAAAAAGTGCAGTATAACGGACCGGTGGATGAAAAGGTATTCGAGAAACCTGCCAAAAAATAATCTGTATCATGGATTTAAAAAAAGCCGAAACGGACAGTTTCGGCTTTTTTTATGGATATCTGCGAAGCATTTCTTCTGCTTCCTTTTTGATCCGCGCCGCGAGATGCGCGGGCTGCATCACTTTCACTCTTCCTCCGGCAGCCAGCAGCAGCATGATCAATTCATGATTGACCACTAAACGTAATCCTATCCTGCATTCCTGTTCATCGTCTTTCAGGATCACCTGGGAAGAGTGCAGCGGTTGTGTTTTTACATATTTTCCCTGCAACGGTGTATAGGATAATACGATGTCTTCCGGTTCTTCTTCTGATACGGTGATACCGATCGCATGCCGGAAATAGGAAGCGTCGTCAAAATTCTTTTCATCGAAATGCTGGTTGGTGGGCCATAGTTGTACGATACGGTCCAGCGCAAACGTCAACATTGTGCCGCCTTTCACTTTCTGGCTTTTCCCGATGAGATAGAAACGGTGGTTGTATTCCCGGAGATGATAAGGCTCCACCCAATGTTCCTTGGGTTCGTTGCGGTCAAAACTCTGGTAGGCGATGCGGATCACTTCGAGCTGTTTGATAGCGTCCACAATCTCCGGGATCATTTCTGCGCCTTTATACTGGTTACCAAGGCTGAAACGGATCAGTCCCTGGTTTTCCAGCTCTTTCCGGTTCATTTTCAGGCTGGCTGCGATCTTCAGTATCGTATCCTCAAATCGTTGTATAACAGGCACACTCCGGAACTGTTCCAGTATGCCGATTGCCACCTCCAGTCCCTGCAGGTCCGCTTCGTCAATAGGATTGTTATTGATGGAATAGCCATCATCTTCATACGTGTAAGCCCTCGTACTGCGGTCATATTTGATCGGCGCAAAGTAATTCAGCTCCGGATCGTTGCGCATGTCCTCCAGGTCTTTCTGAATGGTACGCACGCCAATGGATTTATCCAGTTTGCCGGACACGAATTCCACCAGGTCTTCCAGGGCAGGCCTGGGAAGGCGTTTGTTGCGCAAACGTTCGTCTATCCAGCGATAACGGGAAAGGGCATCTTTATTCTTAGGCATGTCACCGTTTTTTACGGGAATAAAAATAAAACAATTTTACTACGCAGATCCCCTGCGCAATCCCATGAGATCTTTGTATCGTCATTAACACGAATGCTATGAGACGGAGCTTGCGAAGTTCCATCCTGCCTGTAAAAGATCAAACTATTAAAAGATGAAACGGATTTCAGTAAATAGCACAACATTCCAGGAAGCAACAGCCATCAAGATAGGACAGATCATCCTGGATGACTCTCATTACCTGACCTGCTGGGGTTACCTGGAAACGGAACAAGGCTGGCGCAAATGCGATTTTGTGACGAATTACGATGTGTTGAATACTATGCTCCGTGCCATCGAGGATAAAAGCGAAGCAGTACAGATGGCCATTGTGCAGAAGCTGGAAACCATGGAGAATATTCCGGAAATGATTGATTTTGAGGCACAACTGGGCACCCCCGTGATATTCGACAATCTCCGTTTTGAACTGGCCCGTCCTCAAATGCAGCCAGGCAATGAATGGACGGATTATGGCAGCGACAGTTGTTATTTTATCCGCGAGGCGGCGCCCTGCACCTCCGCGGAAGCTTACCAGCTTCGCATCCGGCAGTGTATGCACACCCTCTATACGAACTATGAACTCTACCTGGGTTACCTGGAACTGGAATTCGACGAGCGTTCTGCCCGCCAGCAGGCCGATCTGGAAGATGACATGAAATATACCCTTGCCTATTACGCCTGGAAACAGGCATCCGGTCGCTGACCCCTGTCCTGCAGCGGCCCCGATTCCCTTTTTGTTAACCTCTCCTCCCGCCACATTAAACAATTGTTAAAAAACGATAAGCTCCCCTTTGGGGGCTTATCTTCCCTAAAAAAAACAGAAAAAAAATCCTTAAAGTCTATAAAATTTGTAGGAAATTGTTATTTTTGGTTTTCGTAAACAGGTGATATATGAGTTTAAGGTTAGGGGACACAGCGCCCAATTTCAAAGCTAAGACGACTGCAGGAGAAATTGATTTCTACAATTACCTTGGCGACAGCTGGGGCGTATTGTTTTCACATCCTGCTGATTTTACACCCGTTTGTACCACAGAGTTGGGTAAAACCGCACTGTTGAACAACGAGTTTACCAAACGCAACGTGAAAGTGCTGGCGTTGAGCGTGGATCCGCTGGACAAGCATACCAGCTGGATCAATGACATCAATGAGACCCAGCATTGCGAAGTAACATTTCCGATTATCGCCGATGAAGATAAAACGGTGGCTAACCTTTACGGGATGATCCATCCGAATGCTTCTGAAACTTTCACCGTACGTTCCCTGTTCGTGATCGGACCGGACAAGAAAGTAAAATTGACGATCACTTATCCGGCTTCTACCGGCAGGAATTTTCACGAAGTACTGCGCGTGATCGATTCACTGCAGCTGACTGCCAATTACAGTGTAGCCACACCGGCTGACTGGAAAGATGGCGAGGATGTGATCGTAACATCAGCTGTAAAAACAGAAGATATCCCGGCTAAATTCCCGAAAGGGCACAAGATCATCAAACCTTATCTCAGAACCACGCCTCAGCCGAACAAATAAGGCGGCGTGCTACAGATAGTGTCATCTGATCTCAACGGGTAATGAAAAAGCAAGAGCACTCCCGCCTACTGTGGAGTAGAAAATAATACAGGAGTTGAAAGACACTCCTTATCGTTTTTTTTAATGGTTGGTTTTTGATTTTACGAAACGGGGATTTTTCCCCGTTTTTTTATTGCCGTTTAGGCTGTAAAAAAAGCCGCAAACCATAGTGGCTTGCGGCGCATCGCAATATAATGATGATAACAGCCTCTTTTATTTGATCTTCCTTCTTTCTTCGATCATCCCGTTAAATCCTTCCGCGCCTACATTCTCTGAAATAGTAGTGGCGTCCATCAGCACGCGGCCATTGGCCAGCATTACACGGTCTGTAGTACGACCGATGATGCCGGTATTGATGTAGGCAAGAGCTTTGGAGAGCGCGTTTTCCAGCGGATCACCGAAGTCGCGTGTGGGATCATCGTATCCAACCATGTCCGGCGGAAATCCGGCGAAATAATTCCCTTCTCCGTTGGAGTTCACGCTGGTGAACTGGCTCATGTATACCGTGAATTTGTCGATCCCTATCCCGAAGAAGCCCACGGGTTTACCATAAGTGTTGTTATTCCCGGAGCCGGTGCTGGCAGCTACCAGTTTTACGTTGAGATAAGGTTTCAGCGCGTTGATGGTCAGCTCGCTGGCGGATGCCGTGCTGCCGCTCACGATGAACACCACATTCCGGATATTGTCCCCCAGCGATCCTTTCTTTTCGAATGTAATGGTATTGCCTTTCTCCGTGTAATCGAGGTCAGCGTACGTTAACGCCCTTCCGTTCTGGTAAACCTGCTGGTTATTGGCATCGAGGTAGGGAATGGACTTCAGGATGGGAGCATTCCCGTTTTGCAGCAGGTTGTTAAAGAGTTCTTTGTACATCACTTTCCCGCTCAGAGTGGACGGGCCGATGAGGTTACAGAGGTATTGTGCGGTTTGCACATAGCCGCCGCCGTTATAACGGAGGTCGATCACCAGGTTGTTGACGCCGGCATTTTTGAAATCAGTGAAAGCTTTATCCAGCGTAGGTTGTGCGTTTGACAAGCGGGAGAACCTGGCGAGGTTCACATATCCTGTGATATTGATGCCGTTGGCCGGGAATATCTTGTAGGTATAAACGGGGTCATTGGTGTAGGTGCCTTTATTAAGGTTGGCCGTGAGATTGGTTCCGTCCGGCTTGCGCAGGGTAAGGTTGAGCGTGCTGCCGGCCAGTGCAGCGTTCAGCGTAGCGGCATCAGTGGATGCGGTGGCACCGTTCACTGTCAGTACCTTGCATCCCCGGGTTATGCCGGCCTGATCAGAGGTGGAGCCTTTTTCCACCAGGCGCACGTATACAGCGCTGGAATTCACGATCACCAAACCCAGCCCAAAATCATTGCCCTGCCCTTCCAGGTCCACGGAACCCTTGATCCCGCGTGCGGCATTGCCTTTTTCCACGAACGAATATTTCGGGCGGCTGGCGCCGGCTACATATTCATAAGGCTGGCTGGTAGTAGGATTGATCTTGTATTGGGAGATCTTGTAGAGTTCGGCCTGAAGACTGGTAAAATCATCCGTCCCGGCATAGGAGCGGGGATTAAAGGTTGTGATATCCGGAATGGCATCATACCAGAGATAAGTTTCCCTGGCATAGAGATACAAAGAATCCAGGCTCAGCTCCAGGCGGGTGCCTGTAGTGGGAGTTGGATTGGGGTCCGGATTATTTTTGGAGTCTTTCTTGCAAGCAGGTAAAGAAGCAGCGATTACAATGCTGATAATGGCGATCCTGAGCTTTCTCATAGATACAAAACGGTTTACTTTGAAAAGTTACGTTAATTCAATCAAATTAAAGCCGGCTTGCCGACGAGTTCCTAAAATATAACGATAGCTACCCTTTCCCTGTATTCAGACAGGTTTAGTCGTCAAAGGTTTAATAACACTTTGCAGCTACGAAAAAAAAATGATCAGGGGTTGTTTCAGGATGGTTGTTTATGCTTGCGGAGCTGTTGCAGCAGAGCTTGCATATCCTTGGGCAATGGGGCTTCCAGTAAGAGTTCCGTCCCTTTTTCGTCCCTGAACTTCAGCTGAAAGGCATGCAGGCCGAGCCGGTTCAGCAATGGCTTTTCTTCTTCCGTGAATTTCCCCAGTTTGAATTTCTTTTTGATAGACGACAAGAGCACAGGGTCTTTACGGCCGTACAGCTCATCCACTACCACCGGGTGCCCCAGGTGTTTCATATGCACCCGGATCTGGTGTGTACGACCGGTATGGATGCGGAGTTTCAGCAGGCTGTACAATCCGAAAGCTTCCAGCACTTCATAATCCGTAAGGGATGGCCGGCCTTTTGCATTGGTCACCATTTTGCCCTTTTGTACGGGATGCTCCATGATCGGTGCATTCACGGAACCGGTGGGATGAACGGGTTCTCCGCTCACGAGGCCGAGGTAATATTTCTCCACGTTACGGGATTCGAAAAGCCGGGAAAGGTATTTGTGGGCGGCTTCGTGTTTGGCGAACACAATGATACCGCTCGTGTCCCGGTCCAGGCGATGTACGGTGAATACCTGCCCATAGCGTTGTTTCAACAGGGTAGATGCGGCTTTGAGCGTATCATCGTGCCGGTCCGGGATACTGAGCAGGCCGGATGGTTTGTTGAGGGCGATGAGATCATCGTTCTCGAATATAATGAGTTGTTCTAAGCGCATCCTTTTATTTGAAATGTTTGAGCAGGATCACTTCCTTGTCTGTAAGGAAGCGCCATTTACCGCGATTGATGTTCTTTTTGGTAAGACCGGCGTACATTACACGGTCCAGCTTTTCCACCTGGTAGCCGAGGTGTTCGAAGATGCGGCGGACGATGCGGTTCTTGCCGCTGTGGATCTCGATACCGATCTGTTTTTTGTCTTTATTGTCCACATACCCCAACGCATCAACGAAAGCGGGACCGTCTTCGAGGGTGAGGCCGGCCACGATCTGTTCAAAGTCGTTTTTGGTGAGGGCTTTATCCAGTTCTACGTGGTAGATCTTTTTGATATTGTGTTTAGGATGGGCCAGTTTCTGTGCCAGTTCACCATCATTGGTGAGCAGCAGGAGGCCGGAGGTATTGCGGTCCAGGCGGCCTACCGGGAAGAGTCTTTCTTCCGCTGCGTCTTCTATCAGTTCCATAACGGTCTGGCGCCCTTCGGGGTCATCTGTTGTGGTGATGTAGCCTTTGGGCTTGTTCAGCAGCACATACACGAGGTTCTTCTGCAGGTAGATGCGTTTGTCGTTCAGTTTCACGGCGTCCTTGCCGGTCACTTTGAATGCGGGTGCGAGTATCTTCTCTCCGTTCACGGTCACCTGTCCTTCTTTGATATAGTCCACTGCTTTACGGCGGCTGCAGATACCACAATGTGAAATGAATTTGTTCAGCGGCATTTCGTTCCCTTCTGCTACTTCCTCCTTCGGTTCTACAGCAATGCGTTTGCGGGTGGATTTGGGTTTGGCGGGTTTGTCCCCATGTACTTCCGCTTTGCGGACACTCTTTTTCGGACGCCCCTCGTCGTTTCGTTTATCAAATTTTTTCTTCGGGCGATGTTCGTCTTCTTTTGCGAAGCGCTTCTTTTCCCCGTCGAATTTTCTTACTGGTTTATCATCGTCTGCTCTCCTGAAGCTTCTTTTCTCCCCGTCGAATTTTCTTACTGGTTTATCATCGTCTGCTCTCCTGAAGCTTCTTTTCTCCCCATCGAATTTCCTTACTGGTTTATCATCGCCTTCTTTCCTGAAGCTTCTTTTCTCCCCATCTTCCCTGTCAAACCGTTTTTTAAAACGATCCTCTTCTCCATCGCGTTTCGGGCGGCGGTCAAAGGAGGGTTTGCCGGAAGGTTTGCTTTGTTGATTTTCTTTGAAAGGTGTAAACCCTTTTTTGGCGGGTCTGCTTTTTTTCATGTTATTGGTTTAAAGTTGCTGCATTCCTGCAGTAATGATTTTATGCTTTATTGGCAAGCTGGCCGCAGGCAGCATCGATATCTTTCCCGCGGCTGCGGCGCAAACGCGCATTCACTCTATGTTTTCCGAGATATTCCATGAAAGCTTCCGTGGTATTTTCATCCGGTTTCTGGAAACGGGCATTATCGATCGGATTGTATTCGATAATGTTCACCAGGTCCACCGGTACCTGGCGGTAGATTTTGATCAGCTCGTCTGCATCCTTTGCGGAATCGTTGAAATCTTTGAAGAGGATGTATTCAAAGGATATCTCGTTCTGTGTGGCTTTGTAGAAATGATTCAGCGCTTCCACCAGTACTTTCAGGTTGTTGGTCTCATTGATCGGCATGATCTCGCTGCGTTTTTTGTCATTCGCAGCGTGCAGGGAAAGTGCGAGGTTGAATTTGACCTGGTCGTCTCCCAGCTGGTGGATCATTTTGGCTACGCCGGCGGTGGATACCGTGATGCGCTTGGGGCTCATGGCCAGCCCTTCCGGGGAAGTGATCCGCTCGATCGATTTCAGCACATTTTTGTAGTTCAGCAGTGGTTCACCCATACCCATGTACACAATATTGGTCAGCTTTTTACCGGATTGTTCGAGTGCCTGCTTGTTAATGAGCGCTACTTCGTCAAAGATCTCATCGAATTCGAGGTTTCTTTTCCGTTCCATATATCCTGTTGCACAGAACTTGCAGCTGAGGCTGCAGCCCACCTGGGAAGACACGCAAGCCGTCTGCCGCGTGGCGGTGGGGATCAGCACACCTTCCACCTGATGGCCGTCGTGCAGGCGGAAACGGCTTTTGATCGTTCCGTCTGTGCTATGCTGGGTGGTATCTATGCGGATGGAGGGCAGGGAGAAGTTTTCTTCCAGGGCAGCCCGTAGGGGCTTGCTCAGGTTGGTCATCGATTCAAAATCCGGGGCTTGTTTCAGCCACAGCCATTCATACACCTGTTTGGCCCTGAAGGGCTTTTCGCCCATATTGGCAAACACTTCCTGTATCTGGGACAGGCTGAGATGCCGTATGTTCTGCTTCCTCGTCATCCGGCAAAGGTACATCAGTATTTCGGATTTGGGATTGTGAGCGATGTGGTAATCCCGAATAGTTGCAATAAATTCGCAACTTTAACAAGATCACATGCAAGCAGCTTATATCGTAGATGCCGTTCGCAGCCCGATAGGCCGCTATGGCGGCGCATTGAAGACCGTTCGCCCGGATGACCTGCTGGCCCTGATGTTGCGTTCATTGTTGCAGCGGAATCCGGGACTGGACCCCTCGGCCATAGAAGACGTCATCGCAGGCGCAACCAACCAGGCCGGAGAAGACAACCGCGATGTAGCCCGCATGGCCGTATTGCTGGCCGGTCTCCCCGTTTCCGTGGCCGGGAATACCGTGAACCGCCTTTGTGCTTCCGGTCTCCAGGCCATTATGGACGCGGCCCGCGCGGTGATGTGCGGAGAAGGGGATGTGTACATAGCCGGCGGTGTGGAAAGCATGACCCGCGCACCTTTGGTGATGCCCAAGGCCGAGGGGGCTTTCAGCCGTAATACCGAGATATACGATTCCACGATCGGCTGGCGCTTTACCAACAAGCAGCTGGCAGAGCTTTACTATCCCTTTTCTATGGGCGAAACCGCCGAGAATGTGGCGAGGGAATGGAAGATCAGTCGGGAGGACCAGGACCTTTTCGCCTTCCATAGTCAGCGGAAGTACAAAGAGGCTCACCTCGCAGGGCGCTGGAACGACGAGATCATTCCCGTAGAGATCACGCCCAACAAGGAAGAACAGGTGATCTTCTCTAAAGACGAGCAACCTCGGGATACCTTCCTGGAAAAACTTGCCGGCCTCAAACCAGCCTTCATGAAAGGAGGCTCCGTCACCGCAGGCAATTCCGCCGGTATCAACGACGGCGCCTCTGCAGTGCTCATCGTCTCTGAAAGCGCGCTGAAACGCTTTTCCCTCCAACCCATCGCCATGATACGGTCGATGGCTGTGGCGGGTGTGGATCCTGCTATCATGGGCATCGGTCCCGTTCCGGCCACCACCAAGGCTTTGCAAAGGGCGGGAATCAAAGCGGCGGACCTGGATGTGATCGAGCTTAATGAAGCCTTTGCCGTGCAGGCCCTGGCTTGTATCCGGGATCTGCAGCTGGATCCGGAAAAAATCAATTTCAACGGCGGCTCCATCGCCATCGGGCATCCGCTCGGCTGCAGTGGCGCCCGCATCACCACCACCCTGATGCACGAGATGAAACGCCGTAACAATGCGCGTTTCGGACTGGCTACCATGTGTGTGGGCGTAGGACAGGGCGCGGCGATCGTGTTTGAGAAAATAGCATAATGAAGAGATCCAATTACGCTCTCGGCTTTTCCATGGCGCTCATCGGCGCCATTATGTTCTCGGCCAAGGCGATCTATGTAAAACTCGTATACCGTACGGAATCCATCGATGCCATCTCTATGCTGGCACTGCGGATGTTGTTTTCTCTTCCTTTCTACCTGTTGACGGCCTGGCTGATATCCCGCCGGCCTGACAATGTAAAACTGACGCGCAAACAGTGGGGATGGATACTGGTATTGGGCCTGCTGGGGTACTACCTGAGCAGCCTCTTCGACTTTATGGGCCTGGCGTATATTTCCGCAGGTCTGGAGCGTCTCATTCTTTTCCTGTATCCTACTTTTGCCCTCCTGATCGGAGCGGCAGCTTTCCGGAAAAAGATCACGAAAGTGCAATGGATCGCGCTGGTGATCGCTTACCTGGGAATGGTGGCGGCTTTTACAGGGGATGTGCGGCAGCAGTGGAACCCCGGTGTGGTGACCGGCAGCCTGCTGGTGTTAGGTTGCGCCGTCACGTATGCTTTTTATATCGTAGGCGGTGGGGAGATCATTCCGCGTATCGGGTCCATGAAATTTACCGCGTATGCGTTGACAGTAGCGGCTGTGGCGATCTTTCTCCAGTATTTCGTCAAACATGGAGCCACTATCCGGCATTTTTCCGGGCATACTTACTGGCTTTGCTTCCAGATGGCCATTGTATCTACCGTGATCCCTACTTTTCTGACCAGTGAAGGGATCCGGAAGATCGGTGCGGGAAATGCGGCCATCATCACAAGTGTGGGACCGGTGGCCACTATTCTGCAGGCATACCTCTTTCTTGATGAGCCCATCACCCTGCCGCAACTGGCAGGGACGGCGCTGGTACTCGTCGGTGTGTTACTGATCGGGAAAAGCGGCAAACAGGCGACTATAAAAAACGAGCGGTAGACATTACATCCCACCGCCCGTTCATGGCAAGCAAAAAAAGGGTACTCACAAACAAATCTGCTTCTCCGTCATCATCTTCCGGAGATTGATCAGGCCATATCTCATACGGCCCAATGCAGTATTGATGCTCACTTGTGTGAGGTCGGCTATCTCTTTGAAGCTCAATTCCGCGTAATGACGCAGGATGATCACTTCCCGCTGCTCTTCCGGCAAGAGGTCCAGCATCCTCCGAACGCTGTTGTGGCTCTGCCGGGTCATCATCTTTTCTTCCGCACTACTGTCACTGAACCCGAGCACATTGAAAATGTCCTTGTCGTCACTGGTCTTTATCAGCGGTGTTCTCTTGATCTTTCTGAAATGGTCCACGCACAGGTTATGTGCGATGCGCATGGCCCAGGGAAGGAATTTGCCTTTTTCCGTATATCGTTCTGCACGGATCGTATCAATAATCTTGATGAAAGTATCCTGAAAGATATCTTCCGCCAGAAAAGTGTCTTTTACGAGCAATACGATAGAGGTAAAAAGTTTGTCCTTGTGCCGGTATACCAGTTCTTCCAGGGCTGAAGCGTGCCCCTTCTTGAAGAGGGTGATTAATTGTTCGTCATTCAATTTGTACATTACTTGCATAAACATCTACCAATAGCGGTGAATTAATAGTACGGACTCAACAGTCAGTAGGTTGTTTGATAGTGTAAAGTTTATGCTATAATGCGCGCTTTTATTTGTTATGAATTTTGGCCGAGTATTAGGTATAAGATCCGGTTGCTGCAAATATAAAGGAATAGTTCAATAAAACAACACCCCGAAAATTAAATTTGATGTTAACGATATACGCAGGATGCGGCTTCCCGGATTTTCAACGGGATACGATCCTGAATCCTTAAATTTGTGTTCCTATGTGCGCAAAAGTCAAAACAAAGGAAATAACCGTTGAACGTGAACCTGTTAGCTCTCCTGATCACATTTTTATCAAAGGTGCCAGGGTACACAATCTCAAGGATGTCAGCGTTTCCATTCCAAGGAATAAATTAGTGGTGGTGACCGGGGTCAGTGGCTCCGGAAAATCCAGTCTCACGATGGATACCCTGTACGCGGAAGGCCAGCGCCGCTATGCGGAAAGCCTCAGCGCCTACGCCCGCCAGTTCCTCATGCGGATGAACAAGCCGGACGTGGATTATATCAAAGGTATTTGTCCCGCTATCGCCATCGAACAGAAAGTGATCACCCGCACACCGCGATCCACCGTCGGTTCCATGACAGAGCTGTACGACTATCTCCGTCTGCTCTATGCCCGCGCGGGGCGCACCTATTCCCCCATTTCCGGGCAGCTGGTGAAAAAACACGAAGTGAGCGATGTGGTGGATTATATCACCCGCCTGCCACAGGGCAGCAAGGTGCAGATACTTGTCCCCTTCCGCCAGCATGCCAACCGTAAACCGCTGGAGGAACTGAACATCCTGATGCAGAAAGGGTTTTCCCGCCTGTACATCGATGGAGGTCTGGTGCGGATCGAGGAACTGCTGGAACAGAAAGCCCCCAAAGTAGCAGCATCTGCTTATGTATTAATAGATCGCATTGTGGTGAAGGATTTCGGGGAAGATGACAAACACCGGATCGCGGATTCTATCCAGACTGCCTTCTACGAGAGCGAAGGGGATTGCCATCTGGAGGTGGACGGCAAAATAGCCGCCCATTTTTCTAACCGGTTTGAGCTGGACGGGATGCAGTTCGAAGAACCGGTGCCTAACCTGTTCTCCTTTAACAACCCATACGGTGCTTGTCCCACCTGTGAAGGTTTCGGACAGGTGCTCGGCATCGATGCGGACCTGGTGATACCGGACAAACGTCTGAGTGTGTTCGAGGGCGCTATTGCGCCCTGGCGGGGAGAGAAAATGGGGGAGTACAAAGATGCGCTTGTACGGGCGGCCCGTAAGTTCAATTTCCCGGTACATAAACCGATCTCCGACCTTACGGATGAGCAGATAAAGCTGCTATGGACGGGCAATGAACATTTTTACGGCCTCAACGAGTTCTTCAAAATGGTAGAGCAGAATCTCTACAAAGTGCAGTACCGGGTGTTGCAGGCCCGCTATCGTGGAAGAACAACCTGTACTACCTGTAACGGTGCCCGTCTCCGCAAAGAGGCCCTGTACGTGAAGGTCGGCGGTGTCAGCATTGCGGAGCTGGTGGAGATGCCCGTGGAGAAACTGAAAATATGGTTTGACGATCTGAAGCTGGATGAATACCAGCAACAGGTGGCCAAACGGATCATGATAGAAGTGCATCATCGTCTGAAAACATTACTGGATGTAGGGTTGGGGTACCTTACCCTGAACCGCGTGGCCAATACGCTGAGTGGCGGGGAAAGTCAACGTATCCAGCTGACGCGCACATTGGGCAGTAACCTGACCAATTCCCTCTACATCCTCGATGAACCAAGCATCGGGCTCCATGCAAGGGATACCAATCGGCTGATCCGCGTACTGCACGAGCTGCGGGACCTCGGCAATACGGTTGTGGTGGTGGAGCACGATGAACAACTGATGGAACAGGCGGATTACATCATCGATATGGGACCGCTGGCCAGTCATCTCGGTGGAGAAGTGGTATTCGCAGGCACCTATCCTGAAATATTAAAAGACGGGAAAAGCCTTACCGGCAAATACCTTAGCGGGCACCTCCGTATCGATCCGCCCGCGCATCTGCGCAAATGGAAGCGCTCCATCGTGCTCGAAGGCTGCCGCCAGCATAACCTCAAAAACATCGATGTGGAATTCCCGCTGGGTGTGCTCACCGTGGTAAGCGGGGTGTCCGGCTCCGGGAAAACTACACTGGTGAAGCAGATACTCTATCCTGCGCTGATGAAGCTCAAGGGCGAGTACACGGATCGCGTGGGCCAGCATCGCACTATGAAAGGCGACCTCGATCATATCACACAGATCGAAATGGTGGACCAGAACCCGATCGGTAAGTCCTCCCGCTCCAATCCTGTGACTTACATCAAGGCCTATGACGAGATCCGCGATCTCTTCTCCAAACAGCCGCTGAGCAAGATGCGCGGTTTCCAGCCCAAACATTTTTCTTTCAACGTAGATGGCGGCCGATGTGATGCCTGCAAAGGAGAAGGCGAA
>OFTY01000901.1_pt1 | contig 16350 bp, 17 predicted proteins | sample 1775061 | NCBI WGS metagenome assembly OFTY01 (sample SAMN08195773, study PRJEB24354) | sludge metagenome | isolation source: sludge from phenol fed wastewater aerobic bioreactor B | place: India: Nagpur | collected 2016-09-16 | reverse complement strand
GAGGGCTTCGGCGTCGCCTTCCGCGCCCGCTATGATGCGGCCGAGGCCGTGGCCGACCTGGAGCAGTTCGACCGACTGAACGACGGCTCGGCCGCCGACGGCGTCCACGCCGAGCCGGTGGCGGTGCGCGCCTTCCGTACGGCCGACGAGACCAATCTGCAGTTCCGCTTCAAGCTGTATCGCCGTGGGGCGGCCGTGCCGCTGTCGGACGTCTTGCCGATCCTGGCCGACATGGGCCTGAAGACGCTGGAGGAATCCGACCACGTCGTGCGCACGATCGGCCAGGAGCCGATCTACATCCACGACTTCCTGCTGGAAGATCCGCGTGGCGCCGACTTGGTGTTCGCCGATCTCAAGACCCCGTTCGAAGAGGCCTTCAAGGCCGTGTGGAACGGCCGCACCGAGAGCGACGGCTTCAACCGCCTGGTGCTCGAGCTGGGCGTCGACTGGCGCGAGGCGGCCCTGATCCGCACCCTGGCCCGCTATCGCCAGCAGACGGGCCTGGACCCGTCGCAGTCGGTGCAGGAAGCCGCCCTGCGCGAGTATCCCGACGTGGCGCGCGCCATCCTGGCGCTGTTCAAGGCTAAGTTCGATCCGGCGCACGGCGGCTCGGTCGCTGAACGCGAGGCGTCTGTCGCCGAACTGGACGCCAAGATCGAGACCCTGCTGCAGGACGTGAAGAGCCTGGATCACGACCGGGCCCTGCGCCGCATCGCGGCCCTGATCGACGGCATCAAGCGCACCAACTTCTATCAGGTCGACGCCGAGGGCGCGCCCAAGGCCCACATCTCGATCAAGATCGCCGGTCAGGAACTGGCCGACCTGCCCCTGCCCAAGCCTTTCCGCGAAATCTTCGTCTGGGCGCCGCACATCGAGGGCGCGCACCTGCGCTTCGGCCCGGTGGCGCGCGGCGGCCTGCGCTGGTCGGACCGTCGTGACGACTTCCGCACCGAGGTTCTGGGTCTGGTGAAGGCCCAGCAGGTCAAGAACTCGGTCATCGTGCCGGTCGGCTCCAAGGGCGGCTTCTATCCCAAGCAGCTGCCGGTCGGCGGCACGCGCGAGGAGACGCAGGCCGAGGCCATCCGCGCCTATAAGACCTTCCTGTCCGGCATGCTGGACATCACCGACAACATCGTCGGTGAAGGCGCCCCGGTGCGTCCGGCCAATGTCGTGGCCTGGGAGGGCGACGACCCCTATCTGGTCGTGGCCGCCGACAAGGGCACGGCGACCTTCTCGGACATCGCCAACGGCGTGAGCCAGTCCTACGGCTTCTGGCTGGACGACGCCTTCGCCTCGGGCGGCTCGGCCGGTTACGACCACAAGGAGATGGGCATCACGGCGCGCGGCGCCTGGGAAGCGGTCAAGCGTCACTTCCGCGAACTCGGCAAGGATATCCAGACCGAGCCCTTCACCGTGGTCGGCGTCGGCGACATGTCGGGCGACGTCTTCGGCAACGGCATGTTGCTGTCGCAGGCGACCAAGGTCGTGGCCGCCTTCGATCACCGCGACATCTTCATCGACCCGAACCCGGACGTGGCGAAGTCGTGGGCCGAGCGCAAGCGCCTGTTCGAGACGCCGCGCACCAGCTGGCAGGACTATGACAAGGCTCTGATCTCGGAAGGCGGCGGCGTCTTCTCGCGCTCGGCCAAGTCGATCGCCCTGACGCCGCAGATCAAGGCGCTGCTGGATATCGAGGCCGACAGCGTCGATCCGGTCACCCTGATGCAGGCCATCCTCAAGGCCCGCGCCGAGCTGCTCTACTTCGGCGGCATCGGCACCTACATCAAGGGGGCCGGCGAGACCAACCTGCAGGTCGGCGACAAGGCCAATGACGCCATCCGCATCAACGGCGGCGAGATCCGGGCGCAGGTCGTCGGCGAAGGCGCCAACCTGGGTGCGACCCAGCTCGGCCGGATCGAAGCCGCCCGCGCGGGCGTGCGTCTGAACACCGACGCCATCGACAACTCGGCCGGCGTGGACTCCTCGGACCACGAGGTGAACATCAAGATCCTGACCGGCGGCGCCATCGCCTCGGGCCATCTGAAGGCCGAGGACCGCAACGCCCTGCTCAAGTCGATGACCGACGAGGTCGCGGACAAGGTGCTGGCCCACAACTACGACCAGACCCTGGCCCTGACGCTGCAACAGGCTGAAGGCGCGGCCGCCCTGGACTCTCAGCAGGCCTTCATGCAGCACCTGTCGTCGATCGGTAAGCTGAACCGGGCGGTCGAATACCTGCCCGACGACGCCCGCATCGCCGAGATGAAGCTGCAGGGCCAGGCCCTGACCCGGCCGGAGCTGGCGGTCCTGACCGCCTATTCCAAGCTGGAGCTGTTCGACGAGATCGTCGGCTCGACGGCGCCGGACGACGCCTTCTTCGAACGCCTGCTGCTGGAATACTTCCCGGCGCCGCTGGCTCAGTTCGAAGAGGATATGAAGGGCCACCGCCTGCGTCGCGACATCATCGCCACCGTGCTGTCGAACGAGATTGTCAACATGGCCGGGCCGACCTTCCCCGATCGCCTGCGCGCGGCGGCGGAATGCGACACCGCCGCCATGGTCACGGCCTTCGAGACCGCCCGCCACGTCTTCCGCCTCGACGAGGCCTGGAAGGCGGTGTCGGCCCTGGACCTGAAGATCCCGGCCGAGGCCCAGACGGCCCTCTATCAGGAGATCGCCCTGGTCCTGCGTCGCCAGACCTTCTGGCTGGCGCGCCGCGCGGCCCGCACCGAGACGACCGTCGGCGGCATGATCGCCGCCTATCAGCCTGCCGCCGACGCCCTGCGCGCCGCCGGTCCGGAAGTGTTGTCGCGTTATGAGCACGCCCGCTATGAAGGCCGGGTCCAGACCTTCATCGGTCTGGGCGCGCCGGAAGAGCTGGCCCGCGACATCGCCATGCTGCGTCCGATGGTGGCCACGGCCGACATCGGCGACCTGTCGGGCGAACTGGGCTGGGACGCCCCGGCCATGGCCCGCGTCTATCACCAGGTCGGCGCCGCTTTCGACTTCGACCGCCTGCGCGTGGCGGCCGGGTCGGTGCCGTCCGGCGATCGCTTCGATCGCCTGGCCGTGCGTCGCCTGATCCAGGACCTGATGACCGAACAGCAGCAGCTGACCCGCGCCGTGGCCAAGGCCTCGGCCCAGGCGGCGGGCGCCGGCGAGGACAGCGCCGAACAGGCGGTCGACGCCTGGATCGGCGCCCGCATGGATCAGGTGGAAGCCCTGCGCGCCTCGGTCGATGAGATCGAGACCTCGGGCTCCGGCTGGACCTTCGCCAAGCTGACCATCGCCAATGGCGAGATCCGTGAGGTGCTGGCTTCGGCTTCCTAAGCGAGGTGACGCCGGGCGTGAGCCCGGCGTCACGCGCTACGTTCGCGACGCGGTCGCTCACTGCTTGAGCGCATCAGGCGTTTGAAAAGTGAGCGATGGTCGTGAAGTCGCTTTTAAGGCCCGTCCGTTTCGTCATCTGGCGAGGCGGGCGGGCCTTGGCGTTTGGGGCGGGGTCGGTTTAGGTGGCGCCTGCTGTTCAGCGAACCGGAGGGCCCATGCCCAGGAAGTTCCTCGTCGTCGTCGATGACACTCCCGAATTGGACGCCGCCCTGGCCTACGCCGCGCGCCGCGCGCGTTCGACCGGGGGCCATGTGGTGCTGTTGCGCGCCCTAGTCGGCGGATCGGACGAGCACTGGTCCGGCGTCCGCGACGAAATCCGCCGTCAGCAGCGCGAAGAGGCCGAGGCTCTGCTGGCCCGGCTGGGGGAAAAGGTCGCCGAGACGTCCGGCGCTCCGCCCGTCTATCTGATCGAGGAAGGCGACCCGCAGGCGGCCATCCGCAAGGCGGTCGGCGACGATCCCGACATCAAGATCCTGATCCTGGCTGCGGGCGCCAATGGGCGCGGGCCCGGCCCTCTGGTTTCGGCGGTGCTGAAACAGGGCGCCGCCTTCACGGGCCGCAAACTGCCGGTCACCATCGTCCCCGGCGAACTGACCGAGGCGGAGATTCTGGATCTGGCCTGATTCCAGGGTCGCTATGCTCGACCCGCGGGGCCTCGCGGTTTGAGCGACGTGGGTGCGTGGTCGGCTTCGCCCTGGGACAGCGGGCCCCCTTGAACCGGGCCGCGGCAGGGCGCATCTGGGGCCTATGTTCATCCAGACCGAAGCCACGCCCAATCCCAACGCCCTGAAGTTCCTGCCGGGCCGCGACGTCGCGGTTCAGAACGTGTTGGAATATCGCACGATCGATGAAGCGGCGGCCTCGCCCTTGGCCGAGGCTCTGTTCGAGCTGGAAGGGGTCGAGGGCGTCTTCTTCGGCGCCGACTACGTCTCGGTCACCCGCGCGTCCCACGGCCCGGACTGGACCGAGATGAAGGCGCCGATCCTGTCGGTCATCATGGATCATTTCGTCTCGGGCGCGCCGCTGGTGCGCGAGGGCGAAACGGCGACCGAGGACGCCGGCGAGGACACGGAGATCGTGGCCGAGATCAAGAGCCTGCTCGACAGCCGCATCCGTCCGGCTGTGGCTCAGGACGGCGGCGACATCCTGTTCGACCATTTCGACGAGGAGACTGGCGTGCTGCGTCTGCGGATGCGCGGCGCCTGCGCGGGATGCCCCTCCTCCTCCGCGACCCTGAAAGCCGGGGTCGAGCAGATGATGCGCCACTATGTTCCTGAAGTGACCAGCGTCGAACAGGTGCTGTAAGCCCTTACGTCTGTTTCACATGAAACACTCGTCGGACGGCGCGCCGTCGGGCATGATGGCGTCATGAGCGGTTCGGACGAGACATCCCAGGCGCGCGCCCTGGGCGAGGCCCTGGCGGCGCTGCGCCGTGAGCGAGGTTTGAGCCAGGCTGAGGCGGGGCAGCGGATCGGCATGACCAGCCAGGGCTGGGGCCTGTATGAGGCGGGCAAGCGCTCCAGCCTGTTCCGTCCTGATGTTCAGCGTCGCCTGACCGGCGCCCTGGACGCCACGCCTGAAGCCTTGGTCTTGCAGCTGGAAGGCGAACCGGCTTCGTCTGAAGCCCTTGCCGCCAATGGAGTTGCGGCGCGAGGCCGGGCGTTCGAGGGCGCTCCCATCGCGTCGCGTCGGCTGCGGTTGGAGACGGATGAGCTGGCGCCCTGGGCCTCCGCCGGGACGGTGCTGGAATATGCGCCGGGGCGTTGGCCGCGCCGGGGACAGGGCTGCATTATCCAGATGGACGACGGTGTTCAGAAGGTTCGTCTCTATGATCGCGCCGACGATGCTGAAGTGGTGGTCTTCGGCGCGGGCGGCTTGGATCGGTTGGAGCGGATCGCGCGGTCGCATATCCAGTCGATGTCGGCGGTCATCAGCCGCCTCGACGACGAATGAAACAAAATAGTTGTATTTTGTCGCAGGTCATGAAACTCTCTGGTTGAAATCGGAGGGGTCATGTCGCGTCGCAGTCATCATATCGACCAGGCCGTCGGCCTGCGCATCGCCGCCCGGCGGTCCGCCCTAGGCTGGTCTCAGTCCGTTCTGGGGCGCGAGCTGGGCGTCAGCTTCCAGCAGGTTCAGAAATATGAGACCGGGGCCAACCGCGTCTCTGCGTCGCGCCTGCATCAGGCGGCGACGGCCATGGGGTGTTCGGTGGCCGACTTCTTTCCCACGCGCCCCAGCGCCGAAGGGGAGGTCGAGCTGGTCCATCCGGTCCTGGCCAGCGCCGAGGGTCGGGGTCTGGCCGAGGCCTTCGCCCGCAGTCCTGACGCGGGCGCGCGCCGCGCCCTGACGCGGGTCGCCCAGGCCATGGCGGGAGCCTGATCGACGCTCGGCGTCGTGGCGGTCGCATCCGAAGCGGTTTCGCATTAGGGACAGAGCTATGAAGGTCATGGTCATCGACACGGCGCTGGGCGCCTGCGTTGCAGGGGTGTTCACGGGCGATGCGGATGCGGCCCCGCCCTACGCCTTGGGCGTGCGCGCGGAGGTCATGGCCAAGGGGCATCAGGAGCGTCTGGGCGGTCTGGCGCGCGATGCGGCGGCCGAGGCGGGGGGCTTCGCCGGGATCGACCGCATCGGGGTGACGGTCGGGCCGGGCTCCTTCACCGGCCTGCGGGTCGGTCTGGCCTTTGCGCTCGGTCTGGGCGCGGCGCTGGATCGCCCGGTGGTCGGCGTCTCTACGCTGGACGCCCTGGCCGCCTCGGTTCCCGCGAAGGGGATGGTCGCCGCCGTGATCGATGCGCGTCGGGGCCAGGTCTATGCGCGCCTGTTCCGCGACGGCGCGCCGCTGGGCGAGGCTGAGGCCCTGCCGCTGGAGATAGCGCGCGACCGTATCCTGACCGCGGCCGGAGACGCACGGTCGACTCTGATCGGCAGCGGGGCGGCGCTTCTGGCCGAGACCTTCCCTGAGCTGGCGGGCGCGGCCTTGCCCCCCCTGCCCGCGCCGACGCCAGAGGCGATGGCGGCGCTGACCCTGGCCGCCGATCCGGCGACGTCGCCGCCGCAGCCGCTCTATCTGCGCGCGCCCGACGCTACGCCGCCCAGCCGCCTGCCGGGCCAGCCGCGCCAGCCCGCCGCGTGAGCGCGCCGCTTTTCCCGACGGCCGATCCTGGGCGTCTCGCTGCGATCCACGCCGAGGCTTTTGCGACGCCGTGGGATGAAGCGGCCCTGACCGAACTGCTGACTTCGCCGGGCGTGTTCGCCGTGGCCGAGGAGGACGGCTTCATCCTGATCCGCGTCGTGGTCGACGAGGCGGAGATCCTGACCCTGGCGGTGCGGCCTTCGGCGCGTCGCGCGGGCCTGGGCGTTCGCCTGGTCGAGGCGGCGGTGGTGCGGGCCGCCGCCCTGGGCGCCGAGCGGATGTTCCTGGAGGTGGCTGAGGGCAACGTCGCCGCCCGCGCCCTCTACGCCCGAAACGGCTTCGTCGAGATGGGCCGCCGTCGCGGCTATTATTCGCATACGGACGGACGCCGGGAGGACGCGCTGACGCTTGTCCTGAACTTCCCTGAATAGCTTCCATAAGGCGACGGTACAGCCTATCTTCGCCGCCATGGACCGGATCGAAAAACTTTGCGCCGAACGCGGCATGCGCATGACTGAGCAACGTCGGGTGATCGCCCGCGTCCTGTCGAACGCCGAAGACCACCCCGATGTGGAAGAGCTGTATCGCCGCGCCTCGGCGATCGACCCGCATATCTCCATCGCCACCGTCTATCGCACCGTGCGCCTGTTCGAAGAGGCCGGCGTGGTCGAGAAGCACGACTTCGGCGACGGCCGCAGCCGCTATGAAGAGGCGGGCGACGATCACCACGACCACCTGATCGACACCAAGACGGGCGAGGTCATTGAATTCTTCGACGCCGAGATCGAACGGCTGAAGGCCGAGATCGCGCGCAAGCTGGGCTATGAGCTGGTCGGCCATAAGCTGGAGCTCTACGGCCACGTCATCCCCGGCGCCGAGCCGGTGGAGCGCGATGGCCTGATCTATAAGCGCCGTCCGCGCGACGAGACCGAAGACTGACCGCCGTCGGCGTTCGCGTCGTCTTGCCGTCGTCGATTTCGGCGATCATAAGCCGTGCATGACTGATACGCTCGACCTTCCCGCCCCGGCGGACGCTGGCGCATCTGACGCGAGCGTCGCGCCCAAGCGCCTGTTCATCAAGACCTACGGTTGTCAGATGAACGTCTATGACTCCGAGCGCATGGCCGATGTGCTGCGGCCGTTGGGCTATGCCCCGACCGAGACGCCGGAAGACGCCGACTTCGTCATCCTGAACACCTGCCACATTCGCGAGAAGGCGGCCGAGAAGGTCTATTCCGAACTCGGCAAGCTGCGGCAGATGAAGGAGGCGCGCGACGGCGGCATGACCATCGCCGTGGCCGGCTGTGTCGCCCAGGCCGAGGGCGAGGAGATCATGAAGCGCCAGCCGGCGGTCGATCTGGTCGTCGGGCCGCAGGCCTATCACCAGTTGCCGGAACTTCTGACCCACACAGCGCGGGCGCGGGGTGAGCGCATCGGCGCCGACTTCGCCCCTAATGAAAAATTCGACGCCCTGCCCGCTGCGCGCGGCACGGACGGGGTGACGGCCTTCCTGACGGTGCAGGAGGGCTGCGATAAGTTCTGCACCTTCTGCGTGGTGCCCTATACGCGCGGCGTCGAATGGTCGCGGCCGGTGGCGGCCGTGCTGGACGAGGCCCGCGCCCTGGCCGACCGGGGCGTGCGCGAAGTCACCTTGCTGGGCCAGAACGTCAACGCCTATGACGGCGAGGGGCCGGACGGGAAGCCGTTCACCCTGGCGAAGCTGGCCTACGCCCTGGCGGACATCCCCGGCATCGACCGCATCCGCTATACGACCAGCCACCCGAACGACATGTCGGACGACCTGATCGCGGCGCACGGCGAACTGGACGCCCTCATGCCCTATCTGCACCTGCCGGTGCAGGCGGGCTCGGACCGCATCCTGCGCCTGATGAACCGCAAGCACGGGCGTCAGAAGTATTTCGACCTGATCGACCGCATCCGCGCGGCGCGGCCGGACATGGCGCTGTCGGGCGACTTCATCGTCGGCTTCCCCGGCGAGACGGATCGCGATTTCGAGGACACCATGGATCTGGTGCGGCGGGTGAACTACGCCAGCGCCTTCTCCTTCATGTATTCGCCGCGTCCCGGCACGCCCGCCGCGACCATGGCGGCCCAGGTGCCGGACGCCGTGGCCAAGGAACGCCTGCACGCCCTGCAGGGTTTGCTGACCGAGCAGCAGGTCGCCTTCAATCAGTCGCTGGCTGGGCGCGTCCTGCCGGTGCTGTTCGAGAAGAAGGGCCGCCACGGCGCCCAGGCCATCGGCCGCTCGCCCTATCTGCAATCGGTCCACGTCGAGGATGCGGATCAACTGATCGGCCGGATCGTTCCGGTCGAGATCATCAGCGGCCAGCAGAACAGCCTGTCCGGTCGCCTGATCCAGACGAACTGACGCCTGTTTCGCCACGCGCCGTGTGCGGGACAGGAGCACGCAACAACGTCCCTCAAGCAGCCTCGCACCGCATGCGAGGCGACAGGGACTCTTAAGGAGATCTCATGGCGCGAGAGTCCGAGTTCTTGTCCCTCAGCGATGAGGCGTTGCGCGCCGTCATCGGGCCGCAGAGCCGCCACCTGGCCCTAATCGAGGACGCTTTCAAGGTGCTGGTCGAGACGCCGGGCGGCGGGGTGTCGATCAACGGCTCGACGCGGGATCGCGCCCAGGCGCGCCGGGTGATCGAGGCCCTGGCGAACCGGGCCGAGGCGGGGGCCGAGATCACCGAGGCCGACGTGCGCACCGCCCTGGGCGCCGCCGTGACCCAGCCGCGCGCCGAACCGGCGGGCCGCAGCCCAGGCCGCAGCGTGCCGGAGGGCGCCGCCTTGCCCGTCGGCCGTCGCGGCGCCATCGCCCCCAAGACGGCGTCGCAGGCGCGCTATCTGGAGATGCTGGGCCGTTGCGAACTGACCTTCGGCGTCGGTCCGGCGGGCACGGGCAAGACCTTTTTGGCGGCGGCCTATGGCGCCTCCCTGCTGAAGCGGGGACAGGTGGACCGGCTGGTCATCACCCGCCCGGCGGTCGAGGCGGGCGAGAAGCTGGGCTTCCTGCCGGGCGACCTGAACGAGAAGGTCGACCCCTATCTGGCGCCGATCTGGGAGTCGCTGAACGACATCCTGGGCGTCGACGACGTGCGCCGTCGCCGCGAGAAGGGGGAGATCGAAGCCGCCCCCATCGCCTTCATGCGCGGCCGCACGCTGAGCCACGCCTTCATCATCGTCGATGAGGCGCAGAACACCTCGCGCATGCAGATGAAGATGGTGCTGACCCGTCTGGGCGAGGGCGCGCGCATGGTGGTGACGGGCGACCCGTCGCAGGTCGACCTGCTGAACCCGCGCGATTCCGGCCTGGCCCACGCCCTGCGGATCCTGAAGGACGTGGAGGGCGTCGGCGTCCAACAGTTCAAGTCCGAGGACGTGGTGCGCCACGCCATGGTCGAGCGCATCGTGCGGGCCTATGACTCCGATGCGGCGCGCAGCCGCCCCTTCCCCGACCTTGAGGACGACGCCTGATGATCGAGGTCGAGATCGACAGCGACGACTGGACTGTGGCCCTGCCCGAGGCGGCGGCGGTCGTCGAGCGCGCCGCTCACGCGGCCCTGGGCGCGGTCGAGGGCGATGTGGTGCTGCTGCTGGCCGCCGATGAGGCGGTGCAGGATTTGAACCAGCGTTTCCGCGACAAGGACCGGCCGACGAACGTCCTGTCCTTCCCGGCGGCGGAAAGCGCCTTTCCGCATTTGGGCGATGTGGTGCTGGGTTACGCCTATTGCGCGGCTGAGGCCGAGGCGCAGGGCAAGACCCTGTCGGATCATCTGAGCCATCTGGTCGTCCACGGCGTGCTGCACCTGCTGGGCCGCGATCACGAGGACGACGCCGAGGCCGAGGAGATGGAGGCCGAGGAGCGCGAGATTCTGGCCGAACTGGGCGTTTCCGATCCTTATGCTGTCGAGCATGAGGGCGCCGCGTGAGCGGGGCGCTCGCCGCCCGGTTCGCGGGCCTTCTGAACAACCGCTGGGGTCGGATCGCTCTGGCGCTGCTGGCCGGGGCGGGCGCCGCCCTGGTCCATCCGCCGTTCGGTTTCCTGCCGGGGCTGCTGGGCTATCCGCTGCTGTTGCTGCTGGCGGATCGTTCAGGCGGGATGAAGGGCGGCTTCTGGGTCGGCTGGCTGGCGGGCTTCGCCTATTTCTTCATCGGCTGCTGGTGGGTGGCCGAGGCCTTTCTGGTCAATCCGGCTCAGGCCTGGATGGCGCCGTTTGCAGCCAGCCTGCTGCCGGCGGGCATGGGGCTGTTCTGGGGGCTGGCGACCCTGGCCTATCGCCGCTTCAGCCCGGCAGGCGTGCGGCGCATCCTGCTGTTCGCGGCCCTGTTCGCCCTGCTGGAGTGGACGCGCGGCCATGTGTTGACGGGCTTTCCGTGGAACCCGGCGGGCGCCGGCTGGGCGGCCGGATCGGCCATGTCGCAGTTCGCCTCGATCGGCGGGGTCTATGGGCTGGGCCTGATCACGGTGGCGGCGGTCAGCGCCTTGGCGCCTCTGGCGGATGCGGGGCCGCGACGGCCGCGCCTGATCGCGGCGGGGCTGGGCGCGTTGACCCTGATCGGCTTGTTCGTTTTCGGCGCCGTACGCCTGTCATCGGCGCAGGTGGTGCAGACGCCGACCCTGGTGCGCCTGGTCCAGGCCGACATCGCCCAGGACTACAAGTGGAGCCCCGAGGCCTATCACGCCATCCTGGGTCGTTATCTGGAGTTGACCGCCCAGCCCGCCGCCGCCCTGCCCGACGTGGTGATCTGGCCTGAGGGCGCTCTGCCGACCACGGCCAATGATCTGTTCGCCACCAACGACGCCTATGCCGTGGCCGCTGCGTTGCAGACAGGCCAGACGCTGCTGGCGGGCCTGAGCCGGGGCGAGCCGGATCCCAGCGCCGAGACCGGCGCCCGCTATTACAACAGCCTGTTCGCCCTGCATGACGAAGGGGCGATGGGCCTGCGCATCGGCCCGATCTACGACAAGCACAGGCTGGTGCCGTTCGGCGAATACCTGCCGATGGGCGCGTTGATGAGCAAGATCGGGGTGCGCAGCCTGGTCCACGTCCCCGCCGATTTCACGGCCGGACCGACGCCCGCGCCGATCAGCCTGGTCAACGCCCCGCCGGTGCAGCCGCTGATCTGCTACGAGGCCCTCTATCCCGGCTTTACGCCAGCGACGGCGGCGACGCGCCCGGCGTGGATCGTCAACGTCTCCAACGACGCCTGGTTCGGCAAGACGTCGGGTCCGCGTCAGCATCTGAATTTGGCTTCCTATCGCGCGCTGGAGACCGGTCTGCCGGTGGCGCGGGCGACGCCGACGGGCGTTTCGGCCATGATCGACCCTTGGGGACGGATCGTCGAGGGCAAGCGGCTGGACCCCGGCCAGGCGGGGATCATCGACGTGCGTCTGCCGCAGGCGGCGCCGCCGACGCTTTACGGCCGGTGGGGCGATATGGGGTTCGCCGTCTTGCTAGTTATAATGCTGATCGCGGGGCGGGGCCGCGCCGGAATTGGGAGGCTGGCGCGTTAACCATATCGTGAGGAGCGACTGCGCCCCCGAGATGCGAAAACGCATGACAGAGGCCGTGGGCGGCGGCATGTCGACAAGAAAAATAGGGAAGAGGGCAGGACATGGTCAGGGGTTCCGGGGCGGATGGTCCCCATCTGGTGGATCGGCATGTGGGACGGCGCGTCTGCGAGAAGCGCATCGCCCTGGGCTATAATCAGACCGATCTGGGCCAGGCGCTGGGAGTCACCTTCCAGCAGGTGCAGAAATACGAGAAGGGCGCCAATCGGATCTCGGCGTCCAAGCTGTGGGACATCGCCCGCTTCTTTCGCGTCGACATCGGCTATTTCTTCGAGGGGCTGACCGGCGCGGTCCAGCCGGGTATGGCCGAGGGCGAGGCGGAGCCCTTCGTGCACGACTTTCCCGCCACTCGTCAGACCATAGAGATCGGCCGTCTGGCGCCGCGCCTGTCGTCGCGCCAGCAGAAGCTGGTGGTCGATCTGATGCGCGAGCTGGTCGAAGACGACGCCGACAACGACGGCTGAAGGCGTCGCGAGCCAGCGGACAAAGAAAAAGGCGCGGAGCGATCCGCGCCTTTTCCTGTCTTGGAGCCCGCTTGAGATCAGGCGGTCAGCGCCGTCTCCGAGGCGACGATGCGGCTGGCGGCGTGGACCACGGCGCCGATGCGCAGAGCGGCCTGGATCTGGACGTTCGGCACGGCGTGTTTGCGCAGCTCGCCCTCGTGGGCGTCAAGGCAGGCGCCGCAGCCGTTGATGGCCGAGACGGCGGTCGACCATAGCTCGAAGTCCAGCTTGTCGACGCCCGGATTGGCGATGACGTTCATCCGCAGCTTGGCCGGCAGCGTCGTGTACTCCTGGTTCTTCATCAGGTGCAGCGAGCGATAGTAGATGTTGTTCATGCCCATGATGGCGGCGGCGGCCTTGGCGGCGTTCATCGCTTCGGGCGTCATGACCGTCGCGGCCTGGGCCTCGATCAGCTTGACCACGGGGCCGACGCCGATGGCGTACGCCGAGGCCAGGAAGCTGCCCCACTTCTGCTGGTCGTTCAGCACAGTCTCATTGGCGAGCGAGGACAGGTTCAGCGAGATGTCCTTGCCATAGGCCGGGATCAGGTCGCGCAGGGCGTCGATGGACATTTTCGTGTTCCTTTCAGGAAGCGACGCTTCAAAGAGCGGCTATCGTTCGCGACGCGGTCGCTTACTTCTTGAGCCGTCTTTTGGGGCCGTATTTCGTGATGGGCGCTCAAGTCGCGAGGCTCTGTGAGCCGAGCATAGCGCCCAAATAAAATCATCAGGCATGAAAAAGGCGGCGACAGTCGCCCGCCGCCGCCTCTTTCGAGGGGCGGCCCGGACCCTACTCACGCGGTCCGGGCCTGGTCGTTGCGACCCTTGGGCCAGTACTTACGCGGCCAGGGTGTCGCCGCCGACCGGACGGTTGCAGGCGCACAGCTCGTCGGTCTGAAGAGCATCGACCACGCGAAGCGTGTCTTCCGGCGAACGGCCCACGTTCAGGTTGGTGACGTAGACGTGCTGGATGACGTTGTGCGGGTCGACGACGAAGGTCGCGCGCAGGGCCACGCCTTCTTCTTCGTCCAGCACGCCCAGGGCGCGGGCCAGCTTGCCGCCGTTGTCGGCGAACTGCCAGATCGGCAGCTTGTTCAGGTCGGCGTGGTCACGGCGCCAGGCCAGCTTGGTGAACTCATTGTCGGTCGAACCGCCCAGGACCACGGTGTCGCGGTCCTCGAAGTCCTTGCCCAGCTTGGCGAAGGCGGCGATTTCGGTCGGGCAGACGAAGGTGAAGTCCTTCGGGTAGAAGAAGATGACCTTCCACTTGCCTTCGAAGCTGTCCTGCGTGACGGCTTCAAACGCCGAGACGCCGTTTTCCTCGTGGCTGTTGAAGCCCGGCTTGACGCCGATAATTTTGAAATCAGGCAGTTTTTGACCGACGCCGAGCATCGCGCTTCTCCTAGATGCAGAAAAATGGACCGCCGGATCGCGGGGAGTGCGAACCGTCGAAGCCATGAGATGGCCCCTGGCGCAGCTTAAGTCAAATCGATCATTTTGCTCGATGGAATAGATTTATATTATGATCGAGGCGAAAGGTGATATAAGGCCGCTCGATTGGTTCAGGCCTGACGATAGATGCGCCCTATGTCAGCTCTGACCGCATAGCCGTGTGAACCCATGTCCGTCCTGCCTACCCTGCGTCAGCTGCAATATCTGAAGCTCCTGGCCGAGCACGGCTCGTTCAGCCGCGCCGCCGAGGCCGCCCATGTCAGCCAGCCCGCCCTGTCGTCAGGGGTGCAGGAGCTGGAGCGGGTGCTGGGCGCGGCGGTGGTGGAACGCACGCGCGGCGCGGTGATCCTGACGGCCGTGGGCGCCGAAGCGGTGCGCCGGGCCGAAGACGTGCTGGCTCGCGCCGAGGATCTGGTCGAGGCGGCCCAGAATGCGGGCAAGCCGCTGTCGGGCCGGTTTCGTCTGGGCGTCATTCCGACGGTCGCGCCCTTCCTGCTGCCGCGCGCCCTGCCGGGGCTGAAGACCCTTTATCCGGGCCTTCGCCTGTTCCTGCGCGAAGATCTGACGCCGCGCCTGATCGCCGGACTCAAGGCGGGCCATCTGGACGCCGCCGTCATCGCCCTGCCCTATGAGGCCTCCGGCATCGACCACGCCCGCATCGGCGACGACGAGATCATGGCCGCGGCCCCGGTGGATCATCCGCTGGCGGGGGCCGGGCCGATCCCCGACGGCATGTTGAAGGCCGAAGACCTGATCCTGCTCGAGGACGGCCACTGCCTGCGCGACCAGGCGCTGGCGGCGGTCAATATCGAGGCGCCGCGCGGCGAGGACGTCTTCGCCGCAACCTCCCTGCACACCCTGGTGCAGATGGTGTCCTCAGGGCTGGGGGTCAGCTTCCTGCCGCAGATGGCGGTTCAGGCGGGGCTGGCCGACAATCCGGGCGTGGTGATCCGCCCGATCTCGGCGGAGGCCCCGCGTCGCGAGATCGTCGTCGCCTGGCGCGCCGGGTCCAGCCGCGCCGCTGAGGCGCGTCTGCTGGCCGAGGCGCTGAAGCTGGACTGAGCCGCGTCAGCCGAACAGGCGGCTGTCCCACCAGACCGGCGTCTCCAGCCCCGGCTTGATGCGGGCGAAGTCGGGATGGGCGGTGTTGAAGACGAAGTTGCGCTCCATCCGCGCCACGACCGAGGGCGTGATCAGCAGGGCCGAACGGGCTTCCGCATGCCAGGTGCGGCCGAAGGCGCGCGCGGCCGCCCCGCCCGGCTCGGCCCAGCCGGGGACCAGGTCCGGATTGACCACTTCATAGGAGACGCCCGCCGGGATGTGGATCTCCACATGATGCTGGCCCAGCGGCAGTTCGCCGCCGAAATGGACCAGCTTCTCCAGCATGGCGGTGGAATAGTGTTCGGCGGCGTAGATCACCCTCTGGCCCGCCTCGTGCCAGCGGCCGGAAGCCCGGCGCGAGCCGCCGTCGCTCCAGATGGGATATTCGCCGCGCGGGTCGCCGATGCGGAATCCCTTGAGCGCGTCGTCCAGCCGACGGTGCATGCCGGACCTAGACCGCGAAGCCGGCGTCGGCGCGGCGCACCAGATTGATCACCGCCTCGGCTCCCGCCGAGCTGGACTGGGCCATGGCCAGGGGAGTGCGGCCGTTCAGCAGCTGATGCGGGCGGTTCAGGAAGCGGACCACGGCGGCGCTGTCGCCGCGATAGGCGCGGCCCACGGCGTCGACCACGCGGCCGACCTCATACAGGCGCTCGCTCATCTCGCGCGACAGGGGCTTGCGGCTGGTGCGGGCGCGCCGCAGCGTCGCCTCGGGAATGATCTGGCCGACCACGCGGGGCATGCCGATCACCTGGCCCAGGGCGGCGGCGGCGGCGGGCTTCAGCCCCTGCGACACCCGCTCGGCGAGGGCCACGTCGTCCATCGTCTCATTATCGTTCAGGCCCAGCAGCTTGCCGATCCGCGCGGCGTCGCTGGCGGGCAGGGTCTCTGGCGAGGCGTAGAGGTCGAGGGCGGTCATGGCGGCGGCTTTCGTCATATGACGATAATATGGGCGTCAAACGGCGATGCGGCAAGAGCTTCGCTTTCCTGCTCATTCCGGCGTCCAAGAAAAAGGCCGGCGGATCGCTCCGCCGGCCTTCATTCTGGTTGCTCTAACGCGCTTTCGCGCGGCTTGAGACCGCTTACTTCTCGTCGCCGCGCGCCAGGTTGCGCAGGACGTAGGGCATGACGCCGCCGGCCTTGAAGTAGTCCAGCTCCGTCTGGTTA
>OFTY01000897.1_pt1 | contig 16391 bp, 14 predicted proteins | sample 1775061 | NCBI WGS metagenome assembly OFTY01 (sample SAMN08195773, study PRJEB24354) | sludge metagenome | isolation source: sludge from phenol fed wastewater aerobic bioreactor B | place: India: Nagpur | collected 2016-09-16 | reverse complement strand
TTTCTCGCTGATCGGCGGGCTGAGCGTGATGGAAAACGTGCTGCTCGGCCAGGAGCCGCGGCGAGGGCCGTTCGTCGACCGGGCGAAGGCCCGGGCCCGTGTCGTCGAACTCGCGACGCGCTACAACCTGCAGGTCGATCCGGACGCCCCGCTCGCGAGCCTTTCGGTCGCGGCGCAGCAGAAGGTCGAGATCCTCAAGGCGCTTTCGCGCGACACCCGCATCCTGATCCTCGACGAGCCGACGGCCGTACTGTCGCCGCCGGAGATCGAGGAGCTGTTCAACCGGCTGCGCGGCCTCAGCGCCCGTGGCATGACGATCATCTTCATCTCCCACAAGTTGAATGAGGTCCGCGCGCTCGCCGAAAGCGTCACCGTGCTGCGCGGCGGCCGGCTCACCGGCACGTCGAGGCTGGCCGACATTCCCGACGACGCCATCATGCAGATGGTGATGGGGCGGGCCGTCGAGATTACCCGGCGCGTTCCGGCCAAGGTCGCGGGCGATGTGGCGGTGGTTCTGGACGGCGTCTCCACCGCCGTTCGCGATCCGGCCGACCGGATCCAGGACATTTCCCTGAAGATACATGCCGGCGAGATTGTCGGCATTGCCGGCGTCGAAGGCAGCGGCCAGCGCGGGCTGGTCTCGGTGCTCAGCGGCATGATGAAGCCAGCATCGGGCAGGATCGCTTTCAACGGTCGCGACATGGCTCGGGCGGATGCCCTCGGCTGGCGCAGGGCCGGCCTGGCGAACCTGCCGGCGGACCGCTTCGGGCAGGGCGGCGCGCCGGCGCTGAGCCTGGCCGAAAACGCCATAGCCGGCACCGACGGCGACCCCGAACTGCAACGCGGCCCGCTGTTGCGCGGCGCGGCGATCACGGCGCGCGTGCGCAAGATGATCGCCGACTATTCGGTGCGCAACTCGGGCATCGGCGAGCGGCTCGATTCCCTGTCCGGCGGCAACGCGCAGAAGCTGATCGCCGCCCGCGAGCTTGCGACGCGCCCCAGATTCCTCATCGCCGACCAGCCGACGCGCGGCATCGATGTGGCCGCCGCCGCCTTCCTGCACAAGCGGCTCGACGAAGCGGCGCGTGGTGGCGCCGCCATCCTGCTGGTGACGGCCGATCTCGACGAATTGCTACGCCTTGCCGACCGCGTTGTCGTGCTCTTTGCTGGCCGCATCGTCGCCGACCTGGGCAACGGGCCTGAGCTCGATCCGGCGCGGCTGGGTCCGTTCATGCTGGGGCTGGAGACCGCGTCATGAAGGGCAATCTGCTTGCGGGCCTGGTGCAGCTTCTCGTCACGCTCGCCGTCGTCGCGGCTGTCATCCTGGTGGTGCTGGTGCCATTCGCATTGTCACAGCCGCAGCCGGCCGCGGTGCTCACCAGCTTTCTGCTCGGCCCGCTCGATTCCGTGCGCCATCTGGGCAATGTCGCCGAGGTTGCCACGCCGATCGCCTTCACCGGCCTTGCCGCGACGGTGATCTTCCGGTCGGGCCTGTTCAATCTCGGCATCGAGGGCGGCTTTTTCCTGGGCGGTCTCGCGGCCACGGCGGCCGCGCTGCTTCTGCCGCTTCCCCACGTCGCGGCGCCATTCCTCGCCATCGTCGTCGGCGCGGCCGTCGGCAGCCTTGCCTGCATCGTTCCGGGCTATCTGCGCATCCGCCATGACGCTTCCGAAATGGTCACCTCGCTGGTGCTGAACTTCGCGATCCTCTTTGCCGGCGTGTTCGTGCTGAACTATTTCCTGCGCGATCCGGCCGCCGGCACGCTGATGTCCTACCGCATTCCGGCCGACGCAAGGCTGGAGCGTCTCTTGCCGTCCACGCGCCTGAACAGCGGCGCCATCATCGCCGTGCTGGCTTGTCTCGGCGCGGGCATATGGCTGTTCAAGACGCGCGCCGGCCTCAACCTGCGCATCGTCGGCTCCAGTCCCGGCTTCGCCACCCATCTCGGATTGCCGTCGTCACGCATCGTGATGATGGCGCAGGTCGCCGGCGGGCTGATCGCCGGCATGGCCGGCGCCATCGAGGTGCTGGGCCTCTATCCCCGCTTCTCCTGGACGCATCTTCCCGGCCTGGGCTGGACCGGCATCATCGTCGCCATCCTGGCGCGCGAGAATCCGTTCCTCATCCTGCCGGCAGCGCTCTTCCTTGGCTATCTCCAGGTCGGCGGCAACATCCTGGCGCAGGAGGTCGGCATTCCGGTCGAGGTCGTCGGGCTCATCACCGCCGCGATCATGCTGGCGGTAACCGCCAACGCCATCTTCCAGCATCCGGCGCTTCTGCGGCTGATCAGGACCATCCGCCATCGCGGCGAGGCCTCGGCATCATGAGCGCCATGTTCGAACATCTTGCCGACCCCGCCCTCTTCGCCACGGTGCTGCGGGTCATGACGCCATTGCTGCTGGCAGCCCTCGGCGTGCTGATCTCCGACCGGGCGGGTGTTTTCAACATCGGCATGGAGGGCATGATGCTGGTAGGCGCGCTGACCGGCGTGCTGGTCAGCGCCGGGACCGGCAGCGCCTGGCTCGGCCTCGGCGCGGCCATCGTGCTGTGCGGCGCCGTCGGGTGCCTGATGGCCTTCGTCATAAACGGCCTTGGCGCTAACCTCATCATAACAGGCATAGCGCTCAACCTGGCGGCCTCATCGGCGACGACGCTGGGGCTGTTCTTCGCCACTGGCGACAAGGGCATGTCGGGTTCGCTGAAGAGCGGGGTGCTGCCGAGCATCCGCCTGCCCGTCATAGACGGGATACCGGTGCTCGGGCCGCTGCTGTCCGGTCACCATATCCTCACCTGGTTCGCGTTGTTTGCCGTGCCCTTGGTCAGCCTTCTGGTGATGCGGACACCGTTCGGCCTGCAAATGCGCGCGGTCGGCGTCGATCCCAAGGCCGCCGCCGCGGCCGGCATTCCGGTCGCCCGCGTCCAGATGCTGGCTCTGATGCTCTCCGGCGTGTTCGGCGGGCTGGCCGGCGCGTATCTTTCCATGGGCTATGTGAGCTGGTTCGCGCAGGACATGACGGCCGGCCGCGGCTTCATCGCCATCGCCATCGAGGTTATGGGCATGGCAACGCCCCTGGGCACGCTGATATCGGCCGTCATCATCGCGGTCGCCGAAACGCTTGCCATCACCATGCAGAGCCTCGGCCTGCCCAACGAACTCATGCAGATGATCCCCTATGTGGTGCCGATCGTCGTGCTGACCTTCTGGGCGAGCCGCCGCCGCTCGCTCGCCCGCATCGCTCAACTCTCGAAATAGACAGGAAGAACCATGAAGGCATGGGAACTCACCCGCGATCTCTTGCGCCAGACACAGCCGGTCGTCCGGACCGCCGAAGAGCAGACATGGGACGCCAGCGAATTGATGAAGGGGCTGGATTTCGGCGTCGCACTGTTCTGGAAGAGCAACGTGCCGGGCTCGGCCGCGCCGGAGAACCTGATGGCCGGCGCGCTGCAGTCGCTGGAGAACAAGGGCTATGTGCTGGAGCCCTACGAGGACCTTCTCAGGGAAGGTGGCGAAGCCTTGGCGCGCGGTGACTTCGAGCGGCTTTACGTCATCGACATGCGCCTGCGCGTGCTGATGCGCGCCGCGCGGCCCGACCCTGACCATCCCTCCCAGCGCACCGTGCGCTATCGCTCGTGGGAAGAATTCGACGCCACCGTCCAGTGGCCCGTCGATGTCGCCGTCGACGTCGATGGCGCGGACTTCGCCGACCGCAGCCGCGCCGGCTGGCTGGGTCAGCTCGTCGGGGCGGCCGCCGGCACGGCGTTGGAGGGTTACTCGGCCGAGAACATCATGAAGGTCTTCGGACCGATCCGGAGCTATGTCCGCGAGCCGAACACCTACAATGACGACATCACCTTCGAGATCGCCTTCCTCGAGGCCTTCGCGGACAAGGGCCATGCCGTCAGCGGCGCCGATATCTGCGAGCGGTGGACGTCGATGATCCCCATGGGCTGGTCGGCTGAGGCGATCGCGCTCGCCAACATCAGGCGCGGCCTGCTGCCGCCGGAGACGGCGACCACCGACAATCCGTTCGACGAGTGGATCGGCGCTCAGATGCGCGGTGCCATCTGCGGCATGGTCGCGCCGGGCAGGGCGCGCGAGGCTGCACGCCTCGCCTGGATCGATGGCGCGGTCTCGCATGCGGCCAACGGCATATTGGGCGAGGTGTTCAACGCTGTTCTGGCGGCTCGTGCTTTCACGCAGCACGACACGGTTTCGCTGCTGGAGGAGACCGTCGCGCTGTTCTCGACGGAGTCGGAATATGGCCAGGTACTCGCGTTCGCGCTCGACGCGTGCCGGACCGAGGCGGACTGGCAGTCGGCATGGGCGCGCTGCGACGCGAAGTATGTCGAGTACAACTGGATCCATGCCTACCCCAACGCCGCCGCCCAGGTGGTGGCGCTGTGGTTCGGCAAGGGCGATTTCGAGCGCACGCTGGAGATCGTCTGCGGTATCGGACATGACGTCGACTGCAATGCCGCGCAGATCCTGTGCGTGGTTGCCATCCAGCGCGGCAGCGCCGCGATCGCGGAACGCTGGACGGCGCCGCTGCTTGCCGGCGACATCGTGACCTATATGCGTCGCCCGGCAACGATCCCGTTCGATACGCTGGTGGCGCAGACGGTCGATGCCGTCCGTAAATGGCGGAAGCAATAACGTTAGCGTATGCTTACGAAATGGATTTGCGCATCGTGATCGACGTCGCTCTGGCATAGCCAGGGTGCGCCGTCCGCGCGGTCTCGCGGAAGCCCAGCCGGGCGAAGGCCGCGTGATTGCCTGTCAGCTCGATGCGGGTCTCAAGCTCGAGCGCCCCCTTGCCGCGCTCGCGCGCGAGCACCTCCACGGCCTGCATCAGCCGCTTGCCGATCCCCTGTCCTTGCAGGCCGGGGTCGACGGCGAGCTTGCCGACATAGAAATCAGTCTCGCGCTCCCTGGCGAACACGCAGCCGATGAGGCGGCCATCGATCATGGCGATGAAACCTGCCTCCACCCCGGCCTTCTCACGCAGGCTTTTGGCGGTCAGGCTATGCGCCGAGGAGGGAGGATCAATGATGCCGTCCATCGAGGCGAAGGAGCGCAGAATGAGTTGCAGGAGTTCGTCCCAGCGGTCGAAACCGGCGTCGAGCCGGCTGATCGTGGGGCCGGCGGGGCCCATGTCGGGAAGATGGCTCATGCTTCAGCGTCGTCCATAGCGAATGGTGTCGAAGCGAGCGGCGAGCGCATCGTAGAGCAGCAGCCGGCCGACCAGCGGCTCGCCGATACCGGTGATCAGCTTGATCGCCTCCATCGCCTGCAGTGTCCCGATCACTCCGGTCAAGGCGCCGACGATGCCGGCTTCCGCGCAGGACGGCACCAGCCCGGATGGCGGGGCCTCCGGAAAGAGGTCGCGATAGTTCGGGTTGGGCTTTCCGTCCTTGCCGTTCTCGAACGGCTTCAGCACCGTGATCGAACCGTCGAAGCGGCCAACGGCGGCATGGACGAGCGGCCTGCCTTCCGCCGCGCAGGCATCGGCCACAGCGTAGCGCGTCTCGAAATTGTCCGAACCGTCGACGACGATGTCGTATGATCTGACCACGGCTGGGGCATTGCTGGACGTCAGCCTGAAATCATGCCGCGCCACCGTGACATGAGGGTTGATCGCCGTGATCGCCCGGCTGGCGCTCTCGGTCTTGGCCATGCCGATCGTATCCGTGGCGTGGATCACCTGCCTTTGCAGGTTGGACAGCGAGACGTCGTCGTCATCGACGATGCCGAGCGTGCCGACACCGGCTGCCGCCAGGTATTGAAGTGCCGGCGCGCCGAGCCCGCCGGCGCCGATCACCAGCACACGGGCCCGTTTCAGCCGCTGCTGGCCGGCCCCGCCGATCTCCGGCAGCACGATGTGGCGAGCGTAGCGCTCCAGTTCTTCTGGCGAAAGCGGGGCAGGGGTCATGGCCGGACCATAGTGCATGTCGCCCAAAAGTGTGTAGCGGTTTTGGGAGGTCGACATGCACCGGAAACAGCCTGCATGTCGCCCAAGTGTATAGACTGCGCTCAGTCGTCGGAGCGGACGGTCCCATGGTCGACGGTCAGGAACTGGGCGCGCCCGGCAAGGCTGGAAAACAGCGCCGCGTCGGTGCCGGTCATGAACGTCTGGCAGTTGAGCTCCTCCAGGATGGCAAACAGCGCCGCGCGGCGGCCGGCGTCGAGATGCGCGGCGATCTCGTCAAGCAGCAGGACCGGCGTCATCCCGGACATTTCACCGGTCAGGCGGGCATGCGACAGCACGATCCCGACCAGCAGCGCCTTCTGCTCGCCGGTCGAGCACAATTCGGCCGGCATGTCCTTGGGGCGGTGACGCACGAGAAGATCCGAACGGTGCGGGCCGTCCAGCGTGCGGCCGGCAGCGCGATCACGAAGGCGACCTTCGGCGAGGGTGCGACGGAAGCGCTCCTCGACGTCGATCGCCGGCATGGTGGCGACTTCGCTCTCCAGCGCGCCCTCCAGACCGATGTCGGCCTGCGGAAAGGGACCGGTGGCGGGCAGTCTCTCGATCATAGCCGCCAGCAGCCGCACCAACTCGGCACGGGCGGCGGCCATGGCCACGCCGGTCTCGGCCATCTGCGTCTCGATCGCGTCGAACCAGGCTCCGTCGCGCGAGCCTTCCGCCAGCAGGCGGTTGCGACCGCGCATGGCCTTCTCGTAGTCCAGCGCGCGTTGGCCGTGGCCGGGGTCGATCGCCAGCACCAAACGGTCGAGGAATCGGCGCCGGTCGCCGGCGGGCCCGGTGAACAGTGCGTCCATGGCCGGCGTCAGCCATACCACCCGCAGCCATTCCAGCATTTCCTCGGCCGAACGTGCCGCCGCCCCGTTGATACGCACCTTGCGGCCGCCTTCGCCGATCGCGTCTCCGCCGGAAATGCCTGTGCCGATCTCCACCTCGCCCTCCGGCCCGTCAAGCCGGGCATGCAGCGCGAAGCCGCCATCGCCGTCTTCGCGCGCAATGTCGGCATAGGGCGCCCGGCGCAGGCCGCGCCCCGGCGTCAGCAGCGATATGGCTTCGAGCAGGTTTGTCTTGCCGGCGCCATTGTCCCCGCAAAACACCACCGCCCCCGGCCGAAGGTCGATCGAGAGCGCGGCGTAATTGCGAAAATTCGTAAGTGTAAGCTTACTTATGTAGGTTTGATCCGGCAACGGTCATCCCGCCTCACCATGGCCATCGCTTGCCCTCGCCGGGCGGCGTCGGACCCGCCGGCGGCTATACCCGCATCGGCATCAGAACGTAGAGCGCGGTTTCATCGGCCATGTCGTGGATCAGCGTCGGCGAGCCGGCGTCGGCCAGCATGAACTTGGCCTCCGTGCCGGAAAGCTGGGCGGCGACATCGAGCAGGTACTTGGCGTTGAAGCCGATCTCGATCGGGTCGGACGAGTAGTCCGCCGCCAGTTCCTCGGTTGCGCTGCCGGAATCCGGATTGTTGACCGCAAGCGTCACCTGGCCTTCGGTGATCGACAGCTTCACGGCGCGGCCACGCTCCGAGGAGATGGTCGAGACGCGGTCGACGGCTGCCGCGAAGCCCTGGCGATCGATGATCAGCTTCTTGTCGTTGCCGGTCGGAATGACGCGCTGATAGTCGGGGAAGGTGCCGTCGATGAGCTTCGAAGTCAGCACGACGCTGCCGATGGTGAAGCGGATCTTGGTGTCGGACAGCTCGGTGGTGATCGCGATGTCCGGATCGTCGACCAGCTTCTGCAATTCGCTGACGGTCTTGCGCGGAATGATGATGCCCGGCATGCCCTCGGAGCCTGCAGGCGCGTCGACTTCGGCACGTGCCAGGCGGTGACCGTCGGTGGCGACGGCGCGCAGCTTCAGCTTGCCGCCGACCTCGATCGTGTGCAGGTAGATGCCGTTGAGGTAGTAGCGCGTCTCCTCGGTGGAGATGGCGAACTGCGTCTTCTCGATCAGGCCCTTGAGCGCCACCGAATCGAGCCGGAAGATATGCGACAGCGATCCGGCCGAGAGCTCGGGGAAGTCGGACTGCGGCAGGCATTGCAGCCGGAAGCTGGAACGGCCCGACGTCACCGTCATGGCGTTGCCATCCTCGTCGGTCTTGAGCATCACTTCGGCGCCGTCGGCCAGCTTGCGCACGATGTCGTAGAGCAGGTGCGCGGGCACCGTCGTCGCGCCGCCGCGCTCTACCTTGGCGGGCGTGGCTTCCGTGACTTCGAGGTCAAGGTCGGTCGCCTTCATCTCCAGGCTCGCGCCGTCGGCATTGAGCAGCACGTTCGAGAGAATCGGGATGGTATTGCGCCGTTCCACGACCCGGTGAACGTGGTTGAGAGACTTCAGGAGGTTTGACCGTTCGAGGATAACACGCATGACGAAACAGGCCCGCTTAATGGATGAACGGGTCTCCGCAAGCGGCGCCCCGCGAAAGGTCTGAACAAGCTCAGAATCGGCTTAGACTGACAGGAAAAAACCAGCAAACGCAAGCCCGCGCCACCGCTTAGGGGCGGCAGCGCGGGCTTTCTGGGGATAAACGTCGTGAACTTCGCGAGCGAACGTTTTGCCGGCGGGTCGGAAAACCATCCGACGGTTTTCCGACAGCCCGCGGCAGGAACGCAAACCCCCGTCAGGCCTGGTCGTTGATCAGCCTGCGCAGCAGCTCCAGTTCCTGCGCCAGCGTGTTGTCGGCGCCGGAAAGGTCCTCGATCTTGCGCACGGCGTGCAGCACCGTGGTGTGGTCGCGTCCGCCGAATCGCCGGCCGATCTCGGGCAGCGAGCGCGGCGTCATCACCTTGGACAGATACATTGCCACCTGTCGCGGCTTGACGATGGTGCGCGTACGCCGGTTGGACAGCAATTCGGTCTTCGACACGTTGTAGTGCCGCGCCACGATGCGCTGGATGTCCTCGATCCGCACCCGCTTCGGTTCGCCGGAACGGTAGATATGGCCAAGGATCTCGTCGATGCGGTCGATGGTGATCTGCGGCTCGAACGACTGGCGGAACAGCAGCTGGTTGAAGGCGCCTTCCAGTTCGCGGCCGCTGCCGGTCACTGTGCGGGCGACGTGGTTGAGAATCTCCTCGGAGATGTCGAGCGTGGCGTCGTCGGCCTTGGCCGTTGCCAGGCGCAGCTTCAGCATGCCGAGCCGCATGGCGAAGTCCGGCGCCGACATTTCCAGCGCGACGCCGCCATTGAGACGGGAGCGCACACGCGGCTCGAGCGATTCGAGCTCCGCCGGCGGCCGGTCGGCGGCGACCACCACCTGCTTGGCGCTGTCGAGCAGCATGTTGATCAGGTGGCAGAACTCGTGCTGGATCGACTTGCCCTGCAGGAACTGCATGTCATCGATGATGAGAAGGTCGATGTCGCGCAGCTGCTCCTTCAGCGTCAGCGCGTTGTTGTCGCGGATCGCGGTGGCGAAGCGCCACATGAAGTATTCGGCCGTCAGGTAGACGACGCGCGACTTCGGATTTTGCTTCAGCGATTCCGCCGCGATCGCCTGCAGGAGGTGCGTCTTGCCGAGGCCGACGGTGGCATGCAGGAAAAGCGGATTGAAGCGCACGGCGCTGGATTGCGATTCCGCGACAGCCTTGGCGGCGGCGAACGCCACCCGGTTGGACGGCCCCTCGATGAAGGAAGAGAAGGTGTAACGGGGGTCGAGCGGGGAGCCCAGCACATTGTGGCGGAATTCACCTTCGGCCTGAACGCCGGCGCGCGGCGCCGACGCGCGTTCGACGCGCCCGCTGCCAGCGGTGCCCGCCGCCAGCGCGGTCTGCGTCTGCTTGGTCATCTTGCGGGCTGGAATCGTTTCCGGCTCGCTGCCGTTTCGCGCCTGGCGGGTGGCGTTGCGCACCACGATCTCGACTTTCAGGATGTCGGCGTCTTCCTGCTTCCACAGGTCCGCGATCAGGTCGAGATAGTGGCCGTTGATCCACGAGCGCAGGAAGGCGGTTGGCACCGAGATGCGCACGATCCCCTTCGAAGCCTCGGCCACCTTCATGCGGCCGAACCAGCTGGAATACACCTCCGCGCCCAGGCGCGCCTTCAACTCGGCCTTGACCCGCTCGAACTTCTGGTCTGCGTCGCTGGAAGAAACCGCCTCGTCTCCGGCCATGGATCCAGGAAATGGGAGCTCACTGCTGATCTCCCTTTCTATGCCGCTTTGCATGTTCGACGTCCTTTTTTTGTACCTGCACTGCGTCGGGGATGCGCCTCCTGCATCCATGGGCCCGACGATCTTCCTGGGCGTGATGCACCCACCGCCGCTGGCGGGTGCCCATGCCTCATAGTTCTAGGGGAAACGAGCCGACCCTTGGGAAGTCGATCCGCGCTGGCGACAGGACAACAGGATTCCACCCGGCCAAAAAAGCGCCGGCGCGCCGTCCTCTTGCCATATACAATTACGCCCAGTCCCCTACTGTATCGAAAAGGCAAACCAACCCGAGCGCGGAAATGATCCACGTCGTAAACTTCGCCAATTTAAGCTGGCCGTTTCAGGCTGGGTCAGGGCAAGAGCCCGTCCCTTTCGATGGATGGACATTACCGAAATCGTTGTGGATAGGGCAAGGCCACGACTAACCGATTTTTAAGGAATCTGGTTAGCCTGAGGGGGTTCGGAGACCGTGCCGCCAGAGCACATTTTGGCAAACCCATTGTGATTCAAACCCTTTTCCGGCGAATATGAAAAACGCCGCCCGAACTGAAATTTTCTGAAATAATTCTCTTGACAGCCACTTGTGCCCCGTAGCCGGAGCGCGATGTGGACAAGTTGTGAATGACCATCTGTAACTATCTGAAAAAACAAAGCAATTTGTGCCGACCTCCGTGCTGTGGGTGAACTGTTTCAGCAGCCGTGAATATCAGTCGGAATGTATATGCCGGCAAAGCATTTCCAAAATCTGAAATACGTCTGCGGTGACCTTTACCGAGCTTTCTTTTTAAGTACTTGCCGGCAAACGAAAAAACCCGGCCTGTGCGGCCGGGTTTCAAAGAAGATCAGTTTTCCCTTGCGGGATATCAGGCAGACAGGACCTTGAAGGCCTCCACGGCGGCTGCCTTGTCGCCGGCGGCGAGGGCTTCCTCGACCTTGCGGACGTAGGTGCGCACGCGCGAGCGGCGGTTCTTGTTGATCGCCGCACGGCGGGCGATCTTACGCGTTGCCTTCTTGGCCGACGAGGTATTCGCCATGTTGCCTCTCTATCCGATCTTGTGGGCGGCTGCGGCGTGCCGCAGGGCGCAAAAAACAAACGGGCAGCCACGGGGCCGCCTCGGTTGGTGCGGCTTATAGTTCAGCTTTTCCGGCGCGTCAACGTCGCCGGCCCGTCTTTTTGGGAAGCCGGCATCCTACCTGTGGGTGAAGTTCGGCTTGCGCTTTTCGGCGAAGGCCGCCATGCCCTCCTTCTGGTCGTCCAGCGCGAAAAGCGAGTGGAACAGGCGGCGTTCGAAGCGCAGTCCCTCGGTCAGCGTCGTCTCGTAAGCCCGGTTCACGGCTTCCTTCGTCATCATCACGGACGGCAGCGAGAATTCAGCGATCCTCGCGGCGGCCTTGAGCGCCTCCTCGACCAGCTCGGCCGTCGGCACGACCCGCGACACCAGGCCGGAACGTTCGGCCTCGGCGGCGTCCATCATCCGCCCCGTCAGGCACATGTCCATGGCCTTCGACTTGCCGACGAATCGGGTCAGCCGCTGCGATCCGCCCATTCCGGGCATGACGCCCAGCGTGATCTCGGGCTGGCCGAATTTCGCGCTGTCGGCGGCGATGATGAAGTCGCACATCATTGCCAGCTCACAGCCACCGCCGAGCGCGTAGCCGGCTACCGCCGCGATAACCGGCTTTCGGGTGCGGGTGAATTCCTCCCAACCAACGAAGAAGTCCCTGACATAGGCTTCGACGAAGGACATCGCCTGCATCTCTTTGATGTCGGCGCCGGCCGCGAAGGCCTTCTCGGAGCCGGTGACGACCAGCGCGCCGATGCCGGGGTCGGCATCGAACGCCTTGGCCGCGGCGACGATATCCGCCAGCACCTGGGAATTGAGCGCGTTGAGCGCCTTCGGCCGGTTCAGCGTGATCAGCCCAACCTTGCCGCGTGTCTCCACGATGATGGTTTCATAGGTCATGGCCCTGCCTCCTGGTTTTACGGCGCCGATCAATGTGATCCGGTCTTAGAGCATTTTACAGCCAGGTGGAATCAACTCATCCCGCTCTTGCGGACGACCCGGGAAAGCGGAATCGATTTCCCGGTTTCGGCGGCTTCAGCGCTGGCAGGCTCGGCAGTAAAAGGTCGAGCGCCCGCTTTGCACGATCCGCTCGACATGCCCGCCGCAGCCCGGTGTGGGGCATGGCTCGCCCTCGCGGTCGTAGACGGCGAAGGAATGCTGGAAATAGCCGAGCGAGCCGTCGGTGCGGACATGGTCGCGCAGCGAGGATCCGCCGGCCGCGATCGCGTCGGCGATGACCGTGCGGATCGCTCCGGCCAGGCGGTCGCTCTGCTGCCTGGCCTTCTTGCTGGCTTTGGCGATCGTGCCCGCCTCGCGCAACGGCGAGAGGCCGGCGCGCCACAGCGCCTCCGAGACATAGATGTTGCCCAGTCCGGCGATCAGGCGCTGGTCGAGGAGCGCCGCCTTCAGCGGCGACCGGCGCCCCTCGAGCAGCGAGGCAAGCAGCGTTCCGTCCAGCGCATTGCCAGTCGGCTCGATGCCGAGGCCGGCAAGCATCGGGTGCTCATCGGGCGCTCCGTCGCTGAACAGCATGAAGCCGAAGCGTCGCGGGTCGTTGAAGATGATGCGAGAGCGTTCGCCCGTCGGCAGCTCTGTGTGGAAGACGACGTGGTCGTGCGCCTCGTTCTTCGAGCGCTGGTGGTGGAATTCCCCCGGCATTTCGCTCGTCCCGGCGGTTTCGACCCGGAACGAGCCCGACATGCCGAGATGACAGATCAGCACCAGGCCGTCATCGGCGTGCATGGTCAGGTATTTGGCGCGCCGGCCGAGAGCCGTGATGGTCCTGCCGGTCAGGCGCTCGACAAAGCGTTCGGGAAAGGGAAAGCGCAGGTCCGGCCGGCGCGCCTCCACGGCGACCAGGCGCGCGCCCTCCAGCGCGGGTTGCAGGCCTCGGCGAACAGTCTCGACTTCGGGCAGTTCAGGCATCGCCGGCAATCATCCCGTGGAAAGACGAGCCATGGCGTCCCGGCGCTAGGCCAAGATGCTCGGCGACGGTTTCGCCGATATCGGCGAATGTGGCGCGCAGGCCGATATCGCCGCCCCTGAGCCCCGGCCCGATGCCGATCACCGGGATGCGCTCGCGCGTATGATCGGTGCCGCGCCAGGTCGGATCGTTGCCATGATCGGCCGTCAGGATGAGGAGATCCCCCGGCTTGAGGCGGGAAAACGCTTCCGGCAGTCGGCGGTCGAAGGCCTCGAGCGCCGCCGCGTAGCCTGCCACATCGCGCCGGTGGCCGAACTCGGTGTCGAAGTCGACAAAATTGGCGAAGACCAGGTCACCGTCGGCGGCATCATCCATCGCGCCGAGAGCCTTGTCGAACATGGCCATGTTGCCGGCCGCCTTTCGGACCTCGGAAATGCCCCGGTGAGCAAAGATGTCACCGATCTTGCCAACGGCGATCACCCGGCGGCCTTGCGCCGTCAGCCGGTCGAGCAGCGTCGGCTCCGGCGGCGGCACGGCATAGTCGCGCCGGTTGTGCGTGCGCTGGAACGTGGCGGCGGTCTCCCCGACGAAAGGCCGTGCGATCACCCGACCGATCCTCAGGGGATCGACCAGCCGGCGCACGATGGCGCAGAATTCGTAGAGCCGCTCCAGCCCGAAATGCTGCTCGTGCGCTGCGATCTGCAGGACGGAATCGACCGAGGTGTAGCAGATCGGCTTGCCAGTGCGGATATGCTCCTCGCCGAAGCGCTCGATGATCTCGGTGCCCGGCGCGTGGCAGTCGCCGAGGATGCCCGGCACCTTGCCTTCCCTGACCATCGCCTCGGTCAGTTCGGCAGGAAAGGCCGGTACGGTGTCGGGGAAATAACCCCAGTCGAAACGCACTGGCAGCGCGGCGATTTCCCAGTGGCCCGACGGCGTGTCCTTGCCGCTGGAAACCTCCTGCGCGGCGCCGTGGAACGAGGATGGCAGGCGCCTGATGCCGCCGTCGAAATCGAAGCCGGTGGCCGTCCTGGCGGCTGCGCCGAGGCCCAGCCCGACCATGTTGGGGATGGCGAGCGGTCCGCTGCGCAAGCCCGCGCGATCGGCGCGCCCCGAGGCGCAGGCTTCGGCGATATGCCCGAACGTGTCGGAGCCGCTGTCGCCATAGCGTCCGGCGTCGGCCGCGCCGCCTATGCCGAAGGAGTCGAGAACGAAGAGGAAAGCGCGCGCCATGGGATCATCGTTGCCTGTCGGTGCCCCCAGACATAAGGTCCCGTCCGTGCATTGGCAATTCGCAAAGCCTTGGCTACTGCCAGCGCGGGGGACGGAATGCGGCCCGATCTGGATGATCGATCGACTGGGGAAGCGGAATGCCGGCGATAAAGGCCGCCTCTAAGGCGCTGGCCATCACCCTGATCCTCGGTTCGGCATCGTCGGCGCCTGCCAGGGCCGACTGGCGCGACGATATCGGCACGTTCCGCGTCGGCATCGTCGCGGAGCCGGGCGCCGGCAACACGGTGCCGGGCCTGGCGCTGCTGACGGATGCTTATACCAAGGCGCTCGGCATGAAGGTCGAGTTCGTCGTCGCCCGCGATTATGCGGCGTTGATCGAGGCGCAGGCCAATGCCAAGGTCGACTATGCCATCTATTCGGCCGTTGCCTATGCCACTGTATCGGAGCGTTGCGGCTGCGTAGAGCCGCTCGTGGCGCCGGTCGATTCCGATGGAGCGACCGGCATCCGCGGCGTTTTGCTGACCCGCGACGGCAAGCTGCCGGACCTGGCCACGATCGCAACGCACAAGATCGCCATTGCGCCCGCCGATGATGTCGGAGGCTCGCTGCTGCCGATCGCCGGGCTGAGAGAGCAGGGCGTCACGATCACCGAGGATTCGTCCTTCCTGGTGCACGCCGACTCCGTGGAAGCCGCCGAGACGATGCTGGTCGAGGGCAAGGCCGACGCGCTTTTCGGCTGGACGCCGGCAAGCGCGGATAGGGCGCAGGTCGACGCGGCCGGAACGGCTGGCAGGCTTGAGGCGGCGGGCATCCCACGCAACGAGCTTCGCACGATCTGGACATCGGGCCTGCTGCGCTATGGACCCCATGCCGTGCGCAGCAATCTGGATCCGGAGGCCAAGCGCCGGCTGACCGTCTTCCTCACCAACCTCAAGGCGATGTCGCCCGATGTCTATGACCTGCTGGAGGCCAGGCATGCAGGCGGGTTCACCGCCGTGGCGGCCGGGGACTATGAAATGGCCGTCGCTATCGTGCGCATGGTGGCGAGAGCCACTCCGGGGCAGTAGCGACGGCGACCGGTTGGTCGCGCCTCGACAGCGTCAGCAGTCGCTGCAGGGGATCGTCTGGCTTTTGCGGGGACGCAGGTAGTAAGTCTCGCTCATCGATATCTTGTCAAATGCGGAGGTCAGGCCGAGCCGCTTCTCGTTGTCCGCCGACCAGGTAATGATCGGCTGGTAGGTGAGATCGCTTTCCACGCGGATGAGGAAGGTGCCGGCGATCTTGAGCGAATCCGGCACCGTCGTGTTGGTGTTCTTGGCCGCATCGACGCTGGAGACGCCGTTGACGACCTTGCGCGACCATACGACCTGCACTTTCGGCGTCGCGTCGGTGGTCACCTGGATCGCGGTGATGATGATCTGCGGCGTCGAGCGGTTGTAAGGCTGCAGGGTCGATGTGCCGATCTTCATGATGGCGTCGAGGTCCGCCGCCACCACGCTTTGCTGCTGCGTGACCAGGTCGGCCACCATGTTGCCGATGCGGCTGACCTTCTTGTTGGTCTCGATGGCCTGCGAGGCTTCCATCGTGACGAAATACATGACCAACAGGATGGGAACGATCAAGGCAAATTCGATCGCCGCGATGCCGCGGCGGTCCTGCCACAGCCGGAGGGTTCTCCTTCGGATCGAAGCCGTCACAGTCTGTGCCCCCGCACGAAGCATGCCCAGGTTCCCCCTATTGTCAGGCAGATCGTAAATCTCAGTTGTCGAACGGCTCGTTCTGCCAGGTGACAGACGCGAAATGCAGCGTATTGCCGTTCTTCAGATTGGCCATCGACTTGGCCAGGAAATCGGTCATCACGGGCCATCTGTAGAAGACCCGCAGCATGTTCTTCGATTCCGCGAGGCCCGGAGCCACGGTGAAATTGGTGGTGCCGGTACCCTGGGTCAGCACGATGTCGCCATCCTGGATCTTGAATCCGGCCTGCGCGGCATCCGCGAAGGTCACGTATTCGCGCAGGTCGACGGCCAGT
>OFTY01000894.1_pt1 | contig 16449 bp, 6 predicted proteins | sample 1775061 | NCBI WGS metagenome assembly OFTY01 (sample SAMN08195773, study PRJEB24354) | sludge metagenome | isolation source: sludge from phenol fed wastewater aerobic bioreactor B | place: India: Nagpur | collected 2016-09-16 | reverse complement strand
ACCGGCGGCATCATTGTGCGCATACTCTTCCAAAGCCGCCAGCACCACTCCTTTCGTAAAACGCTCATCACTCCCCGGCAGGCCCAGCAGCGCATTGTGATAAAGGGTGTTCCGCTGCCTGTCGGTCATTGACTTCAAACGAAGTTCTGCTTTGGTGATTTCCTCCGGTGTGTAATCCGCTGCCGCACCGGGGCGTTGGAGGAGATAAAGATCAAAAGCAATAAAAGCCGAACGCTCGAAATAAAGCGCCAGGCTGGTGTCTGGCATAGTATACGCGATATCTGTGCGCATCCAGTCCAGCACCGGCATGAAATTATACGTAACGGTTTTAATGCCGCAGTAAGCAAGGTTATACAGACTTTGCTTATACTGATCGATATATTGTTGGTAATGGCCGGTTTGCTGTTTGATGTCCTCATGCACAGGCAGACTTTCCACCACCGACCATCTCATGCCTTCCGCTTCCACTAATGCGATTCTTCTGCGGATCTCCGCAATGCTCCATATCTCCCCGACAGGAATGTGATGCAAAGCCGTCACAACGCCGCTGCAGCCAGCCTGACGGATATCGCGGAGGCTCACCGGGTCGTTGGGCCCGAACCAGCGCATGGTTTGTTCCATTTTCATAGTTGTGTGCCGATTGAATCAAATAAAGGTAACGGAATTATTTTTCCGGGGTATAACAACTGTCTTTCATTTCAATCGTTGTATCTGCCGTTCTCCAGGTTGCCTTCGCAGGCTTTCAGCAGCAGTGTCTGCAATGCAGCTGCTTTCCCGGGATTTTGTGCAGCCAGGTCATGCTCTTCCTTTGGATCATTCTTCAAATTATACAACTGGTACAGCTGCTTTGCCGCCATATACCGGAGTTTCCAGCCATCCTTATCTACGATTGCCGGTCCAAAATAAGAGCCATAGGTAATATATGCATGTCCTCCGCCACCGCCTTTTCCCAGTAAGACCGGCAACCAGGATTGTCCGTCTTTTTGTTCATCCACCTTCACTTTCAGCAGATCCGCCATCGTGTTGAGAAAATCATAATTACTCACCAGTTGCTGACTTACTTTTCCGGCAGGGGTCTTCCCCGGCCATCTTACGATCAGCGGCACTCTCACGCCTCCTTCCCAATTACTTCTCTTCAAACCCGCCATACTGTTGTTACCGTCAAAAACATCTCCGCCGATGGTACTGTAGAACTTCGTAGTGATATTATCGAAAAGCTGCCCTGTTTGCATGTTGCGATAAGGCTTCTCCACTCTGCCTTTCAGGGAATAATAGATCTCGTGCCCGTTATCGGAAGAAAAAACCACGATGGTATTCTTCGCGATCCCCAGTTCTTCCAAAGTATGCAGGATAATGCCCACATGATCATCGAGGCGTTTTACCATGGAAGCGTATTCCTTTTCGATAGCGGTGAGACTGTCGTTATGCGCAAAAACCGGATCCACTGCCGGAATAGACACAGGGCCATGTGGTAATTGGGAAGGATAATAAAGGAAAAAAGGCTGACGTTGATGGGTACGGATGAACTGAACGATCTTCTGCAGGAAGAGGTCTTCGGAGTAAACAGCTTTCCCGTTCCTGTCCCACCGCTCTTTATAAGCTGCCGCTGTTTCCGGCTCCTGGCTTTTCCCGCTGTTGGGAAGGGTATTACCCGGAACCTTTATCAGCTGATCATTCTCAAAAACAAAAGGAGGATAAAATCCGTGGCACATCACATGATCAAGATAGCCATAGTAATAATCCCAGCCATGTTCGCGCATTTGTCGGCGGGTGGTGGCAAATCCCCATTCCAGCTTGCCTATTTCGGCGGTTATGTAACCTGCTTTCTTAAAAATCTGCGGCAGATATACCTGTTGCGGTTCCCGGCCGATCTGCCTGTTCAGGCTTTCCTCCACTTCTTCCTCCGTACGTGTACCTTTTGCAATGCCTTCATAGATCCCTCCACCTGTCACTTTCCATTTACCGGGCCGGCAATCGCTATACCCGGTGAGGAAGCTCGCCCGCGCGGGGGCGCACAAATGCGCGCCATACGCATGCTCAAAACGGGTGCCTTCCTTTGCGAGGCGGTCGATGTTCGGCGTGGGGACTATCTTTTGCCCGTAACAGGAAAGCATGCCGCGGCCGAGGTCATCGGCGTAGATGAAGATCACATTCGGCCTGGACTGACCGGCGGCCGTAAGATGAAAACACAGCAGGGCGAAGAGGATCCTTTTCATAGCAGATAAAGATATAAAAGCCCTGCTACAAAAGTACCTTCTAATCCGCTTTGAGGCTGTTCACCGGATTAGCCAGTCCTGCCCTCACGGCCTGGAAGCTCACCGTGAACAAAGCGATCACAATGGCCACTAATCCCGCCCCTGCAAATACCCACCAGCTCACGTCGATCCGGTAGGCAAAATCCTGCAACCAGCGGCTCACACCCAGCCATGCGAGGGGCCAGGCAATAAGATTGGCGATAATCACCAGCTTTACAAAATCCTTGCTCAGCATGGTCACGATATTTTGTACAGAAGCACCCAGCACTTTGCGAATACCGATCTCTTTCACCCTCCGCTCTGCTGCAAAGGATGCCAGTCCAAACAAGCCCAAGCAGGAAACGATGATGGCCAGTGTGGCGAGAATGCCCACGATGCGGCTCACTTCCTGGTCTGCGCGGTAAATATCATTGAAATGCTCATCGAGGAAAGTATATTTGAACGGATGCCCGGTAACATGCTTGTTCCACACAGATTCCACAAGGGCGATCGCCTCTTTGGCCCTCGAAGCGCTGATGCGGACAGACATTTCGCTATACCCCCAGTTCTTCTGATTGAACATCAGCAGGGTCTCGATCTTATGGTGCAGGGTGTTGAAATTGAAATCCTTCGCCACACCTACGATCCGGCCGATGGAATCCATGCCGCCATAACCAAACATTTTTCCCACGAGGGATTCCATGGTCGCATTCTTCTTTTCTCCTTCCAGTAATTTCCGCGCCAGCGTTTCATTAATGATGTATTCATGGGTATTGCCGGATTCATCTGTTGAAAAATTCTGACCGGCCACCAACGGTATTTTGTAAAAACGCAGATAATCCTTGTCTACCACCACACCGGAGCTGGCCATTTCCCGAACAGGCCCTTCCCCGTGGAACGCAACACCACCCTGGTGGATATTATTCCCCAGCCTTTGCTGGGAGGCGGTAACGCCTGAGATCAGCGTATTACCGGTCAGATCCTGTTTCATGGCCTCAAAGCGGGCGTTTGTTTCCCGGTCAAGACCAATGAGCATCACCTGGTCCCCATTAAAACCACGGTCTTTTGTTTCCATGAAACGTAATTGCCGCAACGCAAATACTGTTCCGATGATAAGAAATATCGCACCGGTGAACTGCACTACCACCAAAGCATTCCGCAGGCCGCCCCTGTTGCGGCCGGTTGTAATAGCGCCTTTCAGCACTCTAACCGGTTCAAAGGAAGAAAGGAACCCGGCGGGATAAAGACCTGCCAGTATGCCCACACACAATGTTCCTCCCAATAATATCAGCAGGGAGGTCACATCTGTTAAAGGCAGCCGCAAAGGCCGGTCGCTGAAGCTCCTTACCCACGGAAGCGTTGCTTCCACCAGCAATACCGCTACCACCAGCGCGATCAGCGACAGCAGCACCGATTCTCCCATGAACTGCCATGCCAGCTGCGAACGGTGCGCTCCGATGGACTTCCGGATGCCCACTTCCCGCGCCCTTTCCGCAGACCGCGCTGTGGACAGGTTCATGAAGTTGATGCAGGCGATTATCAGGATGATCAGCGCGATCATGGAAAAAATATAAGTATAGCGATTGTTGAACTTCTGGTAGTTCATGTAATCATGCGTGATGTCCGTAGAGCCGCCGTGCACTTCGGACAGCGGCTGCAGGAAAAGCTCAAACCCTTTCGCTCTTTCGGCTCCCAAATGCCTTTGCAGGTAAGCAGGAAACTTGTGCTGCAATCCCGCTACATTCGTTCCCGGCGCAAGTTCCAGGTAAGTGGTCAGCCAGTTGCCACCCCAGTTGCTATCCCACCTTGGCCTGTAATAGGTACTGAAAGATATAAGTCCGTCAAATTGCAGATGCGAGTTCTTCGGTACTTTTACCACCGCGGTTACCGTAAACGCAGTTGTATCCCCTACCTCTTTTGTAATGATCTTTCCTACAGGGTTTTCTTTCCCGAATAATTTTTCAGCCGTTTCTTCACTAAGCACAAGACTGTTCGGTTTCATCAACGCCGTTTTCCCATCCCCATACGTCAACTGGTAATCGAACAGCTGAAAGAATGTAGAATCTACCTGGAGCACCTGTGGCACAAATATCCGTTTATGTTCATAGTTCAGATCCACATTGCGGTTCTGATTCACCCGCACAAAATTCCTGATCTCCGGAAACTCCTGCTTCAATGTGGAAGCCATCGGGTACATACTCAGCGCAACGTTCTGCGGCGCTACCATCCCCTCCCATTTCTGCACTTCGCACAAGCGGTAAACGGGCTTCGTATGCTGACTGTCAAACGCCTTCTCATAACGGACGAATAACATGATCACAATACAGGCGGCCATGCCAATACCAAGGCCCGCAATATTAAGAATGGAAAATGTCTTGTTCTTGAGGAGGTTGCGCCAGGCAGTTTTCAGGTAATTGCGGAACATATGGGAAAGATTATGCGGAAAGTACGCAAATAAAATACCGCCCGGAGATTACACTGATAATCAAATCATTGGATAATTATCTTGTCCGTTTTCGATACAGGGGCTGTCCGGATTCGGACATTGTTCGAATACAAAAAGGGACCGTAAGATACGGCCCCTGTTCTGTTGTTGTTCTGTTGCTTATTGTGGGTATCCAGGATTTTGTTCCAGTCCCGGGTTCAGTTTCCTTTCCGTTGAAGGAACAGGGAATATCCTCCGGGTAATATCTTTGTTCATCGTGAGCACATCGCCGGGTATCGGGTATTCTTTCTCGAACTGACCGAAGCGGATGAGGTCATTCCGCCTCCAGGATTCCCAATACATCTCCCTCGCCCTTTCATCCAACAGCTGATCCAGCGTAATCCCGGCCGCAGGCGGCGCTCCTACGCGCAGGCGCACTTTCGTTACCAGCACATCCGTGGTCTGCAGTTCTCCGTTCACAATGGTAGCAGCGGCGCCGCGCAGGATGGCTTCCGCTTTCAGCAGCATCACATCTGCGAGCCGGAACACCGGTACATCGTTCCCGTTGTTGCGCAGGGAAGCGAGGATGTTTTTGTCAGGGTAATATTTCAACGAGCGGATGCCCTTGCACTTAGCCAGCAGATCGTTTCCTACGTCAAAAGGTTTACCGGGGATCATGGTCAGGTTGGGTGTGATCTCCACCTGCCAGATGGTGTCTTTATCAGGCCCAGGGTATGTTGCGTCGAGGGTTTTTGTTTTTGTCGGCATCAGGATCGGCGTTCCGTCGAAATTATATTGCTTGCCTACAATCCAGGTGGTAGTGCGGAAATCATTCGGCAGATTGAAGCGTGCATAGAACTCCGGCGTGGTGCTCATGGAAATGCTCATATTGGTTGGCACCCCAAACTTGGGGCAAAGGAAAGGATGCAATCCGTGCCGGGTGATCTGGTGGCCGGGGATCAACAGCGCATCGTAAGGGATGGCAAAGATCGTTTCTTTGATTTGCGGCCCGTTATCCGGTGCGAATACGGCGGCAAAGCTCGCATCCAGACTGTACATATTCGTTTTCAGGATACTGTCCGCCATGGCTACGGATTCCGCATAGCGCGGTGTTCCGGTGTAAACCGCAGCATTGATATACAGTTTCTGCAAAAGCGCATAGGCCATGGCTTTGGTGGGACGGCCATACAATTCCGCTGCATTGGTAGCCGTCTTGGCCGGCAATTGCGGCAATACAGCTTTCAGTTCCTTCTCAATGAATTCGAACACCTTTGCACGCGGCTGTGTGCCAGGCAATTTCACTACGGGGAAAGTATCGATCACCGGCACATTCCCGTAGAGGTCCAGCATGAAGAAATAGAACAAGGCCCGCATCGCTTTCACTTCGGCCAGCGCCGGTGCTTTGGCGGGACTTTCGGGAGAATTGGAAAAGAGGTTGAGCAGGCGGTTGCAGGCGCTGATACCGCCAAATCCCCATTGCCATACATCTATCACGTTGGTGTGATCAGGCGTCCAGGTGTGGTGGTGATGCTGGCGATATTGCCCGCCATCATCGTAGTTACCGTCCCGGGCGGGAAGGATGGCTTCATCAGTGGAAAGCTCCTGCATACGGAAATACTCGATGCTGTACTTCGAAGAAAGCTGGGTATACAAAGGCCCGATAGCCGCTGCATAAGCGGCAGGCGTCGTGGGGAAGTTATCCGCCACGTATTGGGACTCTACAGTTACATCCAGCTTTCTGCAACCGGCTGTTAAAATGGTAAGAAGAACGATATGGATAATGATTATCTGCTTCATATACTACAGTTCATGCTGATTAAAAGATCACGTTGGCGCCGAAGATGAATGAACGGGTCTTCGGATAGAAATTCCGGTTGTCGATCCCCGGCGTAAGCCCGCCGATATTGATCTCGGGGTCAATACCGGTGTATTTGGTGATCACAAAAAGGTTATTGCCGGATACATAGAAACGCAACTTGCTGATGGCAGACGACCGCGTGTTCACCGTATAACCGATAGTGGCGTTGTCCAGCCGGATGTAAGAACCATTCTCCAGGAAACGGTCGGAGGTCAGATAGGCCACATTGTCCGTATAGGCTTCACCGGTAGTAAAGCGCGGGATATTGTTGTACTTGGAATCTGCGGGATTGTTCAACGCCGCCAGCGTGTTGTTCAGGATCTTGTTGCCGGTAACACCGCGCAGGAAGAAATTCACATCAAAGCTCCGGATGGTGAAACTGTTGTTCCAGCCGAAAGTAAGCCTGGGTTGCGCATTTCCGGGGATCATGAAATCCGAGGTCAATGGTTGGGTGTTCACCACCGTTCCGTCCGCTTTCTGGAACGTGCTCTTGCCGTCTTTGTCCTTACCCATATAATGCCAGAGATTGAAAGTGCCGATGGGCAGCCCTTCTTTTACAATCTGGCTCCAGTTACCTGTCTGGCCTTTACCACCGAGGTAAGCCACGGGAATGGAAGAAAGTGTGAATTTGTCGTTGGACAGGGATTCCACCACATTCTTGTTATTCGCGAGGTTGAGGGTGCTGGTCCACGTGATGTTCCTGTTCTGCACCGGCACCACATTCAGCACCAGCTCGATCCCCGTATTCTTAATGGTACCCACGTTCGCGGTGATGGTCGGTACAAAATACTGGGTGGTGGAAACGGGATACTGATCCCAGATCAGGTCAGAAGTTCTTTTGATGTAGTAATCAATGCTACCGGAGATGCGGCCTTTCAGGAAGGAATAATCCAGCCCGATGTTCGTCATCGCCGTGCTTTCCCATTTCAGGTCAGGGTTCGGATTTTGCACGGCACCAATGGCGGTCAGCAGTTCACCGTTGGAATAATACCGGCCTACGGAACCATAACGGAGAATAGCGGTAAAGGCATCAAATCCCACAGAGTTACCGGATACGCCATAACCCGCTCTCAGCTTCAGTTCATCGAGGAAGGAAATGCTACGCATGAAATTCTCACGACTGATGCGCCATCCGGCGGATACCGCTGGGAAATAACCCCATTGATTGTTGGCGCCGAACGCGGAAGAACCGTCGTTACGCAGGGATGCCTGCAACAGGTATTTATCCGCATACTGATAATTGATACGTCCATAATAGGAGATCAGGCGCAAAGTGGAGATGGCCGGATTATCAAACGCGATATTCCCTACCACACCCGGGTTGCTCACATACAGGTTATTGTAAGAAAGCGCATCGCTTACAAAACCCTGCGTGGTGACCCCAAAGCCGTCATTGGTATGATCTTCCTGCCAGGAATAACCGGCAAGGACTTTCACATTGTGCTGCCCGAAAGTTTTGTCGTAATTGAAATAAGATTCGATGATCTTCTTGGTGTTTTCGTAAGTGGACCGTCCCGCACGGCCTTTGGCATTGAGTGCCAGGCCGGAGTTGATGTTGTAATACACATTGCGGTTCGATTGCTGGTTCTGGGAGGAGATGCTCAGCGTATATTGCAGTCCTGGTAATATCTGCACCTCTGCCAGCGCATTCACCAGGTTGAGGTTCGTTTTGGTGAAGTCTACGTTGCTTTCGAGAAGGGATACGGGGTTGAGGTAGCCACCACGACTAAAATCCTCCGTATAGCTTCCATTCGGTCTTTTGATATTCACCGTAGGCATATAGGTGAGCATGTTACCGAACAAAGCGCTTTGTGGTACATCGTTCTTTTTAGTGCTGCTGTTCACCAGCGCGATGCCCAGTTTCAGGCGGTCTTTAAAGAATTTCTGTTCCAGGTTCGCTTTCAGGATGATCCTTTCAAGGGAGGAGTGTTTGATAATGCCTTCATTCTTCAGATAGTTCATGCTTGCGCCATAAGTGGTGCTTTCGGTTCCGCCGGTAACGGAAAGGTTATGATTGTGCGAGATACCTGTCCGCTGCACTTCCTTCTGCCAGTTCGTTTGCGCGAGACTGTCGTTATTTTCCGCAGGCACTGTTTGCCCGTTCTTCTTCAGGTAATCGCGTAACTCATTGCCCGTAAGCATATCGATTCGTTTGGATACCTCTTCCATTGCTATGTAAGCATTGTATGCCAGTCGCGGCTGCCCGATGCGTCCTTTCCGCGTAGTGATCATGATCACACCGTTTGCGGCGCGGGCGCCGTAGATAGCGGTGGAAGATGCATCTTTCAATACATCCACGCTTACGATATCTCCCGGTGCAACGAGATCGATGGAGGCGCCCGGCACCCCGTCGATCACGTAGAAAGGTTCCTGCGCATCGCCACCGCGCAGGGTAGAGGGACCTCTGAGAATCACGGCGGGCTGACTGTTGGGGTCACCGTTCTTGGTAATATTCAAACCGGCCACCTTGCCCTGCAGCAACTGCGCAGGCGAGGTCATTACCCCGGCATTGAAATCGGCAGGATTCAACGTGGTGATAGCTCCCGTGATATTCCGTTTGCTGGATTTCCCATAACCGGTCACCACCACATCAGATAATTGACGGGTGCTGACGGAGAGCGTTACATTCACGATACCGCCTTCTCCTGTCAATACTTCCTTCGGCTCAAAGCCCACGAATTTGAACAATAATGTTTTCTGATGGCCGGTCACTTGCAGGGAATATTGCCCTTTGGCATCTGTAACGGTACCCTGGCGGGTATCTTTCACCATTACACTCACTCCCGGTAACGGTGTGTTACGGTCATCTGTAACGAGTCCTCTGATCTGCTGCGCCCATGCCATCGATGGCAATAGCAGGCATACTCCTGTCAGCATGCGTAGAATTCTGTGCATATAGTCTTATTGAGCGTGTTTAAGTGATTTAGATTTAGACAATAGTTCAGCCTCGATCCGGCAGGGAACGGTATTCACTGTTCATACGGGTAATTCCCTTCAGGATGCGAAGGTATTAGGGCGATGTTAACGGAATATGAACGGGATATTATATGAGGATTAACAAAGCTACCGGTGTTGGTCGTAGTCCTGTATGGGGATGGAAGCGGTCAGTTGTTCGTATTCCTCTTCATTCAGACGCGGAACTTGCGCAATGGCTTCCTCCAGCTGTTGATCGGTACGGATACCTACTACAGCCGCGGTGATTGCGGGATGCATCAATACATATTGCAAAGCGGTTTGCGCTGGCAGGCGTTGTGGTCCTGAAGCGGCTGTTATTGCTTCTTTGGCGTGTTGTACTTCGGCTTCGGTGTATTTGAGATAAGCGGAAGCGGGTTTATTGACGAGCATGCCTTTCGCTACGCTCCCTCTTGCCAGCACACCAATTTTGTGTTGCTGGAGCAGCGGCAGGCAGCTTACTTCGGGCCTGCGGTCGAGGAGGCTGTACTGCATCATTACGCTCACGATATTGGAACGCCGCACATATTCGCGTATCACATTGGGGCGGATGGAAGAAATGCCATAGTAGCGGATCTTGCCCTGTTCTTTCAATCTTTCAAACGCCTCGATGGTTTCATCGATGGGGTCTTCTATCGTGCCGCCATGCAGTTGATACAGATCGATGTGATCCGTGCGGAGGCGCTTCAGGCTTGCTTCTGCTGCTGTGAGGATGTATTGCTTGCGGGGATTCCAGTCCCATCCGCTCCCGTCTTCCCGCCACTGATTCCCAACCTTGGTGGCGATGATCACTTTGTTCCGCCTGCCTTCCAGCGCCTTTCCCAGCGTGATCTCATTCAGCCCTCTGTCATACAGGTCCGCCGTATCGAAATAATTGATACCTGCCCCCATCGCCTGGTGGATCAGTTTTGCATTCGCGTCATCTTCCTGCCCGAGGGACATGCAGCCGAACGCGACCTCGCTGATCAGCAAAGAAGAAGTGCCTAATGCATGATAGTTCATGCTACAAAGGTAGCACTAATACACGATGATCTCGTCTGTAAAGAGGAAGCCCTTCTGCGTAGGCGCCTTCACACGAACATACCGCGCCTTTTGCCCTTTCAGGTCAAAAATGAAGTCCTTGAACGCAAGCCTGCTGTGACTGGCCGGAATATCGTTCTCCACTTTCTGTGCCGGCGCGAAATGCTGTCCATCCGCGGAAAGCAATACTTCCACATAGGGCGGCATGTATACACCCGGGCCGGTGAGTTGCATGAATCCGATGGAAAGACTGGTCAGCGTTTCTTCCTGTTCCAGATCGATGGTAACATCCAGCCCTTTCCCCAGGAAGCCCTGCCATTGGCCATCGCCATAGGTCAGTGACCCACGGTAACCGTTGACCAGGGTTGCTTCTTTCTGCGCGGGATAACTGCTGCTCCAGGGTTCATTGTAGGTCACTTTTTTGCCGATGGCTTTGTGATAGTCCACAGGGAGACCGGCGGGTCTGCCTTGCAGCGCGGTGTCCTTGAAAATCGCCGCCTGTACTTTCGCGGAGCCGGTGATCTCGAAGGGACCCGTGTAAAGCGCGGATGCAGCGGTAGGGCGGCTGCCATCCAATGTATAGCGGATCTGCGGCTGGTACTGCTCACTGTCAAACGTAATGCGGGTGGTTTTCCGTTGCTGGTCGATCTGCGTTTTAATCTGCAGCTGATAAGAAGGACGGTAATAGTTCACATTGAGCCGCTGCAGGATGCCATAATGTTTTTGCAAACGTGTTTTGAAATCATCCCAGTTCCGCTGCTCCTTTCGCGACCACAATACCTCTGACAATGCGAGCATCCGCGGGAAAGCCATGTATTCCACCTGGTAAGTAGCAGGCATATATTCCGTCCAGATATTTGCCTGCGCACCGAGGATGTGCCGGGCTTTCGCCGTATCCAGTTCCGCAGGCACCGGTTCGTAGGCATAAACTTTCGAGAGGGGCAGAAAGCCGCCGATGGCCGGGGGTTCTGTGGCAGGGTCTGCCTGATACGCATCAAAGTAGCAGTAACCGCCGGGCGTCATGATCACATCATGCCCTTCCGTTGCGGCAGTGATACCACCTTTCTCCCCGCGCCAGCTCATCACGGTAGCTTCCGGGGCAAGGCCGCCTTCGAGTATCTCATCCCATCCCAGCAATTTCCTTTTTTTGCCGGTCAGGTATTTCTCCATCCGGCGGATGCCATAACTCTGTAATTCGTCCTCATTCTTCAGATGCTCGTTGCGGATGCGCTGCTGGCATTTGGGGCAGGACTTCCAGGCCTTCCTGCTGGCTTCATCTCCGCCGATATGAATATATTTCGAAGGAAAAATGGCAATCACTTCATTCAACACATCTTCAAGGAAAGTAAAAGTGCTGTCATTCCCCAGGCAGAACTCCGAGCTCTGGTAGGGTAACCCTGAGCAGGACAAATGCGGATATGCTGCCAGTACTTCTTCCGAGTGGCCCGGCATTTCAATTTCCGGGATCACGGTGATCCCGCGGCGGGCAGCGTACTGAACGATCTCCTTCGCTTCTTCCTGTGTATAGTAACCGCCGTAGGCGTTAGGGTTTCCGGCCTCGAGGTTTTTGCGGCCATTCGCCCACCAGTCCATGCAATACGCATGCGTACGCCAGGCGGCCTGTTGTGTAAGTTTGGGATACTTTTTGATCTCCAGCCGCCATCCGGCGCCATCCGTCAGATGCCAGTGAAAAGTGTTCATCTTGTACAAGGCCATCAGGTCGATGAACTTGTGAATGAAAGGAACAGGAAAGAAATGGCGGGATACATCCAGGTGCATACCGCGATATGCGAAACGGGGACTGTCCCGTATCTCCAATACCGGCAATACTTTGGGATCAGGCTGGGTACGTATCAGCTGCAACAGGGATTGCATGCCGTATAACGCGCCCTGTACCCCGCTCGCCTGCAGTTCAACACCGGAAGGCCTGACACGCAGTATATATGCATTGGTATCCAGCGATGCTTTATTCAGTTTGGTAAAGCGTATCATTCCAACCGCTTTGTCCTTCATCATTCTGATACCTGTTTGCCCCGAGAACAATACCGCTACATCGCGGAACTCGCGGGCGCTCATGATCACCGTATGATCATTCATCCGGAATACTCCCTGCCCCATCTTCACCTCCTGCGGCTGCGGAATGATCGATACCTGGGCCTCTGCGGTGATACTCATCAAACCCAGGCCGATCGCGCCGATATATTTCATCAACATATTGAACACTGTTTTAAAACGCGGTGAAGATACTGCTTAGAAATAAAAAAGCGGACTAAAAAGCCTTGCGCTTTCCAGTCCGCTTTATCAGAAAATGATCCTTATTCTGTGATCATGATCTTGCCATTGAGTATCTGCCGGTCAGTGCGGATGTTGTAGATATACATGCCCGGTGTGAGCTTGTCTGTCGGCACATCTCCTGTTCCCTGCATCCTGTCCGTATACACCATTTTCCCTTCCACGTTGTAAAGCTTCAGCAGGATGTTTTCCAGCTTGCCGGAAACGATGCGAACGGATTGCCCGCGTTTTACCAGCGTGGGGAATACCTGTACGCCGTCGCCTGTGGCTTTCTTAATGTACGGCTGCAATACCGTGGCGGGTGACAAACGGTTGCCCGGTATCGGCCTTTCCATGGTGGCATCCGGCAGTTGCCAGCCAACGGCGAGGTTATCGCCACCGCCGCCTTCCCGGTGAATGGCTTCGATGTAATAGCGTTTACCGGCCACCAATGCAACGGGAGAAGATTGCTGACTGGCGTATTTCGTCCATTGCTGTACTGCAGTATAACCTGTTACATACGCGATGCGTACTTTATTTGCCGGGTTATCATCCGTACTCAGATACAGCTCGCTGTCATCGTCACTCGCGATCCAGAATGTATAGTTACCGGTTTGCGGCACGCAGAGGTAGCCTCTCATCCGGCTTACATAATTGTCCGCAATATTGGTGGGACCTTCAAAGATGGTCGGCTGGCTGATCACCGAAGGTATTTGCGTAAAGTCAAACGTTGCGAGATTCACATTGCTCTGGTTGCTCCACTGTTCACGCAGGATGGTGCCGGTGGCGCTGCAGGTGGTAGTGATGGGACAGCCCACCAATCCGATCTCGGCAGCAGAAGCAAACGGGTTCGCATTGGAAGACAATGCGCGCAGACGCACATACCGGCCGTTCTTCGCCGTGAAAGTGATCGTTTTTTCCGTGGTGCCTGTGGCGAAAGTGCCGGTAGCCACGGCTGTTCCCCAGTTGGCAGGATCATCACTCACATAGATCTCGTAGTTGGCGATGATACCATTCGTTCCGCCATCCTGCCGCGGCAGATATTTAAGGCTGCTCAGGGTGTAGGAGGATGCCAGATCGATCTGTATTTCATGCGGCATTGGGTCGCTGCCGCCGTACCATTTGGAATGCCAGAACGTGCTGTTATTGCCGTCTATGGCGTGAATAGCACGACCGTTATTCGCCCCCTCACCCACCGTCTCCTCGCTATCCACATAACGGATCGTCCAGCCGGTTTTGCTGATCGCTCCCGGCGTGCTACATGCAGGCACCGCCATATCGCGGTAGTAAGCGGCGGCAGGAATGGCCTGTTTGCTCACACCCGGTCCTTCATAGCTGACGTTGAGGCTTTGCGCGCCGGTGCTTTGGAAATACCGGATGGTGATGGCATGCTTCCCGGCTTTCAGTCCTATTACACCCGATTTCTCGGAAGCGCTGTGCAGCCCGTCGTGATCCACCACCAGCGTACTGCCGATGTACAGGCGGCTGCCGTCGTCGGAATTCAGGTAGAAAGTGTAATAACCATCTGACGGCACATTCACATAACCTTTGAACTCAAACCCAAAATTATCGCTGCGGTTCTGTGGACTGAGGTCCGGTGTATTCACTGTACCGCTTTTTACCGGTATTAGCGTGGGGAAATCCGGGAGCGCCGTCCAGGTGCCTTCGTAATAATTGTAATTCAGTCCGGCAGCTGCATTCAGCGGATTCTCCGGTGTGCGCAGCAGGAAGTTGCAATTCCCGGATACCGTGATGAAGTTATTATACGTCTGCGTACTGGTATCTCCGTTCGGGTTCGTCACTTTGAGGGTAACGGAATAGTTGCCCGGCGTGGAGTAGGTCACCACCGGGTTCACTTTGTCAGAAGTGGCGGGTGATCCGCCGGGGAACGACCATGCAAAAGTGGCACCTGCCTGGTTCACGGAGTAGCTCGAGAATTTGAATACGGACAGTTCAAACGCATTACAATCCGCGCTGCGCTTGTCCACCGTCATCTGCGCCATCGGCGCGGATGGTTGATAGAAGGGCGTTTCCCAGATGCCGGTGCCATAGCTTGCGGCCCGCAGTTTTTCGTCGCGGTAGAAAGGGATGCTCTTGGTGTGGTCAAAGATCACGGTAATGCCGTTTCCATAAGGCGTCCATGCATTCAGGGAATCATTGCGATAGAAAATGCCTTTGCTTTTTGTGAAGAGATATACACCGCCCTGTGTGCCCAGTTGATGTACGATGCCACGAAGCTCATCATTCGTATCCGTGGTGGTGAGGTTGGTCCAGCTGGTACCGCCATTGGTAGTGCGGTATACGCGATTCCCGGAAGTACCGTAGCGGTATGCGATCCACAATTCATTTACGCTGTTGCCGCTGAGCGTGAAAGACATCCGCTGCTGGTTGGCCAGCGGCAGTGTTATTTCCGCCCAGGTAACGCCCGCATCCGTGCTCTTCCACAGCTTTCCGCCACTGCCCACCATCTGGAAAGCGAATATTACATCCGGGGTCACGCGGGATATTTCGATCCACCTTACTTTATCCGTAGCGGTTGCACCAAAAGTATACAATACGCTGAAGTTGCTGCCACCATCGGTGCTTTTATATATCTTGTTCTCGAAACCGGTGAATACGGTGTTGTAACATCTGGGATCAAAAGCCAGTGTGGAGCTTTCCACCGCGCCATAGCTTTCGTTAGGATCGAGGTTCATGGCGAAGTTGCCGAGGGAGCCCTGCATTGTCAGCGGCAGGACGCGGCCGTTCACATCGGAGAAATAGGTTTTGCGGTTCTCTGCCGGATTGACGTACCCGGTAGGCGCTTCACCACCGCCAAGGCGGAGGAACTTCCTGTCAGGATACGCTTCAAAATAACCGCCGTTGCCGGTGTGGTATTTTCCACCCACCATCACATCATCATTCCAACCCTGACCAAAGCCCCAGAACTCGCCCGCATAAATGCCGTAGTTCAGCGCCACATGATTGCTGCTCGTGAAAAGGTCCGTGGAATAGTTAATGCCGCCGTCCGTCGTCAGCCAGGTTTCTTCTGTAGTGGCTCCCGTATTATATATCTTGATGGTTTGCACATCCGGGTGAATGAGACTGATATTCCCTACGTATCCACCCACAGGTTTGTAACCCGATGCGCCGTTATCAGAACGCCAGGTGCTCAAACCACCGATGATGATCTTGTTGGCATCCAGTGTAGAGGCGGCGATGTAGGTATTGTAGAGTATCTGGTTGTAAGTGCCGTTGTCCCCGGAAAAGTTCATGAGGTTCGGCCGTTGCCAGGTACCGTCAGGGTTGGCGGTGGTCACATAAGGGCCGCCGAGGTAACCCTGTGGCAGGCTCCAGGTTTCCCCTGCGTCGCTGCTTACGTATGTGCCGATAAAGCCGTTAAATCCGCGGGTGGAAGGGCTTGCAGCGCTACCTACCAGTAACGCATACACTTTGTTGTTATCCGCGGGGGTAACTGCGATCCGGCCGCCATTGTTATCTTCTCCCGCCTGCGGCACGAACCAGCCCGTGTTCTTGAGCGTGAAGGTAAGACCCGCATCCGTGGATTTGTAGAACTGCGTCAGCTTCAGCGTAGAGCTGTACACCAGCGCAAAGATCGTTGCGGAATCATTGGCTTTGGACGTTACGTTCCATGCACTGCCCGTCATCACCTGCGTGAAAGAACTGCCGCTGTTCGTGGAACGATAGAT
>OFTY01000893.1_pt1 | contig 16461 bp, 11 predicted proteins | sample 1775061 | NCBI WGS metagenome assembly OFTY01 (sample SAMN08195773, study PRJEB24354) | sludge metagenome | isolation source: sludge from phenol fed wastewater aerobic bioreactor B | place: India: Nagpur | collected 2016-09-16 | reverse complement strand
GATGGTTACATCGTACATCTTACCTGCGCGTCCTTTCTTTGTAGTGATCACGATCACACCGTTAGCGGCGCGGGAGCCGTACAAAGCCGCTGCGGACGGGCCTTTCAACACACTTACATTTTCGATGTCATCCGGGTTCAGGTCCTGTATCATGTTCCCTACGTCCTTTCCTGCAGAACCATTCACTGTACTTTTCGTGTTCAGGTCTGCATTATCGATCGTAATCCCGTCAATCACGAAAAGCGGCTGGTTGTTCCCCGAGATGGAATTGATGCCCCGCAGCAATACCCGGCTGGAGCCTCCCATGTTACCACCGGAAGTGATCACCTGCAGACCTGCTACTTTGCCGGACAGTGCGCCCAGTGCGTTAGTGGGCCGTGTTTGCAGTTCAGCGCTCTGCACTTCCTGTACGGCGTATCCCAGCGCTTTTTTACTGCGCGAGATGCCGAGTGCGGTTACGACTACCTCCTGCAGTTGTTTGTCTGCCGCATGCAGGGATACGTTGATGATAGTTTGTCCCCCGATGAGCACGGCCTTCGTTTCGAGCCCGATCTGGGAGAAGGTGAGTAATGTGGCGGTGTCCGGAACCTGGAGGCTGTAACTCCCGTCGGCCGCGGTGGCGGTGCCTGTTCCGGTGCCTTTGATGTAAACGGAAACGCCGGGTAATGGCTGGTTGTTCTCTCCGGTTACCTTACCGGAGATCTTCCTGCTTTGCGCATATAGTGTCAGGTTGGCTAGAAGCAAAAGCAGGGTCAGTTGGTACATGTTTCGCATGGCAATAACCCTATTATTTTTATAGACTAAATAGGTTGCAAAAGTAGGGGTTGTGTTGAAATAATCCTAATAAAAAAATCCCCCGGTTCATCACCGGGGGACCTTTATCTTTCTAAAATCAATCCTTCAACTACTCAGCTTTCTTTTCTTCGCCGCCTTCGGATTGCTTCAGTTTTTCTCTCAGTTCGGCCAGCGCGCCCAGATCACCCAGGGTAGCTTTCTCTACCTTGGACTGGATGTTCTTCACGGTTTTGCGGGTTTTTTCAGCTTCAGCGCGTTTCTCTTTCACGATAGCGTCTTTCTCGTCGGCTTTAGCTTGTTCCCAAACCTTGGTGTGAGAAACCAGGATGCGTTTTTCGTTGCGATCGAATTCGATGATCTGGAATTCTTTCACATCTTCAACAGCGATCGGTTTTTCATCTTCCGTGCGCAGGTGACGGGCAGGAGCGTAAGCTTCCAGACCGTATTGCAGCTGAACGGTAGCACCTTTCTCATCTTTCTTCACAACGGTACCTTCGTGTATGGAACCGATGGGGAAGATGGTTTCGAAAGTATTCCAGGGATCTTCTTCGATCTGTTTGTGACCGAGGCTCAGTTTACGGTTGTCTTTGTCGATACCCAGGATCACTACTTCGATCTCGTTGCCCACTTTCGTGTATTCGCTCGGGTGATTGAAGCGTTTGATCCAGCTCAGGTCGGAGATGTGGATCATACCACCGATACCTGTTTCCAGCTCAACGAATACGCCATAAGGAGTGATGTTCTTCACGATGCCTTTGTGACGGCTGTCCAGCGGGAATTTGGTTTCGATCGTAGACCAGGGATCTTCGGTGAGTTGTTTGATAGACAGGCTCATCTTACGCTCGTCTTTGCTCAGGGTCACTACCACTGCTTCGTACTCCTCGCCCAGCTTGAAGAATTCCTTCGCGTTGATGGGGGTAGAAGCCCAGGAGATCTCGGATACGTGCACCAGACCTTCCACACCGGGGAGGATTTCCAGGAATGCACCGTAATCTTCGATGTTCACTACTTTGCCCTTTACTTTTGCGCCTTCGGTGATGGTTGCAGGCAAAGTATCCCACGGATGCGGGGTCAGTTGCTTGTAACCGAGGCTGATACGTTTCTTCTCGTCGTCGAAGTCCAGTACCACCACATTGATCTTCTGATCCATCTGGAGTACTTCGCTCGGATGGGAGATACGACCCCAGCTGATATCGGTGATATACAGCAGACCGTCGAGACCACCCAGGTCGATGAACGCACCGAAATCGGTGATATTCTTGATGGTACCTTCCAATACCTGGCCTTTTTCCAGTTTGGAGATGATATCCACCCTTTGTTGTTCGATATCGCTTTCGATCAGTGCTTTGTGAGATACAACGGCGTTGCGGATGGCTTCGTTCACTTTCACCACTTTGAACTCCATTGTTTTGCCCACGAACTGATCGTAGTCGGTTACCGGTTTCACGTCGATCTGAGAACCGGGCAGGAAGGTTTCCATGCCGTAAACGTCCACGATCAGGCCGCCTTTGGTTTTGCTGGTAACAGTACCAGTAACCACTTCGCCGGTTTTGTACACTTCTACGATACGTTCCCATGCACGTTGCATGCGATCCTGTTTGCGGCTCAGGTGCAGGTTACCGTCACGGTCTTCTTTTTCCACCACCAGTACTTCTACCTCGTCACCGATCTTCAGACCCTGCAGGTCGCGGAACTCGTTGAGGGAAATAAGACCATCGGATTTGAAACCGATGTTGATCACTACGTCAGTCTTAGTAAGACCAACCACAGTGCCTGAAAGCAGACCATTCTCCTCAATCACCTTGAAAGTGCTGTCGTAAGTCTGGTCATACTTTGCTTTTTCTTCTTTGCTGTAAGAAGATACATTACGTTTGTCCACGCTCCAGTCGAAATCGTCATGAGCAGTGGTAACAGGTGCATTTGTTGTCGCTGTTGCTGCCGTAGCCGTTTCAGCTGCCGGGGCCTGTTGTTCAGCGTTTTGTTCGTTAATAATGTTGTTTTCAGTCAAAATTTGTTTCCTCCTTTTAAGTAAAGTGTTTTAAGGGAGGCAAAGATACGGAGATTCTCCCTCCCGGGCAATTTTATTTAAGCAAAAAAGAGTATGTAAACGAACGAAATACATATAAAATTAATCATAATTTACTAAGGCTCTTTCCTCACTGATCAACAATTTTCTTTAATTTTCCAGTATGAACGGAACTTCCATCAAATCGGACCTGCGCACCTGGATCAGGCAGGGGAATATGGTCACGATGCTGATCGTGATCAATATTGTCATCTTTCTTATGTTCGGCCTGCTCCGCCTTTTTTCTTTTTTCTCAGGCGGCTCGCTGGCTCCCGTACATCAGTTCCTGTACGAGAATATGGCCCTGCACACATTGCCGGCTGTATTATTGCAGAAACCCTGGGGGTTCCTTACGTCCATCTTCACACATATCAACGTACTGCATGTACTGGGCAACATGCTCATCTTTTTCTTCTTCGGCAACCTGTTCCGCTCCGAGCTGGGAGACCGGCGCGTACTGCCGCTTTACCTGATCAGCGGCCTCATCGGCGGGATCATGCTGGTGCTGGCCAATAATCTGGTGCCGGGATTCCGTGGGGTGGACTATACCGCCATCGGTGCCTCCGGAGCGGTGATGTGCTTCCTTGTAGCCAGCGCTACACTTATGCCCAACCTGGAAATATCCCTTTTCTTTATCCTGAATATCCGCATCAAGTGGCTCGCTATGGCGTTGATCCTGATCGACCTGTTCTCTATCCCTGACGGGAATTTCGGCGGAATGGTGGATCACCTCACCGGCGCATTGTTCGGCTTCATTTACGTTCGTACGCTTCAGCGGGGCACAGACCTCTGCGGTCCGCTGGCCGGGCTGTTCGACCGCATAGGGAACCTCTTCACCCGCCGGGAAAAGCCCGCCGTGCGTAAATTCAAACCCAGGAAATCACCCCTTCGCGTGGTACGCAACAATGAGCCTGCACATGCATCCAAACTGGATGAGCTGTTAGACAAGATCAATGAAAAAGGATACGACAGCCTTACACAGGAAGAGAAACAATGGCTGAAGCGGTATAGCGACGAGAAGTAAGAGACCGCCTGTTGTTAACATCTGATTAACGAACAAGTATCGTAATTTCAAGGATACTACGATTATCCAAAAACGGACCTGTTCCATGTCACCCGTTACCTCCAAAATAAGGCATCGGTTTGCTGTATCTGCTGTCCTGAAAACAGGCACCGGAGGGATGCGTGACGAAGCTTCCACGAAAAGCATCATCCTGGTGAACTCACTGGGACAGATATTGGGCTGCCTCGTGCTGCTAACCGGTATTATTTTCTATTTCTTCACCCATCAACTGCTCATACTCCTCCCGGCCTTGCTGGATGCGGCGATCGCATTCTCCGTTCTCTGGCTGAACCATCTCCGGAAACATACTGCCGCCGCGCTGACGATCTTCCTGTTGCAATGCGCTTCCGTGCTTTATTTCGGACTGGTATTAGGAGAAATTCTCGTGTTGCAGCTGATGATCATTTTCCTCATCGCCATCACCTACCTGCTGTTCAACAAGCCTGCACTTCGCTGGTTCTGCGTCTGCTGTGCCATCGTTACGCTGATCATACTGGAAGCGCATTTCTTTTATAATCCGGACGTTCCCATCCAGCTGGACCATACATCGCGTTATCTCTTCAAATGGATATCCATGGCCGGTTTGCTGGTGCTGATCATTTTCACCGGCCGTCACTATGTACGCAGCAGCGATTTCAAAAGAGTGTTCCTCTATCAGATCACGCATGAACTGAGAACACCGCTGAATGCGATCCTCGTGGCCACGCAACTGATCAAGCGCGAACTGAAACACAAACCGGATCTGCAGAACATCGGCTCTCTTTCCGACCATCTCCTCTCCGCCGGCACAAGCGCCCGCAACATCATCAACAATGTGCTGGACATGGCGCAGATAGAATCCGGGAAGCTGGAAAAGCGGGAGGACAAGGCATTCCTCGTGCAGCCGTTCTTTGAACAGATCATCAGCATACACCATGTGATCGCGCAGTACCGGGATATAGTACTGCGACTGAAGATCACGCTCATGCCGGAAGTGATCACGGGCGACCCGCTCAAGCTCAACGTTGTACTCACTAATCTGCTGAGCAATGCGATCAAGTATGCGGACAAGAACACGGAAGTGCTCGTAGATATCAGCGGCGCCGGCGATCTCTGGCAGCTGCAGGTCAGCAATGCGGGAGAAGCGATCCCGCTGGAAAAACAGGATATCATCTTCGACCCTTTCGTTACCCATAAAAGCAAACACGTGGAAGGTACGGGACTGGGACTGTTCATCACGCGCATCAAAGTAGCGTCTATGGGCGGGAACATCAATGTAACGAGCCTTCCGGGAGATTATACCACATTCACCGTAACGTTACCGTTGCAGGAAGGGAAACTTTCTGATGTTAAAAAGGAACATACGCCCGAGGGGACGCAACAGTTCTTCAACATCCATGTATTGATCGCGGATGACAATGACATGAACAACATCCTGCTGTCCAAATACCTCAAACAGCTCGGCTGCAGTGTTACCATGACGGTGAACGGCCTGGAAGCGATCCGGCAGGCCGAATTACAGACGCCTGATGTGGTGATCCTTGACTATCATATGCCGGTGATGGATGGAAAAGAAGCGCTCCTTCATTTCAAGAACAAAAACTCGCTCAAGCACATCCCCGTGATCATGGCCACCGGCGATGCTTTCAAGGGTTCCGAACAGATACTGATGGATGCCGGCGCGGATGCTTTCCTTGAAAAACCTATCAGCTTCAACAAACTGCACAACATTCTGCATGAATGCTTAAAAAAATAATAGCTCCGGCGCGAATCGGAGCTTTTATTTTATATCATTATTCTTTATTCTTTGGGTAACTGATCCAGGTCCACCGCAGGCGGAACGCCGTTGGCAGGGCGATTGATCACGTCTCCTTTCTTTGTGGTGCCTACCTGCTGAAATCCGCCGGAGAACATGTAAAACCATCCTTTTTCCGTACCACTGCCGATATCGAAGCGCGGATGCTTCACATCATCTGCCGTGGTGGAAAAGCGTGCCTGTGTAAGCTCGATCCATTTGCCGCCGGCTGTGCGGATCCACTGGTTATTATAACGGGCTTTGAAAAGATCGTCACCGTTCGCACCAAAGTTTTCCACGAAAGAATACAGTCCGGATAAGTATTTGCCGCCGGATTTAGGTTTCTCCCAGGTGGCCATGAACTTCCATTTCCCGGTTGCGGGATCAAAGAACCAGGCGGAATAAGTGGTGTTGTCGCCCGAGGGTTTTGCATGCAGCAACAGCTTGTAAGTGGTTTCCGCTTTCCAGGGGAACTTCCAGTAGCTTTGTCCGCCTGACCCCTCATTCCCAAAATCATTCACGGTCACGTCTTTCCCTTTACCCAACAGCTTTACGCGATAATCTGCCGGTATTTCCTTAGGATTGTCCGTATGATACGAACTCCACACGGAGAACAGTACGCGCCGCTCTACCGGCGAATTGATCTGGATACCGAAGTACCCGCCACTCCATCCGTTTACCATGTAATATGCATGCAGCGGTTGTGCGTCCTCAGGCACGGAGATCTCGTTATAGAACCATTCTACCAGGGTATCTTTCGGGAAAGGATAGGATAAATGCGTGGCCGGTGCGCTCTTGTACTGGCTGGTATTGGCCCGCGCACCTTCCGCAGCTTCTCCTTTCAATATCACTGCCGTAATATCCGGTAGTTGAGTGGCCTTTGCATCCGCTGTTCTGATCTCCACAAAATGGTAACCCGGCTCTTTCACGGTAAAGCTGCCTGCGGGAATGCTCACAAAATCAACGGACGCGGGAATGGTGATTTGTTTGGACTCCTTGCCCAGGGTCACCTTCAGCTTCGCCGCCTGCGCCGCCTTTACCGACAACGAAACGTTCAATTTCCCGCCTTTGGCCAGTGCAAAGAAGGTTTTGGTGTAGCTGTCCGCGCTCTTCCAGCCGGTCAACCCGCTACGGGAGATATACCCGCCTTCGCGGCCGGTTTTCGGATATACATACCCGTTACTATAGAGCGTTACCACCGTGGAATCGGCCGCACGTTGCATGGCCTTCGCCGGCGCTACCGCCAGTGCGGCAATGGCCAGCAGAAAAGAGTAGCTGCAAAGTCTGTTCATCTGTTCATGATTAATTTTAATGGCAGGAAGATACTGCCTCCTGCATAAAAAGCGTATACAATACGCATAATAAAAGACGGGATGCGGATAAAATACCGGCCGCTTTCCGGCGGATTGTCAATCAAAAGTCACACCGCCGCCCGGCGGAAACTTGTTATCTTTGCACCATCAGACCTTTTTTGACATCATGAAAACATTCAACGTTCCCATTATATACCGCAGTCCGCTGATCTCCGCCATCAAGCAAAAGCGCAAGCAGCAGGATCGCATGAAAAAAGACTTCACGCCCACCCTCCTTGATTTTGGTCCGCTCCGCATCCAGCTGGCCCGGCACTTCGGGTTTTGCTACGGGGTGGAGAACGCGATCGAGATCGCATTTAAAACGGTAGATGAGAACGAAGGGAAGCGGATCTTCCTGCTCAGCGAAATGATCCATAACCCGCAGGTGAACAACGACCTGCTCGCGCGCGGGGTGCAATTCCTCATGGATACATCCGGACGCCAGCTCATCCCCTGGAACGATCTGCGGGCGGACGATATCGTGATCATTCCCGCCTTCGGCACCACGCTGGAGATTGAAGCGCAGCTGCAGGCAAAGGGGATCACGCCGTTGCAATACAACACCACCTGCCCTTTCGTGGAGCGGGTGTGGAACAAGGCGGAGCAGATCGGGGCGAAAGCATACACGGTGATCGTACATGGGAAGCCGAAGCATGAGGAGACCCGCGCCACTTTCTCCCATAGCCGCTCGCATACGCCAACCATCGTGGTAAAGGATATGGAACAGACGCACCGGCTGGCGGATTATATAAAAGGGAGGTTACCGGCCGAGGGGTTCTATGATGAATTTAAAGGTCAGTACTCCGAAGGATTTGACGTACTTCAGCACCTTCAGCGGGTAGGTGTAGTAAACCAGACCACCATGCTCGCGTCCGAAACACAGGCTATTGCAGATCACATCCGCCAGGCCATACAGGAGAAATATGAACTGGCTGACGATCAGATCGGGGAAAGATTCGCGGATACACGGGATACGCTCTGCTACGCTACGAACGACAACCAGACGGCGGTGACCGGCATGCTCGAAACCGAAGCTGATCTCGCGATAGTGGTAGGCGGGTACAACAGCTCCAACACCTCTCACCTGGTGGAATTGTGCGAAGAAAAGCTGCCCACCTATTTCATCTCCTCTGAAGAAAAACTGCTTTCCCGCGAGGAAGTATTGCATTGGGATTTCCATCATCACCAGGAATTGCACAGTAAGGGATATCTGCCGGAAAAAGCCTCCGTTACACTCTTGCTGACGAGTGGCGCTTCCTGTCCGGATGCCATCGTAGAAGGCGTGATCCGCAGGCTGTTATCCTTTTACGGGCTGGAACATAAGATCCATGAAGCAATTGAGACCTTCGGCTAACAAAACAGACCCCGAAAGGTGCCTTTTTCCTTTGGGGCTAATCAAACGCTAGTAATGCAGAGAAAAAACTTTCTAACAAACAACAGTTTAATAACAATCATTTTGTGTTATAAAAGTACAATCCAGGTAAAACAACTGCAACCCTGATTTAGTATCCGGTACTGTATGACGAATAAGTGGTAAGATTGGCTGTAAATTTGGAGATCGGGAAACGGACATTAGAATTGCATCGCTTTTTTTAAGAACTCCGCTTTACGCCGCCGTGACACTTCTACCTGCGCACCATCGCTCATCAGCGCAAAACCACCCTCTCCCTGAATGTAAGATTCCATCTGCTGCAGATTGATCAGATGGGAGTTATGTACCCGAAAGAAATCCACGTCGGTCAGCAGTTCTTCGAATTCTTTCAATGGTTTTGACACGAGCAGCTGCTTTTTATCCGTAAAAAAGATGCGGGTATAGTTGCCGGTGGATTCGCAGCGCACGATGCTCTGCACGGGCATGAACACAAGACCGTTGATGGTAGGCAACGCGATCTTCTTATTGGTCTGCTGTAAAATTTTCATGTTCTGCAGGAACACTTCCAGCGGTGCGATAGCGGAATCGGATTTCTGCTGGCGGCGTTCCTGGAATTTACGCAAAGCGTCCTGAAGCTCCTGCACGCTGAAAGGTTTCAGGAGATAATCCAGGGCGTTGAACTTGATCGCTTTTAACGCATATTGTTCATAAGCTGTGGTAAAGATCACATCGAACGAAATCCGGTCATAGTGTTTCAATAATTCAAACCCGTTCTGATGCGGCATTTCCACATCCAGGAACACTAAGTCCGGCTGCAATACATCAATGGTCTGCCGCGCCTCCTCCACGCTGTGTACACCCGCCAGCACGGTCACTTCCGGGCATTTTTTCTCCAGCATGGCCCGCAATGCGTCAATACAATGCTGTTCGTCATCAACAATAATCGCTTTGATCTCGTTCATGGAATGGTATTTTGGTTGAGAGGAGATGATCTCCACGCATTAAAACAAGAATTCGGCCGGCAACACAATCTTCACCTGCGTGCCGGTTGCCCTGCCTCCGTTATCCTGCAGATCAAGCACTTCTACGTTGGCATCTTTCGTATTGTTGATCTTGCGGATGAGGGCAATGCGGCCTTCCGTTACTTTCATGCCCATGGAATGATGGATACGGTTCTTTTTTTCTTTGATCTCCATCGCCATCTTTCGCCCGATGCCGTTGTCTGTAACAATCACCTCCAGCACCCTGCCGCTCAGCGTTACAGAAATATCCAGTTGCCCCTTTTCCTTCCGGTGCACAAGTCCGTGCCAGATGGCGTTCTCTACATACGGCTGGATGATCATCGGCGGGATCAGCACTTCCTCTTCATTGATATTCCCGGCTACCTTGATGCTGTAATCAAAGATATTGTTGCAACGCATCACTTCAAGATCCAGGTACAGCCGAAGGGATTCCAGCTCTTTGTTCAGCGGAATGAAAGTATGCTGACTATTATCCAGGATCATACGCATCAGTTTCGAGAATTTCGTGAGATAGTCGGATGCTTCTTCCTGGTTGTTGCTCCAGATATAACGATGGATGGAACTAAGCGAATTGAAAATGAAATGCGGATTCATCTGGGACCGCAGGGAGCGCAGCTCCAGCTGCAACGTCTGCCGGTTGGCCTGCAGGTTGCGGTGCCGGATATAGAAAAATCCGCCTACGATGAGCATGAACAGGAAACCGGCCAGCGCAATGGCCAGCGCAAGGTTACGGCGGATGCGCAACTGGTTGATATCCTGCTCCTGCTGTAGTTGCTTGATCTGATTGTCTTTCTGATGTACTTCATACATGGCCTGCATCTGGGCAAACTCTGTGGAAGATTTTTCATCCAGTATGCTGTCTTTATACAAGAGGGAAAGATTGGTATTGTCGATGGAACGGTTAAAATCCCGGGTGTGCTTGTAATTGTCCGCCATCAGCTTATAGCCGTCCATGAGTGCGGACTTAAACCCCCATCTTAATCCCAGGTCTATGGCCATCTGTGTGTACTTGCGGGACTCCTCGTATTTCCCTTCTTCCAGCAGCAGCCTTCCGATGCTGAGATAGCTGTCCGCCACATGGATCTTGTCATCCACCTTATCATTCACTGCCAGGGCTTTCTGCAAATAATCCATGGCAATGTGATAGTCTTTTTTCTTTTGATAAGCGGTACCCAGGCAGGTGTAGCAGATGGATATGCCGGTATTACTGCCGATCTTCTGGTTAACGGACAATGAGCGTTTGTAATATTCGATAGCGAGGTCCAGCTTATCGAGCCCCTCATATGCGTAACCGAGATTACCGAGATTGATGGCAACGCCGAGGTCATTCTTCGTTTGCTGCTCCAGGCGCAGACTGCGGGTGAACGCTTCGATGGCGTCGTCATACTGCTTGTTGGAGAGTTTGATATTGCCGATAGAGTTGGTAGCGATGGTGATGTTGCGGACATCGTTCAGTTCTTCCGCCACTTTCAATGCCCGGAAGTGGAATTCAAATGCTTTCTGGAGCATGTCCCGGCGACGATAGTCCACACCGATATTATTCAGCGAGCTGGCAATCAGTATTTTGTCGTCAGCTTCCTCTGCATAATGGAGCGCCCGTTCGTGCAGATCGGCAGCGAGGATATATTGGGATCTGTTCCGTTTGGAGGTTCCCAGATCGTTGTACGCCCGTGCCAGGCCCTTTTTATACCGTATCCGCTGGGATACGGCGATGGCCTCCTGCATAAAAGCATTGTCCTGGTTGTGCTTGTCAAAAAAGCGGTTGAAACCCCATGCATTGTCCAGCAGGCTGCTCACTTTCAGGGTATCGTCCGGCATTGCTTTCAGGGAGTCAAGACTTTTATATACCTGCAGGGAGTCCTGGGCAGAGAGCTGCATCCAGGCAGCCAGATGCAGGGATACCATAAGAATGAGGCCTTTACAAAACATGGTAAATAGGTGCAACAGTGTTCACAAGGTAAAAATTTTGAATCAATAAAAAGCGAAGGGGCGAAAGAATTCGCCCCTTTCCTATTAACCGAATACACCTACTGAAAATATGAAATAGGGCCGACTAATGCGACCGCATTCCACATTTCGTTTTTACAACATCCCATGCCATTAGCAGGGTATGTATAATTATATCGTAGTTCGTTTATATACGGTTAATAGCATGGTCTTTTGCCTGGATATAGTCCGGATATGGCCTAAAAGCCTTTATATGGACATCACTTAAAACCGCCGTCTTGCTGCGATAAAAGTTACAGGATCCGCACAGCGCCATCCGGTAGCCTCTATCAATCAATGATTTGCAACAAAATTCAGGTTTTTTTCCAGGTATGTGTCAATCCGGTCTACAGATCACTTGGCAAAACGCCATCTCGTCCAATGAACGGAATACGGGCCAAGACCATAAAATGCAGGAATTTCGGAGGATGAGGTAATTATTCCAAAGGTAATAACGTTTTTTTGATATACAAAAATTTTTCAAGAAGAATGTGCCATGATCGCATCTTCTACCCATTGCATGACAAGATCCAGCTGTTCCTGGAGATTTAACTGGCTATTGTCCAGTATAATGGCATCTTCTGCCTTTCTGAGCGGGCTTATTTCCCGGTTGGCATCGATATAATCCCGGAGTTCGAGGTTTTCTTTCACTTCGTGGAGCGTGATATTGGGATTCTTTGCGTACAGTTCTTTGAACCTGCGTTCCACTCTGATAGCGGGATCTGCGGTCATGAATATTTTCAGCTCTGCATGCGGGAACACCACGGTGCCGATATCTCTTCCATCCATCACGATCCCTTTTTGCGCACCCATCTTTTGTTGCTGTGCCACTGCAAATTCGCGCACTTCACGGATGGCCGCCACTTCACTCACTCTTTCTGCTACCAGCATTTCCCGGATCATTTGTTCCACATTCTCTCCGTTGAGGAACATATCGCTTTGACCGGAGATCTGGTTATGGATGAATTCGAGGGAAATATTCTCCAGTGCATTTTTCACCTGTACCGAATCATTCCATTCCACACGCTGTTGAATGAAATAGAGGGTAATGGCACGATACATGGCACCACTGTCTATATACAGATAGTTCAGCTTTGCTGCCAGTTGCTTTGCCAGCGTACTCTTTCCGCAGGAAGAATAACCGTCTATTGTAATGATGATCTTTTTCACATCCGGGTTTTGAGTGTGCAGGTGATCGCGATGTATGATTACCATTGCAAAAATGCCGCAAATCCGGGAAAAATCAAAGAGAATTCGGGGTCGGGTGTTTACGGCCGGTCGATAACGATCACTTTATGCGTGCGCATAAGGCGGTTGGTTGTTTGATCGAAGAAGGCGAGTATATAGGTGCCTTTGGCAAGACCAGTGACCCTGATGGTAGCTTCCCCTTTTACCATGTACTGATTCAGTACCTGGCCTGCGGTATTCACGATCTGCATGATCAGCTCCGTTCTTTCCCCGCGTATCCTCACCTGGAACTGGCCTTTGTTGGGGTTCGGCCATACATCCACCCGCAGGAAGGGCGGCACGGCTTTGATCTCTGAGTAGCTTACGCGGCCATTCTTTGAAACGGCTTTGATGCGGTAGTACGTCCAACCGTCATAGCTATTAGGATCTGGATAGCGATAATCCAGGCGGATATTGGAATTGCCGTTAGGCGCCTGGGAGGGCATCTCGCCCACTTTGGTAAAGCCGGTGTCCTTATCAAAACGTCGCTCGATCTCAAAATGGTCATTGTTCAGCTCACGCGAAACGGACCATTCCAGTTGTGCGAAGTTTTCTGACAGGCGCCAGGCATTGAAATAAATAAAGGCAGCAGGTGCATACGGGCCATACAACACAGAGGCCTTCGTAAAGTATTCGTTGTTAGACAAGCCGTCTCTGAACAGCCGGAAGTGCATGGTGGCGTTCTTCAGTGTATTGGTGGTAGTAAGATTACCCGGCATGGGCAGGCTTTCCGGGGGATCCAAATAATCCCAGGTATTGTTCAGGAAACGCGTTACGTAGCTGGTTGCACGAAATGCGCTATAGTCGCGCCCCTCATCCGCGTCCATATGTTGCAGGGTCAGTTTTGTTTCTGCGTTGCTGTTTTTCCCCCGTGCCACATTCCAGGTTTTGTTCGTGAAATCCAGTTTGTTCACCAGGCCGGAAATGGCGAACTGGTATACACTGTCAAACACCCTCGCCCTGAAATCATCTGCCGTCCCCGCAAACTCAACGGCCGCAGGCGCATAGGTGGCTGGCGAAGTGCCGATGGGGAACACCACTTTACCCGAGGCGCCACCGATCTGTTCCCGGTATAAAAACCCACCGGCGATGGTGGTGCCGGTCACTACAAACGATTGTTCGCTGTAACCGGTGATGGTACCCGGATTGCCGTCGCCTACCACCAGGTTCCAGCCGTTGAGGAAAAGATGACCGGTTGAAAAGTTGAGGTTATTGCGGACTTTCAGATCGCTGAGGTCCGAAAGAAGGATGCCGAGGCGGTTGTTTACTTCCAGGTTGGGGAAAGTGGCGCCGGTATGGGTTACAACGCTGTAGCCGCCGTAAAGTTGCTGTGCGCCGAGGTTGCCATACAGTGGATTATTGCCGGAGAACCGGAATATCCCTCCTTTGCCATTGAACCCGCTCACGCTTTCGTCCGGCAGCGTAGCCCCGTTACCGTTATTCCATGTTTTTCCATAGAACTGGACCACGGCTTTGTCACCACTGCCCAACACTCCATTGTTCACCATATTTCCATAGATCCCCATTGTTTCGCCGGGCGCTATTTGCACGCGCGTGCCCGGGGCGATATAGACGCCCTGTTGCGCTGCGAGCGGGAGTGCGGCGAGGATCAGGAGTGATATGGTGATGAGGGTTGAACGCATGGGTTATGGTGTCATAGTTGGATGATAGTAACATCGAAAGCTATCGTACCAATAGTTTTAATGGCTCCACTGTTGGTAAAATTGATCGTGATCTCGCGGGTAGCCGCATTCGTCACCCGTGCCCAGCCTATACCCACACCAACGGGAAGGTCTGCCCTGGGATTCAGAATAATACTCTCTGTTCCGGAAAGGGAGATCCCCGCAGGAAAGTTGTAAGTAATACTTTTGGCAGTGTTATAATCAAATCCACCGGCTACGTTAACGGAAAAATTGGTTTTAATGATATTGCCCAGCGGCGTTCCGGTGGCGCCCAGTTTGAAGCTCCCGTTCACATCCAGTCTGGCTGCCGGATTTGTGGTACCAATCCCCAGTTCATTGGCGGTATTGTCCCAGAACAGCTGTGCATTTTTCTGCGCCACCGCTCCGCCTGTGCCGGCAAATAATACACTGCCCGCCGTCATGGAGGTGATAGTAACATTTGCCGCCGCTCCGGTACCGCCAATACGATAGTCTCCCGTTTGTACCACGGCATTCTGGTTCTGAATATAGTACCCCGAACCTGCCGGAATATCTCCGGCTGCCAGTGCACTACCCGCCGTTACGCGTCCTTTGGTATCTACCGTCACTTTGGGATAAATGCCTGCAGTAACGCCGGTATTCGATAATGTTGTGGGAATGTTGCCGGAAAGAAGCGCGCTGCCCGTTACATCCCCGGTAAGCGTCACCGTTTGCGCGGTGGTGAGGAAATTGTGCGTCCAGTTCTCCCATTTGGTACCGCTGAAGCGGAGCAATTGATTGGCAGCGGGAATACCAACATAGGCCGCATCGGAAAGATTGCCCAGCCCGAAGTTGGAAAAGTCCGCCACTTTGTTCCAACCTGCAACGCCGTTTTGTTTTTTTATGTAGAGGTTGTTATCATCCACATTGAATATCATCATCCCTTTTGTGGAAGTATCCAGCGGATTGGATGTCAGTGCAGCATTGGTGATCCGTGGCAGCAATAAACCTTTTCGTTGCGATCCTAATTCCAGCACAGCGTCCCCGCGCGCAGCCTCGGGAGATCCCCCAAGCTTCAGTTGCGCATTGGACGGCAAAGCAGCAAGACCGCAACCCATCAGCATCAACACTGTTTTCAAACGAAACATCTTCTTGATATACAGGAACGTCATTTGCTTGCATTTAGATTATACTGGAACGGTTATCATTTTCGTATAACCGTTCCAGTGAATCAGTTATTATAAGCCGGGACCTCTGCTCAGCATTTGCCAGTTGGTACCGTCTGACATCAGGGTAATGGAAGTATGCGGTACGGTGATCTTTGTATTAGATACGCCGTTGATCGTTTGTCCTGCACTGGTGTTCACGATCACGCTGGTAGTTTCATCCGCCGGAACGGCAACGCCCTGCGGGATCCTCTTTATAATATAGACCCTTCCGCTGCAGGTGGTAGCATCGGGGAGCGAGATGCTTACGTCGCCGGCGCCGGTCTTGATCAGCACGATATAGTCATTCGCACCCAGCGTAACCCCGTTGGCCACTTCACGGAAATTCACACCCACGGAACCATTGATGTTCAGGTTGGAGTTAGCCGCTACACCGGAACCTACGGTCACCTGTTTGTTAAAGGTCTTGTTCCCTTCAAAGGTCTGGTCGTTGATCGTCATAAGACCGCGTGCGGTAGCGCTCGCATCAGGTATGTTGAAAGTGATCTTGTTCGGGGAGTTCGCAATGGCGAAGTCTGTACCCGTTGTACCGGTAGCAAACTGCAGATCGCCTGCCGCTGCATTACCTGTTACGGTACCGGCGGGCGTAGTGATGCTGGCGATAGCACTGGTAGAGAGTTTCCAGCTGGGGATCGTTACCTTCTTCACTTCAGTGGCATCACGCACCATTACTTCATAAGTAGTACCGGCCGCAGGAGCGGGTGCATCCACGGCGTCTCCTATTTTCAGTTTGCCATCCAGCGTAACATTCCCGGTTCCGGGATAGGCGTCATTCTTTACTACCAGGTCTCCATCTACTGTGGTCAGAGCCGCTTTGAAGGTTTTGTTCCCTGCAAGCGTTTGCGCACCGGTAGTGATCAGGCCGGGTGCAGTTTCTGTTGCTTCATTCAGGCTGAGCGACCATTTGCCGGAAACAGCGTCATACGTGAACTTGCCACC
>OFTY01000892.1_pt1 | contig 16463 bp, 9 predicted proteins | sample 1775061 | NCBI WGS metagenome assembly OFTY01 (sample SAMN08195773, study PRJEB24354) | sludge metagenome | isolation source: sludge from phenol fed wastewater aerobic bioreactor B | place: India: Nagpur | collected 2016-09-16 | reverse complement strand
GCGCCGAGAAACTGGGCCTGACCGTGGTGCCCTTCGGCGGCGGCCAGACCGAGCGGGCCCAAACCTTCCAACACAATATTTGCGTTACCAATAATCAGGTAACTGGAATAATAGTCATATGATATCTGCCCTTCAAAAATATCCTTGTTCCAGAAGTAAGCATTTTTCTCGACTGTTGAGATATAATTAATGCTTTCATTAGGGTAGTAATAATTATCGGTTCCATTTAATCCAATAGTGGGGTAATTTGTAAACATTGTGGAATTGTCAAGGATAGCTTGAAAATCCTTTAGTGATTTAGGTTCAACATCTTGCAACTTTCTTTTGGCATCCAGCCATTCATTCTGTTTACCACAACTTGCTAATGCTATCAATATAAACAGGTAGATAAAACGTTGTTTCATTGGATCTGATTTAAAAATTAGCCTGAATACCGACTGCTAATGAAAAAGGATTGGGTAAAAAATGATCTCCCTGCGGCATTGGATGATAGACATCCGGATCAAGATGATATTTGTTTGCCCGCCATATGATCCCAAGATTATTCAGATAGGCATAAATCTGTAGGTTCTTCATTGGAACTACTGTTTTTCTCGCATTGCTAAAAGTATAGGCCACCCTTAAGTCCTGTAATCTCACATGGTCACCCTTTTCGACCAGTACTTCCGAGTATCTGTAGAAGTCACTGCGATAACTATTCCCTGGATAAATCAGGGAAGGGACATTGGTTTTAAGTTCATCACCGGGCTTTGTCCATCGTTTCTCATAGTCACTGTTCATTCCATTCCATAAAACGGTTTGATAATTAAGGTCAATAGTTGGCCTTCGAAAATAGTAGCCCAGCTTGTATATAATATTAAACGAAACTGAAAATCCTCTATAAGCAAATTCGTTCCTTAGAGAGCCATAAAAAGTGGGCAACGCAGAGCCATGAAACACGAGGCTGTCCGGATTAAAATTATTGATGATAGCTTTATAATCCTTACTTACCTGTCCATTCAGATACCCTTGCGGATCGCCATTCGTAGGGTCCAAACCGGCCCATCTATAGCTTAGTATCCCTTTTAGCGGTTTACCAACTATGTATAGTATGCCTGTGTAGTCCCTTAAAATCACGCTTGCGCTTGATGGCTTTAATTCATACGATGTTACCTTATCTTTCAGCGTGCTAAAAAGCGCTTTGGAAGTCCAGTTAAATTGACCTTTCAAAACAATTCCTGTTAATATAAGATCCCAACCTTGAGTTAGGGTACTTGCCGAGTTCTTTAAGGCTGTACTATATCCTACCTGTGGCGCAAGAGCCGTTTGCTCGATTAAGTCAACTCCATACTTTCTGAAATATTCAATCGTACCCGATATTCTGGAATGCTTTGTAGCAAAATCTCCAGCCACATTAAATATCTTTATTTTCTCCCATCGAAGCCTATCATTAGCGGGGCTAACGTTTGTAATAGCCTGTAAACCAGTTAGTGGCTCCGTAATGTATATGCCCGTAGCGTACGCAGAACCATTATATACATTCCCATTATAACCAAATGAAGCTCGGAACTTTAAATATGGAAGCCAGTCAACCTTATAGAATGCTTCACGACACACGTTCCATCCAAGCCCAAACGACCAAAGTGGTACTATTTTCTTATTTGTTTCCACTCCGAACAAATTGGTTCCATCCTTCCTGCCGCTTATTGTGATATCTAATTTATTCTTGTAATTGTATCCAATATTCATATAGTAGGATACAAACCTGTTCAATAACCCATCCTGACTACCATCTAACGATATCCCCATGACAGAACTCAGCTTAGCAGCCCCAAAAGGATTGGTAGGGTACAAAACATTGAGATTCAAATTACCAGCGCTTGTGCCAAACCGGTCGGAATATCCCGCCAGACTTTTGATCAGACTTCCGGCGGACAGCTCTCGCACCTCAGCTCCTACTAAAGCTGTAACGGCATGATCACCGAAGCGTTGGTTATAGTAAAGATTGGTTCTGAAATTATTAGCCAACCAATCGTAATTTTCGGTTGTTAAAATATCGCCCCTTGGAAAATTATAAGTAAAATCGTGTGTAACCGGGTTATACAAAGAAAACCTGTTGATCAGATCCTTTGTAAAATAGGTATCCTCAGCCCTGAGCCTCCTCACAACAATCGTCTGCTTTTCATTCTGATACTGAATTTCCGCATTTAGAAAGGGACTGAACTTGTACTTTACCGCCGCCCTTAGCACCAAATCCTGAAGAGCCAGCCGCTCATTCGAATTCCTGGCTTCGTCAAGCGGGCGATACCGCCAATCTATAAATCCAAGTCTTTCCACACTATCTACATAACTTGTACGATAGTCTTTCGCGACGGACAACGCGTTGCCATTGGCATCGGCCAACCGCGCATACGGGTAAAGTACACCATATTTGATTCCACCAACTGAAATTTTGCCATACCTGAACTCATTAGGCAGGTTGGTTCTATTACTGCTTGAATAATTGATATAGGCGGATAATTCGAGATTCTTGATAGGTTTATAGGTATTGTAAGAAGTGATCGTTGTCCGCTGCTGGCTGTTCTGAATAACATTCTCCCGGTTACGGTCATGTCCGACAGAAAGGTAATAGGTCAGATCATTGGTACCTCCGTTCACGCTCAAAGCATATTGCTGGTTAATGCCCTTCCGGTAAAAATACTTTTCGTAGTCCTTTCTTACGTCATTATTCTTCAATGCATCAATCCGGGCATTGGCTTCATCTGCGGATATCTGTCCTCCCTGCCTCGCGGCCAGTATTTCTACAACAGGAGATAACAGAGGAAAGCCGGTCTTGTTATTAATATCCCCATTAAAATATCCCTGATTAAAAAGAATCGTTTCCACCTCTATATAATCCTTTGCACTCATGTAATTAGGATCATAGAATATATTCTGCTTCCCTACAACGGTCGTGTTCGCGTTAAAACTCACGCTCATCCGCTGATTCAGTCTCCCTTTCCTGGACGTGAGCACAATCACCCCATTACCGCTTCGCGCGCCCCAAATGCTGGCAGCCGCCGCATCCTTCAATACGGTGATAGATTCGATATCATTAGGATTAATATTTCCGATATTACCTTCGTATGGAAAATTATCCAGCACAACGAGCGGATTCGTATTCACCTGATTGGGAGATAAAGTACTGATCCCTCTCAAGTTGAATCCTTGCGGAATCACGGAAGGCATTTTATTGATCGACCCCGCCAAAGGCACACTAAAATTCAACAACCCACTCGTCACCCCTTCCAGCCTGTCCAGAATATTCGTGCTCACCCGCCGCTGCACCAATCCGCTATCCAAAAAAGCAAACGACCCTGTTGACCGCTCCAGCGGAAGCCGCTGGTAACCGGTAGATACTATCGTCACGCCCTCCATCTCGGTGGCCACCGGCAACAACTGGATCTTCAACACCCGCTCCCCGGAAAGCTTCATCTGCGTTCCTTCATATCCCAGCGAACTCACCACCAGCCATGATTCCGGCATCACATGTTCTATCGTGAACCGGCCATCCGTGCCGGTACTGGCTCCTTTCATCGTTCCTCTCACCACTACGCTTGCACCCGGCAGCGGATTGCCTTCTTTGTCTGTAATGATACCGGTAATGGTCATCCCGTTCTCCTGATCCGTTTTTCTTTCCCTCGCTTCAAACGACACGATCTGATCATTGACTTTCGTCCATTCAATATGCATCCCCTCCGTGATCTTGTCCATCACTTCCTTGAGACCGGCCTTCCTGAAATTGACGGTTATCTTCCGCTCTTTGTCGATAAGCGAACTTTCAAACGTGAGCGTCCATCCCATTTGCTGCTGTATGGCCTTAAAAAGATTACCAATAGAAACTCTTCCGGAATAGGTAAGGGTAGGGTTATTCCGCTGGGGTACCTGCGCATGTAAGGTGTGACACAGGAACACGCACATGATAAGGCATTTTAATCGTCTACGGATACAAGGCCTTTGGGTTGCCACTCATTGTTGCCTTCTTTAATATTTTGCCTCATAATTTGAATTCTATAATCGTTATCCGGACAGACATGCTCACCCGGTCCAATAGGCGATGGAAACAAACGGCTGGTAAAAGGGCATCATACAATGTATACAGATAACAAAATCCTATCTTGAATAGGATCCTGTTGTGTTGTCGTAAGCTCTTTATTTATCCCTGACGGATGCTTCATCTTAGGTTTGAAAGTAAGGCCCTGAGGTTTTTCAATGCTATTTTCACGTGGCTACGTACCGTTTCCATAGTCAGCCCCATCTCTTCTCCCACTTGCCGGTATGATTTATTATCCAGGTGCGATTTGATAAAAGCCCATTTCCGCTGCTCCGGCAAACGCTGCACTGCTTCGTTTATCCTTTCCCGTAATTCCCATGTGCCGTTGTCACTCGTTTCCTGCCGGGGTGCGCTTTCCGCATAACGGTCTTTCTTCCGTTTCTGTATCTCCATCGTACGCAAACGACTCATACAATTATTCCGCACGGCACAATATAAATAATTACGATAAGCTTCAGGCGGTACCCGGTTCAGGTGCTTCTTCTCCCACAATACAGTAAATGTTTCCTGCACAACCTCCTCCGCTTCATACGGGTCACGCAATATCCTGTGAGCTTCTATGATCAAGGACATACGGAACTTGTAGAACAAATTTTTGAATATCTCCGGGCTCAATTCCCGGTCGCCTGGATTCTTATTCTCGTTCATAATGGCGGATTTTATTAACAAACTGTACACAAAGCTACACAACCTCTTCGGCATGTACGCTTTGATAACAGAATGTTTTCATTGAAGTTACTGAAAAAAGAACAGTTGAGCGGGCGCAGAAATGTTAATCATCGGTTAATGGAGAGCTTGAGGTGTAACAAAACAATGGCCCGCCAAGGGGAAGCTAAATTGGAGAAAAAACAAGAATTGCAGGTTAGGTTTTATTGTCGAATACGGTCAGAATTACGGACAATTTCAATGCGATAACCGATCACGGCAAGCAACTCACTTACCACTTCCAGTTTATCCATCAGCTCTTCCCGGAGATGCGCTCCGTTCTCACCAGCCCGGTCACCAATCTCCTCCCAGGTGAGATTGTCCTCCAGCATAATGTATTGGATCCTGTTTGTCAAATCAACGTTTCGCATAAGTTGTGCGTTATTAATGTTTTATAAATTACCAGTTTCAGTTCAGGTGCAACGTATTGCCTGCCAGTCTGTAGTTCACACCTTTGGCAAGCTTGAGCACTTCCAGGAATTCGGATAATGGTCTGGCTTTGTTCAACTTAACATCAAACTTATAACCCGCGATAGCCGGATTATCATACACCACTTTTACATCGTACCATCGATCCAGTACCCCGGCGATCTCAGGCATGGCTGCATTTTCAAAATAACAGATGCCTTCCATCCATGATAAAGCCTTGCGGTGATCGAATTCCTGTACGGTCATTTCTCCGCCGGCAATTTCGAGCACAGCCTCCTGCCCCGGTTGCAACAACACTTCCCGCCCGCCGGATACAGCTTTTACGCTTCCTTCCACCAGCGAGGTCACTACTTTATCAGGCCCATAAGTATTCACATTGAAGGAAGTACCCAATACGCTCACCTCTCCCCCCGGCGTCTTCACCACAAACGGCCTGGCCGCATCTTTGGTGACCCGGAAGTAGGCTTCCCCCCTGATCTCCACTTCCCGTACGTTATTAAGGAAAGAAAAGGGAAAGCGCAAACTGGAGGATGCATTCAGCCATACTTCGGTACCATCGGAGAGTACTACCTTGTAGTCCATTTTCGCCGGCACCTCCAGCCTGTTCCATCTACCCACACCAGCTTCCCGCTGCTGGTAGCGCAATACCCGGTTGTCATTATTAAGCTGAACATCCCCCACCAGCACAGTCTGCCTGGAGCGAGGTCCCGTCAGCGCCACTTCATCTCCGGAATACAGTTTCAGCCGGATATCATAGTTCCCGATCGCATCTTTTTCCGCAAGCGCCTGACCTTCTCCGGATGACCGGCTTTGCCGGAACCCGAAGTGGTATGTCAGAACACCGGCTAATATCAGCACGCTGGCAGCCACCAGCCACTTCCCCATCCCCCGGTAAGGGGCAGGTTCCTCTGCCTTCCGGATAGCATGCTCCATCAGCTCGTCCCAACGGGAACTGGTGGGCTTCACCCGCAGTAGCTCCCGCATTTCGGGGGAACTGTATAATTCATCGAGCTCCCGGCAGATCTTGCGCACGCGCGGATCGTGCATGGCCTCCGCCAGTTCCTCTTCTTCCTTTTCAGAGAGGCTGTCTGTCAGTTTTTGCAGGTATAACTGCCTGATATGTTCCTGATCAATATCCATAGTTTGGTCAGATGTCACTATTATAGACGCTTTTTTATAAGGAACAGGGTGTATCCTGTGCAAAAAAAATTTGCAGATTTTGCAAAGACCCTGTTAAAATGATAGGTTTTCTTCCTCCCGGGAAACGGAGACAGCGATCCAAATCAGCCACCATCAAGACTTCTCATCTTTTAACAGTTTTTTGCACGATGCTGGAATGCCTTTTGGATTCCCTCTACCATAAAATCACTCAAACATGGCAACTTCTTCTGACCGAACAGACACCATCCCTCTCCCCGATAATGAAACCATCATACCGGGAACCATTCCTGCCGACAATATCATCATCCGCCCGGCTACCGCTTCGGACATCATCTATGCGGAAGAGATCGCCGCTGAAATGGAAGCTTCCGCCAGGGCGAGAGGTACGGGTATCTCCCGCCGCTCTCCTGAAAGCATCCGCACAAAGATCCTCCAGGGTAAAGCCGTGATCGCAATCACCGCTGCGGGTATCTGGGCAGGCTTCTCTTATATTGAAGTGTGGGAGAACGGTGCGTTCGTTTCCAATAGCGGCCTGATCGTTTCCCCGGCCTTCCGGGAAAAAGGGATCGCCGCCAACATTAAACAACAGGTATTCAACCTTTCACGCGCCATGTACCCTTCGGCAAAAATCTTCAGCATCACCACCGGCAGCGCAGTGATGAAACTGAACACGCGACTGGGATTTGAACCGGTGGTGTATGACGATATCACGCACGATCCCGCCTTCTGGGCCGGATGTCAGAGCTGCGTGAACTACGGGACATTGTGCTCGAAAGGATTTAAAAACTGTTTCTGCACTGCATTATTATTCACCCCTAAAATCGCCTGAACACCGCAACCTTGCTAAGCTGAAACGATTTAACTTTGGAGGCGTAAAACAATTTCACCCGCATGAGAAAATTTTCCCTCCCTTTGTTACTATTGTTTCCAGCCATGCTTCCCGCGCAAAACCCGGTACAATACGTACAACCGATCATCGGCACACAAAAAATGGGACATACCTATCCGGGCGCTACCGTACCCTTCGGCATGGTGCAGCTCAGCCCGGAAACAGACACGATCCCCTACGAGATGAACGGAAAGTATAATCCGGACGTTTACAAGTATTGCGCAGGGTATCAGTATGACGACAAAACCATTGTTGGATTCAGCCACACGCATTTCAGCGGTACCGGCCATTCCGACCTCGGCGATTTCCTCATCATGCCCACCACCGGCCCGCTGCAACTGAATCCGGGCACGGCAGACAAACCGGAAAGCGGCTACCGGTCCAGGTTCTCACATGCCAACGAAACCGCCGAGGCAGCCTATTACAAAGTAAAGCTCGATGATCACAACATCCTCGCGGAACTCACGGCCACCAACCGCGTGGGCTTTCATCAGTATACATTCCCGCAAGCCGGCGATGCGCACATTATCCTGGACCTGATGGCGGGCATCTATAACTACGGCAACAAAAACGTATGGACGTTCGTTCGGGTAGAGAACGATACCCTGGTAACCGGCTACCGCCAAACGAACGGATGGGCCCGCACCCGCACGGTGTACTTTGCGATGACATTCAACAAACCCATTAAACATTACGGCCATCAGAACTACGCAAACGACGTATACCGCGGCTTCTGGAAGAAGTTCGACCAGCGTACGGATTTCCCCGAAATGGCGGGCCGCAACATCCGGGCGTGGTTCGACTTCGCTACGCAGCCGGGGGAGAAGGTTCAGGTGAAATTCGCACTGTCCCCCGTGAGCACGGAAGGCGCTCTTCGCAACCTGCGCGCGGAAATACCCGGATGGGATTTTGAAGCGGTGAAACGCAAAGGACAGGAGGAATGGAATAAGGAATTGAGCAGGATCGATGTAAAAACCCTCCACCCACAGGACCTCACCAACTTCTACACCGCCCTTTACCACACATTCCTCAGTCCTACCACGTATATGGACGTTGATGGCCAATATCGCGGGCTGGATCAATTGGAACACAGGGCCGAGGGGTTCACCAACTACACCACCTTCTCCCTCTGGGATACTTATCGCGCCCTTCATCCTTTCTTCAACATCATCCAACCCGCCCGCAACGCCGGCATGGTGCGTTCTATGCTGGAACATTACAACCAGAGCGTGCACAAAATGCTGCCGGTATGGAGCCATTATGCGAACGAGAACTGGTGCATGATCGGCTATCACAGCGTATCGGTGATTGCGGATGCGATCATCAAGAGCAATGTACAGGGATATGATGCGATGAAGGCCCTGGAAGCCTGCGCCGCTACCGCACGGTACAAGAAGTATGACGGACTGGAATATTATATGCAGCTGGGCTATGTACCGGAGGATAAGAACAGTTCATCTGTTTCAAAAACGCTGGAATATGCGTATGACGACTGGTGCATTGCGCAGGTAGCGAAAAAACTCGGCCGCACGGACCTCTTCGATGAATTCATCAAACGCTCCCTCAATTACCGCAATGTGTACGACGCTGCCACCGGTTTCATGCGCCCGAAGATGAGCGACGGCAAATTCCGCGCGGACTTCGACGTGCTCAGCACACATGATCAGGGATTCATTGAGGGAAATGCCTGGAACTACAGTCTCTACGTACCGCAATATCCCGCAGAAATGATCACGATGATGGGTGGAAAGAAACAGTTCACCTTGCATCTGGATTCGCTCTTTACGATGCATCTGCCGGACGCATTCTTTGCCGAAACGGAAGATATCACCCGGGATGGCATCATCGGCAACTATGTGCACGGTAATGAACCCGCCCATCACGCCGCTTACCTCTACAACTGGACGGACGCCCCATGGAAAACGCAGGAACGGGTGCGCATGATCCTCGAAAAGATGTACAAACCCACACCGGATGGCCTGGGAGGTAATGATGATTGCGGACAGATGAGCGCCTGGTATATATTCAGTACACTGGGCTTCTATCCTGTTTGCCCGGGCAGCACGGAATACGCGCTCGGCAGCCCTGCTATCCAATCCGCTACTTTGCGGCTGGAGAATGGCAAAACCTTTATGGTGGAAACGGTGAGGCAAAGTGACAAGAACGTCTATGTCAAAAAAGTGGAGCTGAACGGAAAACCCTTGCAGCAACGCTTCCTCACACACGAACAAATCATGAGCGGCGGAAAGATCGTGTTCTACATGAGCAACAAACCTGCCAGGTAGCCGCAAAAAAAGTACATCCCGAAGAATCGGGATGTAATGTCTACAGTGAACAATGAAATAGCAATTCTCGGTCAGGAGACGCTACTATTCCAGAATCTTTATCTGTTTATTGTCGTTTGTCAGAATAAGAATAAGGGAAAGCATCTTCCCCGGTGCCTCTCGATCTCTCCGGTGCAGCCCCCATCACCAATTTCATCAGCCCTCCTTTTTGGATGTCCTCATGACTGATCCAGTTTTTCGTATGCACCTTACCGTTAAGCAGGATGCTTTGTGTGTACAGGTTCGTGGCACTGTTACCCTGCGCTTCGATCACGAATTTCTTTCCGTCCTGCAGCGTTACTGTCATTTTCGGGAACAACGGGGCTCCCAGTACGTATTGATCCGTACCCGGACAAACGGGATAGAATCCCATCGCGGAGAACACGTACCACGCGGATGTTTGTCCGTTATCCTCATCCCCGCAATAACCATCCGCCCCGGCGTGGTACAGCCTGTTCATCACCTGGCGTACCCAGTATTGCGCTTTCCAGGGCTGGCCGGCATAGTTGTACAGGTAGATCATATGCTGGATCGGCTGGTTGCCGTGCGCATATTGTCCCATATTGGCGATCTGCATTTCCCGGATCTCATGGATCACGCCGCGGTAATAGCTTTCATCGAAAGTAGGCGGCATTGCGAAAACAGAATCCAGCATTTTTACGAACTGCTCACGGCCACCCATCAGACCGGCCAGGCCGCGGATGTCGTGGAACACGGACCAGGTGTAATGCCAGCTGTTGCCTTCGGTGAAAGCGTCTCCCCATTTTTCGGGATTGAACGGTGACTGGAACTTTCCGTTCTCGTTCTTTCCGCGCATCAGTTTCGTTTCCGGATCTAACAGGTTACGATAGTTCTGGCTGCGTTTGGCAAAACGGTCTATCTCCGCCTGCGGGCGTTTCAGCGTCCTGGCGAGCTTGTAAATGGTAAAGTCGTCGTAAGCATATTCCAGGGTACGGGCGGCATTTTCGTTGATCTTCACGTCGTAAGGGATATAGCCGAGCTCGTTATAGTATTTCACACCTTTGCGGCCAACGGAAGTGAGCGGACCTTCGTTCTCCGTGTTCTTCAGAATGGCTTCGTACAAGGTATTGATATCATATCCGCGGATGCCTTTGAGATAGGAGTCCGCGATCAGGGAAGCGGAATTGGAACCGATCATACAGTCGCGGTGGCCCGGACTGGCCCATTCCGGCAGCCAGCCGCTTTCTTTGTAAGTATTTGCAAGACCTTCCATGATATGCCCGTTCAGTTCCGGATACATCAGCGTAAAGAAGGGGAATACGGCGCGGAAGGTGTCCCAGAAGCCGTTATCGGTGAACAGGTAACCGCTTTCCACTTTCCCGTTATAGGGACTGTAGTGTACAATCTTGTGCTGTGCGTCGTATTCATAGAATTTTCGGGGGAACAGGAGTACGCGGTAGAGGCAGGAATAGAAAGTCCGCACCTGATCTACCGTACCGCCTTCCACCAGCATGCGGCCGAGTTCTTTATTCCAGCCGGCTTTTGCTTTCTGTTTTGTCTGCTCAAAACCATCTTTCCCAACCTCTCTCTGCAGGTTCAGTTCTGCCTGTTCAAAGCTGATGAAAGAAGATGCCACCCTGAAGTGCACCTGCTCGCCTTTACCGGTTTTAAATCCCACCACGGCGCCTACATGGGCGTCTTTATTTTCCAGCTTGTTCTTTGCCAGCTGGTCGCCACTCCAGGTATGCGTTACCGTGAACGGTTTATCGGAATAGATGACGAAATAATTTTTGAAGTTCTCAGGAACACCGCCACTATTGCGGGTGGTATAACCGATGATCTTGTTCTCTCCGGGAATGATCTTAATGTAGGAACCTTTATCGAATGCGTCTACTACCACAAATGCACTGTCTGTGCGGGGGAAAGTGAAACGAAGCTGCGCGGCCCTTTCAGTGGGAGTGATTTCTGTGGTTACATCCGCATCTGCGAGGTAAACGCTGTAGTAATAAGGCTTGGCTGTCTCCGCTTTGTGGGAGAACCAGCTGGCGCGGGCATCCTGTGTGAATTTCAGCTGCCCCGTTACCGGCATGATGGCGAACTGCCCGTAGTCGTTGATCCAGGGAGAGGTTTGATGGGTTTGTTTAAAACCGCGGATCTTGTCCGCGCTATACTGATAAGCCCAGCCGTTCCCGATGGTATGCGGCATCCAGAAGTTCATGCCCCATGGCAAGGCAATAGCGGGATAAGTATTCCCGTTGGAAAGACTGCCTTTTGAATCCGTGCCCATTAATGTGTTCACCCATTCTACCGGGTCTGTTACTTTCTGGACCGTCTGCGCCTGTAGTTGTATCCCAATGCACATGGCCATGATCCACCATCCGAATTTTTTCATATTCTTAGCTATAGTTTTTTTGCAAAATCGATTTTGTAAAAGAAAAGGGGCCGGCCCAGGAATGGGCCAGCCGTTAGATGCTACTCTTTATTGTTTGTATGATAAGCACTATATAAATACATCGTTAATCGACATAACCCGGATTTTGCTTCAGGCTGGGATTGGCTACCATCTGCCTGCGGGGGATAGGGAATATCTTCCACTTATCGTTGTTGGACGCCGGATGATCCCACCACGTTTTGGTTGTAAATTTACCAAAACGGATCAAATCTGATCTGCGTTTCCCCTCAAAAATAAACTCTCGTCCCCGTTCTGCCAAAAATTCATCCATCGTAAGGGTGGCCGTTGTGTATGCTTTCGCCGGCCAGTCCGCTGCGCTGAATGCCCGTTTACGCACCGCATTCACCAGATCCACAGCAGGTTGCGTGGCTACATTGCCATTTTTCCGCATGATCGCTTCTGCCTTGTTATAGTAAATCTCGGCAAGGCGATATAACACAAAATCATTATTCCAGTAGTTCGGATCTGTTTGCGGCCCGGACAGGTATTTTGCAAAACGCGCACCGCTGTTCTCCTCTCCCCTTGTCATTCCTCCTTCACCGGTCTCTCCTTCTGAATTGCGGCGGATCTCCTTTACGAATATCAGTGGCTTGCCGTTGTATTCTTCTGTACCGCGTAATACGGTATCTGCCGGATCACTGGGGTTACGCATGGCGGGATGTTTGTATTGCAGCCCGATGAGCAACCAGTTTGATTTACGGAGGTCTTTGTCCTCGAAAGCATCAAACGCCGTAGGGATCACCACGATACCGTTGTTTCCCCCGAAAGTGGCGTTGTAGGCGAAACGCTGGTTATAATGCCAGAGATCGCCGTTCCAGCCGAAGCGGAAATTACCCACCGTATAATCATAAGCAATCTGGAAAAGGTTTTCCGGGGAAGTGTGGTTCACGTTGTTGAACGGCTTTGTAATATCCGTTTCCAGCGCGGGAACCGTTCCTTTGAGAGAACCGCCGTCACCATTGATGATCTTGTCGCAATACGTGATACACTCATCCCACTTGGGCGTACCGGTCCATTCCTGCGCGTTGAGATACAACTCTACCAGCATCGCATATCCGCCGGCCTTGGAAACCCGCCCTACCATGGCTGGTGCAAGGGGCTGCAGCAACTCCACGTTATCTTTAAGCTCCTTCTCAATGAAAGCCCAAACTTCTGCTCTGGGCTTGTTAGGGGGACTCAAGGGTTCTCCTACGGTTGTAATAATAGGAATATTTCCGTACAAATCCATCAATTTTAAATAATGCCACGCACGTAACACCTTTGTTTCGGCGATAATGGAGGCCTTATCCTGGTCCGTCATCCCGATCTTCTTAAAATCCACCTTCTGCAGATCCGCAATGGTATTGTTACAGAAACCCATTCCCCAAAACATAAGCCTCCAGGGATTCCAGGCATTGGGATCATCCACCGTCCAGGTATGCTGGTGCAATCTTATCCAGTCTCCGCCGTCATAGCCATGCCGGCCTTTTTGCGGCCAGGCCAGCTGATCGGCGGACAGTTCGTTCACCCTCCAGTAACCTACCTGTCCCGTTGGTGCGGCCCAGGCATTCGCGTGGGTGAACGGACGCAATACAGCGGCCATTACTTCCTGGCGGTTGTTGTAGAACTTGTCTGCATTTACCTGGCTGTACACATTCTCGTCCAGGTTCGTACAGGCATTCATTCCTGCCAGCACAGCTGCCAGGCCTAATGTGATGTATGTTTTTTTCATTGTTTTCATTTTTTACGCCTTTTAGAATCCGATTTGAAGTCCCAATGCCCAGGATCTGGTTCTTGGATAGAAACCCCTGCTGTCTATCCCGGTAGTCAGCCCGTTGTCTTCCAGTTCCGGATCGAGACCGGAGTAGCGGGTGAAGGTGGCCATGTTGCGGCCGGTGGCATACACCCGAAGGCTGCGGATATAAGGCGTGTTCAGTTTGAAGTTATAGCCCAGCGTAATGTTATCCAGCTTCACGAAGTTGCCGTTCTCCAAATAGTAATCGGAATACTGCGGTGCATCATCCAGCTTGGCATGCCTCGTGGTAGCGCTTTTCAGCAGGTTATTCGGCAACCATTTCTTGTTGGCGAAATACAGTTCCTGCAGGTTGAGCAGCTGATAACCGAACTTGCCGCGGAAGAAAACGGTGAGATCGAAATTCTTGTAGCGGACGTTGTTGCTCCAGGATGCCATAAACTTCGGCACACCATTACCGATGATGGTTTTATCTTCTTCCGTCATATCCGCCGCCTGCCCCTTGGAACCATCTTTTTTGTAGAACAGCCATTTGCCATCGTCAGTAAAACCTGCGAAACGTTTACCGTAGAAGTTACCGATGGAACCACCTTCCACAATGCGGATAGCATTACCCAGTGCGCCCGGAGAAGGCAGGCCGCCGAATTCCATCACGTTGATGCTGTATTTACCGTTAGAGAGCGATACCAGTTTGTTATTCTGGTTATTGAACGTTACATCCGTACGCCAGGTCAGTTGTTTGGTTTGCACGGGAATAGCGTTGATGATCACTTCCACCCCTTTGTTGGATACTGTACCTACGTTGGTGAACAGGCTTTCCGTTACAAAGGGCGGGAGCTGCGCGGTAGCGTTGATGGCCAGGTCTACCGTTCTGCGGTTATAGAGGTCGATCGTACCACCGAGACGGTTGTTGAACAGGGAGAAGTCCACCCCGATATTCCATTCCTGTTTCTTTTCCCAGCGCAGATCAGGGTTCGGGTTCTTGGACGGTCCGTAGGTCTGGTACCATACGCCGTTCTGAAGATACGTGCCGCCGGTGCTCAGCATTACCTGGGACAGGTAGTTGCCGAAGCCGTCGTTACCGGTAACGCCAAAGCCCCCACGTAATTTCAGCTCGTTGATGAAGGGTATCCTTTTCACGAAATCCTCTTCACTCAGCAACCATCCGAGTGACGCAGCGGGGAAATTCCCCCACTTGTTGTTGGCGCCGAAGCGGGATGAACCTTCATGCCGCAGAATGAACTGCGCAATGTATTTCTTACGGAAAGCATAGTTCACCCTTCCGAAGAAAGCGATCAGTGTATTGTCTTCTTTGTTGCTGCCCATACCGGCTTTACCCTGTGTGAGGTAAACTCCGTTACCCAGGTTCCAGTCCTGGAAGGCATCCGTCAGGAAGCCGGCGTTATTCGCGCTGAAGTTCTCGCCGGTAGCGTACTGGTAGCTATATCCGCCGAGAACGGTCACATCGTGGTCGATAGCGAAAGTGCGGGTATAATCGATGGTGGATTCGAAAATGCGGTTATTGACGAGGTCGTTCCGTTTGTACGCGTAACCACCGCCCTGATAATCGTTCTGGGAAGAACGGGACGCCCTTACGCGGTATTGACGGTCGTTCCAGCTATTGCGCATCAATGCACCAAAAGCGGAAATACGCAGCCCTTTGATCACTTCGAGGGTTGCCTTGGCATCGCCGGAAGTGGTCTGCTGATCACGTTCGGAAAGTTCCTGCGACAAACGCGCAACGGGGTTGTAGTTATTGTAAGCGGTTGTTTCTACGAAAGTACCGTCCGGGTTCTTGATCGGTGCGGTAGGATTCCTTTGCACCGCTTGTTCGAAGTCGCCGCTGCTGCCGCCCAGCAGGTCCGCTTTATTGAAGTTGGTGGCAAGATTGAGCTGCAGGGTCAGTTTACCTTGCAAGCCCGTCTGGTTGATATTCAGACGGCCGCCGTATTGCTTGCGGTTGTTACGGATGGCAATGCCTTCCGCATCGCTGTAGTAGATGGAGGCCCGGTAATTGGATTTATCCGTACCGCCGGTAGCGGAGAAATTGTGATAATGACTGGTGTTGTTCTTGTTGATGAGCATGCTGTACAGGTCCACATCCGCACCGAGGTTGTTCACCGGTGTGGTCAGACTCTTGTACTCTTCGGCGCTCAGGATATCCGGGCGTTTGGCGATGGCTTCCCTTTGCACGTAGGTGGAATAGTTGAATTGTGGCGTGCCGGACCGGCCTTTTTTGGTGGTGACAAGGATCACGCCGCCGTTACCGCGCGTACCGTAGATCGCCGCTGCGGAACCGTCGCGCAGTACATCGATCGATGCGATATCGTCTTGCGTGAGGAGGTCCAGGTTACCGCCCGGGATTCCGTCTATGACAATCAGCGGGCCGTTGGAACCGTTCAGGCTCGTAACGCCTCTCAACTGAAGGGAAGCGCCGGAGTTCGGGTTGTTACCGCTGGTGCGGGTAATGCTCAAGCCGGCCACTTTACCCTGGATCAGGTCCATGGCATTGCGCGTACCGCCCTGGTTGAAATCTTCCGCTTTAATAGAAGTAACGGCGGAAGTGATCTCCCTTTTTTTCAGGGTACCGTACCCCACCACTACCACATCGTTCAATGTTCTGGACGAGAGGTTGAGCTCTACGTTCAGATTGACGCCCGATCCGGCTGGTACTTCCTTCGTTTCATACCCGATGAAGGAAAACTCCAGGACGGCGGATGCAGCAGGAACAGTGATGG
>OFTY01000891.1_pt1 | contig 16476 bp, 17 predicted proteins | sample 1775061 | NCBI WGS metagenome assembly OFTY01 (sample SAMN08195773, study PRJEB24354) | sludge metagenome | isolation source: sludge from phenol fed wastewater aerobic bioreactor B | place: India: Nagpur | collected 2016-09-16 | reverse complement strand
CGAGCGTCTACTTTGTCCTTTATGTATTTCTCCAACCCGGTTTCGGTGTTTACGACATTGTGGATAAGCTCGTTGTCATATTTGACCGGCACATTGTATACACGTTCCAGGATCAGCTTGTACAACCAGGTCAGCTTATCCTTCTTCATTTTCTCCTCCGAAATGCCCTGTGGCACGGCCGCCAGCTCGTCCCCGTCTTTCGAGAATATTTGTTTAAAACGTTCTGAATAGTAGAATATCGCGAAGCGATAAGGAACCCCTATCCCGTAAATATCCTTTGAATCGTCCATCGTTACGGGAAAAACGGTCGCTGTCAGCAGGTCCAGGTACTCCTGGAACCGGGTGATGTCCGCATCTTCTCTCAGCGGTTGCAACAGTTCCGGATTGCTCTCAAAGTGCCGCGCGATCTCTGCAAAGTAGTCGGCACGGGCTCCCTTCGTTTGCGCGGCCTTCTCTTTCACGAAGCGGATGAAGGGCACGAACGAAATATGACTATCGATCTGATGATCTTCCCTGAATAAACGCGGGTGTGCAGTTAATATCTTCATAAAAAACCCTAAAAATAAAGCGACAGGTGACAGTGCAGGATAACTGAGGTGTGAGGTATGTGCAAAGTTAGGGGTTTTCCGTATCCAAAACGCGATCGGGGTCCGGAAGGGCATAAAAATAGGAAATGCCGGCGTCTGCATCGTCAAAGCTCACCGGCTGCCGGTGGCGGTACTTCTCAAAATAGGCGCAAAGCCCGAAATCGCCGGCACAGCAAAGGGTATGAAAGCTGTAAAGTCCCAGCAACAGCACTTTCCCGTTTGCCGGCACCCACCAGAACCCGATAACGCACAGCAGGGAGATCACTACGAAAGGCGCCATGGCAATGTACCGGAACTGCCGGTAACCAACTACAAAAGCGTGGGCCACGGCATAGAACATGAAATACCGCCAGATCACGCCATAGCGCACATCTTTGGCGCCATACCTGCGGAACATCCATCCGTGGATCATTTCATGCAGAGGCACCAGCAGAAAAGTAGCAGGGATACCGGCCAGCAACCATCCGCAGAAGGGGAGGAATGCAAATGCATCTGTAGAAAACCAGTATAGCAAAATGGCCGCCACACCAAGGAGAAAAAAGAGCCACAACAGCCGTGCATAGCGGTTGCGAGCCTTCAGGCCTTCGCGCAGCGGAATGATCAGTTCCCGGAAGCTGTACCGTCCCATCTCTTCATAGCCCTGGGCCCTGAGGGTATCGATCAGCTCGGTCATACGTTAAAGGGGGATTTCCACCTGGTTCTTCAGCAGGTCGTCGATCGTATCCCGCTTGCGGATCAGGTGGGCCTTGCCGTCTTTTACCAGCACTTCCGCGGGTTTGAGCCGGGAGTTGAAGTTGCTGGACATTTCAAAACCATAGGCACCCGCATTGTAGAACACGAGGTAATCGCCCTCGCGCACTTCATTGATCTTGCGGTCCCAGCCGAAAGTATCGGTTTCGCAGATGTTGCCTACAACTGTGTAGATGCGGTCTGTGCCTTTAGGATTGGAGATATTCTTGATGAGGTGGAAAGCATCGTAGAACATGGGTCGGATCAGGTGGTTGAAACCGGAGTTCACGCCTACAAAAACAGTGGCGGTGGTCTGTTTGATCACATTCGCTTTCACCACAAAGTACCCGCTCTGGCTCACGAGGAACTTCCCTGGCTCAAACCAGAGCTGTAACGGACGTTTGTAAGATTTCGCAAAATGATTGAAAGCATCGGTGAGTTTCTTACCAAGCAAATCGATGTCCGTTTCAGGATCACCCTGCTGGTAAGCTACCTTGAACCCGCTGCCAAGATCAATGAACTCGAGGTCCGGGAAGTGTTCGGTCATTTCAAACATGATCTCTACTCCGCGCAGAAACACATCCACATCCTTGATCTCTGACCCGGTGTGCATATGCAACCCGGTCACTTTCAGCTTGGTGGATTTCACGATCCGCTCGATGTGACGCAGTTGGTGAATGGATATACCGAATTTGCTGTCCACATGCCCGGTAGATATCTTGAAGTTCCCCCCGGCCATGATGTGCGGGTTGAGGCGGATGCAAATGGGATAGCTGCCGCCGAACCTGTTCCCGAACTGTTCGAGGATGGAAATATTGTCGATGTTGATATTGACGCCGTAGTCTTTAGCGGCGATGATCTCCTGCAGGTCCACACAATTGGGCGTGAACAGGATATTCTTCGGATCGAAACCAGCTTTAAGTCCCAGCTGTACTTCCTGAATGGATACTGTATCCAGTCCGCATCCGATGGAATTGATATACCGAAGCACGTTGATGTTCGTGAGGGCCTTGCAGGCATAGAAAAAACGCGCATCCGCCTTACTGAAGGCTTTTTGTAGCTTTTCGTACTGTATTTTGATCTTTTCTGCATGATACACATATACCGGTGTACCAAACTCTTCCGCCACTTTCACCAGGAAATCGGCGCTGAGAACATCGCTTTGCTTGGCCATTGTTTCGAATAAATTGAATGTGCGAAAATAATAAGAATTTAATCTTCCTGCATAAAATCATCCAGATCGCGGCGTTCCTTTTTGGTAGGCCGCCCGATCTTGCTGGGGCGTTTACCGGTGTGGAAGCTGGCAGCCACCCGGTGATTGAACTGCTGATCGCCCTCAGGCGTAACGTCCAGGTAATACTTGATGGCCTCCGTATATTGCTGACGGTTAGCCAACAAGCCGGTCACTTCTATCTTCCATTTCCTGGCTTCCGTCTTTACTTCATACTGGTCCCCGATATTAACGGTCCTGGCCGCCTTCACGGCCGCACCGTTCATTTTTACTTTTCCGCTATCACAGGCAGCGGCCGCCTGCGTGCGGGTTTTGAATATGCGGATCGCCCAGAGGTACTTGTCCAGGCGCAGTTTCTCAGTGTTCATATCCTCAAAATTACGAATTAGAATTGCGCGGAGTTCGTATATTTCGCATTAGAAGTTTCGCTTATCATGAAAAAGAATCATTTGCTCTATCCTTTGATCATCGGCGTATTTGCCGCGCTCATCTGGCTGATCATTGCACAGGGAGAACGGCTGCTGCAACATGACGGTGCTTTAGCTCCTGCAGGCGCCGGCGGTGGCATGCTTTCGGAAGTAGCCCATCATGCGCAGCAACCGCTGAGTATGCTGTTGTTACAGATCATCCTGATCCTTTGTGTATCGCGGCTCTTCGGGTATGCAGCACGACTGGTCAGGCAACCTGCTGTGGTGGGCGAGATCATTGCCGGCATTGTGCTCGGCCCCTCTCTCTTTGGCTGGATATGGCCGGAAGGTATGAAGACCATCTTCCCCACAGGCTCACTGGGCAACCTGCAGTTCCTCAGCCAGATCGGGCTGGCGTTCTTCATGTTTATCGTAGGGATGGAGCTGGATATCAGCAAGATCAGGCAAAAGGCGCAAGACGCCGTGATGATCAGCCATGCGAGCATTATCATTCCGTTCTTCCTGGGCGTTTGCCTGGCCTTTTTCACCTACCGGCAGTTCGCGCCGGCTAACGTCGGTTTTCTTTCTTTCGCCCTGTTTATGGGCATCGCCATGAGCATCACCGCTTTTCCCGTGCTGGCGCGGATTGTGCAGGAGCGGGGATTGACGGGCACACCGTTGGGCACGATGGCCATTACCTGCGCCGCAGCGGACGATATCACTGCATGGTGTATCCTGGCCGTGGTAGTAGCAATCGCTAAAGCCGGCGGGATCCTCAGTGCGCTGATGACCATTGCACTGGCGCTGGTGTTTGTGCTGGCCATGCTGATGGTGATACGGCCGTGGCTACGCAGGAGGATGGCATTATTGAACGGTACGAAAACCAAGGTGGCGCTGGGTTTCTTTGTGCTCCTGATCGCAGGATACCTGGCGGAACTGATCGGTATACATTTGTTGTTCGGAGCTTTCCTCGCAGGTGTGATCATGCCGGCGGAAGCGAATATCAAGCAGATATTGACAGATAAACTGGAGGATGTGAGCGTGCTGATCCTGCTCCCTGTCTTCTTTGCCTTTACCGGCCTGCGTACACAGATCGGTTTACTCAACGATCCGCAACTCTGGGCAGTGTTCGGAGCGATCATGCTGGTGGCGGTTTCCGGCAAATTTGCGGGATCTGCGCTTACGGCGCGACTGGTAGGGCAGCCCTGGCCCGAGGCATTGTCTATCGGCGCCCTCATGAACACCCGCGGCCTTATGGAACTCGTGGTGTTAAACATCGGGTACGACCTTGGCATCCTCAACCCACAGGTCTTTGCTATGCTGGTGTTGATGGCCCTTGCCACTACTTTCATGACAGGACCCTTGCTGGATGCGATCCATCATTACAGTCATGCCAAAGCGCAACACAGAGTGATGCCATAAAAAAGAAAGAGGCCCGTGCGACGGACCTCTTTCTTTTTCTGCATATTTTGCAATGATCACTTTTTCTTTTTTGTTCCCTTTCCTTTCCTGCTCTTGTGCTTGCTGCTGTGATGATGCCCTTTCTTTTTCACGATCTCTTTCTTCTTCGGGTTCTCGTTCACTTCCGGCCGTTTAACAGGCGCAGGGAAACGGGATTTATCCACAGTAGAAGCTTTGTCGTCCAGGGTCAGTTGTAAGGATTCCTTCAGTATCTCTTCTTTCTCGGACTGGAACGTTTTCATTTTTTCTTTCGGGATGCGCAGATCATAGCTGCCGGTTTCTCCGGCGAGTGCCTGTGCAAACCCGGGGTTCAGGCGTTCCAGTTCGTTCGGTTCTATGGACAGTTTCTTCGCGATCGCTTCCATCCGGTATTTACCGCTGATATTGAACACTACGGTATTATACAGGTCCTCGTCCGTCAGCGGAGTGGCTTTCCTGAACTCAGGAGCGGCGCTCAGCCTTGCACCGGGGGCTACTGCATAATTGTCGCCCACACCGAAGAAGTTGTTGAAACGATCGAGGATGTAGCCGGTAGCGATGAATTTGTACACGTGGTTGCGGGATTCCGCGGGCAGGAAGTACTGGATACCCCAGAAATCATTCCTTCCGCTGATCTTCTGTGCGCGTTGCACACCGCCGGCGCCGCAATTGTAAGCGGCTACCACCAGTAACCAGTCATCAAACTGCTCGTATAATTCGTTGAGATATTTGGCAGCTGCCACAGTGGATTTGTAGAAATCCTTACGCTCATCCACTTTTCTGCCTACGTTCAGGCCGAAGATCTTAGCGGTACCGCTCATGAATTGCCACATCCCTACGGCGCCAACGCGGGAGCGGGCGTTGTAGGACATACCGGATTCGATCACCGCCAGGTATTTCATTTCTTCCGGAATGCCATGATCGGTAAATACCTTTTCTATCATGCCGAAATAAGGCGCCGCTTTATCCACCATTACTGCGAGGTGTTCGCTGTAGCGGGTAGCGTAATCGTTCACATATCCGGAGATGTAGTGATTATCCATTTGCTCGTACACCTTGGGGCTGCGTACGGGCGTAGCGGGCATGGTCTGTGCACCTTGTTTCACAGCGTCGGATGCAGCGGACACGTGAACCGCTGTGTCTTTGGGAAGGTGAGCGGTCCTCTTAAGGGTCACCGAGGTATCGGCGGGCGTTTCCTGTACGGAAACGGCCATCTCCTTAGGGCCCTTATCACTGGCAGCGAGAACACTCGTCGTTCCCCCCAAAGCCGGTAATAAGAGTAATAAAAAGACTTTCGTCATACACTGATGTTTGTTTTATACTATGTTTACTTGTTGCTCTTGCAACATGTTGTGTGCTATCTGTAACAAGTTCCCTTCGTCAAACTCCTTCGTGATGATCTGTACGCCGTAAGGCATTCCGTTTGAATGCCGGTGCAAAGGTACTGAAATCGCCGGTACGCCGGTCAGGTTGGCCAAAACGGTATAAATGTCGGCCAGATACATGGCAATCGGATCTTCCATTTTCTCTCCGATCCGGAATGCCGTGGAAGGTACCGTAGGCAGCAGGATAGCGTCATATTCCGCCAGGATGCTTTGCATCTTCTCCACCACCAGCCTTCTTACCTGCTGGGCTTTGGTGTAATAAGCATCGTAATAGCCCGCGCTCAGTACAAAAGTGCCCAGTAAAATACGGCGTTTTACCTCTTTTCCAAAACCTTCTGACCGGCTTTTTTTGTAAAAATCGGTCAGGTCCAAATTCTTCCCGGGAGTACGGTAACCGTACTTCACCCCGTCGAACCGGCTCAGGTTACTGGAGGCTTCTGCCGTGGTCAGAACATAATAGGCCGCCACTACATAGTCCAGGTAATCGAAATTCACCCCTTCTACGGTGTGACCTTCGGATTTCAGTTGTTCAAAGAAGCTTTCGTATCCCGCCCGCATCTCGGCATCGAGGCCTTCATGATGCAAAGCGTCTTTTAAATACGCAAATTTCCGGTTTTTATTGTGCCGGAGATACGCTTGATAATCAGGGACTTCACTTTGGGACGCGGTACTGTCGTAAGCGTCCGGTCCTGCCATGATTTGTAGAACCAAGGCCACATCTGCAATATTCACGCCAAAAATCCCGATCTGATCAAAAGAAGAGGCATATGCAATCAACCCATGGCGGGAGATCCTGCCATAGGTCGGTTTCAAGCCTACAATACCACAAAAATCGGCCGGCTGGCGTACGGAGCCGCCGGTGTCGCTGCCAAGACTCACCTGGCAAAGCCCTGCCTGCACGGCCACCGCGGAACCACCGGAGGAACCTCCCGGCACACGGGTATTGTCCAAAGCGTTCAATACTTTCCCGTATGCGGAATTCTCGTTGGTGGAACCCATGGCGAACTCATCACAATTAAGGCGCCCGATGATGATGGCGCCTTCCCTGATGAGCCGTTCCACGGCCGTAGCAGAAAAGAGGGACGTGAATCCCTCCAGTATTTTCGAGGCCGCCGTTACAACGTGGCCTTTGTAGCATATTACATCCTTAATACCCACTACCACACCGGCCAACCGGCCCGGGCGCTCTCCGCGATATATCTGTGCATCCAGCGCTCGCGCCTGTTCAAGGGCTTCATCGGTAAATACTTCCAGGTATGCATTGAGATGCCGGGACTGCTCAATCCGGTCAAGGTACATGCGTACTGTGGACTCGCAGGTCGTTTTTCCGGCATACAACGCCTCATGAAAAGACGATATACTGCTGAATTCAGTCAAACCCAAACCAGTTTAAATCTTACAATGGGAGATCTCTACAAAAATCGGACGTCCTCTACTCTCTTAGTTGTTGCTCTTGGTATCGGAATCTCTCATGCCTTCTTCTACCTCCCGGCGCACGTTATCTTTCGCATCTTTGAACTCACGGATGCCTTTACCCAGGCCACGCATCAGTTCAGGGATCTTTTTGCCACCAAACAGGAGCAATACCACCAGCGCGATCAGGAGCAGTTCAGTCATACCGAGTTCTTGGAAGAGTAAAAGCGGTGATTTAACAAAAATTGCAGTCATTTCTCAGTTTTTATAATGTTTAGCTAACAAAGATAGATATTAATTCGGGCTTTTTCAATCTTCCACAGGCACTTTAATTAACTTTTAAGAAAACAAGAACGGGAGCCCGCCGGGCCCCCGTCATCACTAATTTCCCTGTATTTATACTAAACCCTTTTTTCCTTGATACGTGCAGCTTTACCCTGACGGTCACGCAGGTAGTACAGCTTAGCCCTTCTAACCTTACCCACTTTATTCAGTACAATAGAGTCGATGTTCGGAGAATATAAAGGGAACAGCCTTTCCACGCCTACTCCGTCGGAGATCTTACGCACAGTGAAAGAAGCTGTGAAACCGGTACCCTGGATCTTTACCACATCCCCTTTGAAGGATTGGATACGCTCCTTGTTACCTTCCACAATCTTATAGTTAACGGTGATATTGTCACCGGCTTTAAACTTCGGATATTCCTTGTTGGCAGTCAGCTGCTCGTGAACAAAAGAAATTGCGTTCATCTTTCAATTATTTATGGGACGGCAAAGGTAAGGAAGAATATCCAAAAACCAAGACCTTTTCCCGGTTTTTAAAAAAATAAATAGGTCAGTCGTGTTTCAACAGGTCGGGGCGGCGTTCCCGGGTCCTTTTCAGCGCCTCCTCGTGCCGCCATTCTTCGATCTTCCGGTGATCCCCGCTCATGAGCACAGCCGGCACTTTCCAGCCCCGGAACTCCTCCGGGCGGGTATATACCGGGGGAGCCAGGAGGTTGTCCTGGAAGGAATCGAACAGTGCGGAGGTTTCATCATTGAGCACTCCGGGCAACAGTCTCCCGATAGCATCTACCAATACGGCAGCGGCCAGCTCCCCGCCGGACAGCACAAAATCCCCGATGGAGACCTCCATGGTCACAAAATGTTCCCGCACCCGCTCATCAATCCCCTTATAATGTCCGCAGATCAGGAGCAGGTTGCCTTTGAGGGACAGCCGGTTAGCCATTTTCTGGTTGAAAGTGGCGCCATCCGGGGTCAGATAGATAACCTCGTCGTAGGTGATCTCCTTTTGCAGCGCCTCAATGGCATTCACCAGCGGCTCTATCATCATCACCATCCCTGCTCCGCCACCGAACTGATAGTCGTCCACCTGGTTCTGACGCAGGTTGGAGTACTGCCGGAGGTGATGCACGTTCACTTCCAGTAAGCCCTTGCTCCGCGCGCGTTTCATGATAGAATGCGCAAAAGGGCTTTCCAGCAGTTCTGGCAATACGGTAATGATATCTATCCGCATAGGAATTGTTTTGATTAGTCCAAATATACGTCCAGCAAGCCTTCCGGCAGCTCAATGTGTACGATCTGCTGCTTCTTGTCCACTTTCAGCAGGGTTTGCTCATTCAGGGGCAGCAGCAGTTCTTTCTCCCGGAAGGTGACCTTGGCCAGCACCTGCAGCGGCATTTCGATGATCTCTTCGATCTCTCCAAGCGGCCCCTGCTGTTTGTCTTCCACTTTGTAGCCTAAAAGGGACAGCGGGGCGGACGCGGATGCCAGGCCTTTGAAGTCCTTCTCCTCCAGGTAGATCCCCTTCTGCAGCAGTCTCCTCGCCTCCTCCCGGGTATTCACCCCTTCCAGCTTGAGATAGATATGCTCGTGGTCTTTGGCTTTGGCTTTTTCTACAAAAAAAGGCAGGAAGCTGTTCTTCCGCTCTTCGATGAATACGGCCGTTACATCTTTCAATGCCGTCCGCTTCCCCAGGCTGTGCCGGAGGATCAGTTCTCCCTCCGTACCATAAGTAGCGGAGAGCTTCCCGATATGAAAGTAATTGGCCATGATGGGATGCCGGTTAAAAAGCAAAAAGGGAATCTTTGCGAACAAATCTTCCCTTTTTGAAATATGATGTGTGAAACATTATGCTTCAGCGCCACCTTCGCCTTCAGCGGAAGGAGCGGCAGGAGCATCTTCTACTTTTCTTACAACAGGCGTAGCTGTACGGGCAGCTCTCTTCTGGTGCTCACGACGGGCGGACACTTTTTCTTCGTGATCTGCCTGCCATTGCTCGAATTTGGTATAAGCCGTAGGCTCATCGAACAGGCCGAGCTTCACCCCTCTCAGGAGGTGTTTCAGGTAAAGTACACCTTTGAAAGAAAGGATCCTTCTAACAGTATCGGTAGGTTGTGCACCTTTCTGCAGCCAGCGCAACGCTTTCTGCGTATCGATGTTGATAGAAGCCGGTACGGTCAAAGGATTGTAGGTACCGATTTTCTGGATGAATTTACCATCCCTGGGCGCGCGGGCGTCTGCCACAACAATAAAGTAAAAAGGTCTCTTTTTCGCGCCGTGTCTCTGTAATCTGATCTTTACTGGCATAAATAAGTCGAATTATTTTTTGCGAGTGGTTAAAAAATTTTGTTTCTATATTGGGGGAGCAAATGTAGCGCATAAATTCAAAATGCCCAAATTTTTTCAATTGACAATTATGAATTACGAATTACGAATTGATTTATAAAAATTTACAAATTACGAATTGGTATTTTCAACAAAACAGGCAAATGAATCCGCACCGATCTTCCATTCGCAATTGATAATTCTTAATTCCCCTACCCTCTCGTCTTCATTCCCCTTGCGCCACCCGGCATTTTGTTCATCATCTTCATCATTCCCCGCATCTGCTCAAACTGCTTCATGAACTGGTTCACATCCTGTATCTCTTTGCCGGCCCCTTTCGCGATCCGCTTACGGCGACTGCCGTCTATCAGGTCCGGGTTGGCCCTTTCGGAGGGGGTCATGGAATTGATCATCGCCTCGATGCCCTTGAAGGCGTCGTCGCTGATGTCCAGGTCCTTAACAGCCTTGCCTACACCGGGGATCATGCCCAGCAGGTCCTTGATGCTGCCCATCTTCTTGATCTGCTGTAACTGTTCTTTGAAATCGTCGAAATCGAACTGGTTCTGGCGGATCTTCTTCTCGAGCTTCTTGGCCTGTTCTTCATTGAACTGCTCCTGCGCCCGCTCTACGAGGGTGGTGATATCACCCATGCCGAGGATACGCTGGGCCATACGTTCCGGATAGAATACATCAAGCGTATCCAGCTTTTCGCCCATGCTCACGAACTTGATGGGCTTCTGTACGGTATACTTGATGGTGAGGGCCGCACCACCTCGGGTATCGCCATCCAGCTTGGTGAGCACCACCCCGGAGAAATCCAGCCGGTCATTGAAGGCCTTGGCGGTATTCACCGCATCCTGACCGGTCATGGAGTCCACCACGAACAGGATTTCCTGCGGCTTCACTGCAGTTTTCACATTGGCCACCTCGGTCATCATCGCCTCATCCACAGCCAGACGGCCGGCGGTATCCACGATCACAACATTATATCCTTTGGCTTTCGCCTCTTTCACGGCATTCTCCGCAATCTGCACGGCATTCTTGTTCTCCGGCTCGCTGTAAACATCCACATCTATCTGACCGCCCAGCACCTTCAACTGGTCGATCGCCGCAGGACGGTAAATGTCCGCCGCCACCAGCAAGGGTTTCTTGTTCTTCTTCGTCTTGAGGAAATTGGCCAGCTTTCCGGAAAAGGTGGTCTTACCGGAACCCTGCAGCCCCGCAATCAGGATCACGGTAGGATTGGTTGTTTTCAGATCCAGTTCCACCTCCGTATTCCCCATCAGCTCCGCCAACTCATCCTTTACGATCTTGACCATGAGCTGGCCGGGTGAAATGGCGGTGATCACCTTTTCGCCCAGGGCCTTATCCTTTACTTTATCGGTAAATTCCTTTGCTATCTTGTAGTTCACGTCCGCGTCCACCAAAGCCCTGCGAATCTCCTTCACCGTAGTGGCGATATTGATCTCCGAAATGCGTCCTTCCCCTTTCAGCTGTTTGAAGGCCGACTCGAGCCGTTCCGATAATGATTCAAACATGTTGTTTGTATGTTGATGATTCCAATAAAAAATGGTGAATAACCGTATTCACCATTCGGACTGCAAAAATAGCGTTTCTTTTAACAAGAAGAGACGCAAAGTATGCGCCTCTTCTTAATTTTTTTATGCTTCAGACAGCTTTTCGTATAGATCAGCCTCCCAGGTAGTTGCGGAGTAGCTTGCTCCGGGAGGTAGTACGCAGCTTAGTGATGGCTTTATCTTTGATCTGGCGCACCCTTTCGCGGGTGAGGCCAAATTTTTCACCGATATCTTCGAGGGACATGGGATGTTCCACACCGATGCCGAAATAGAGCATGATCACATCTTTCTGGCGGTCGGTGAGCGTAGAGAGCGAACGTTCGATCTCGCGGCGGAGGGAATCATGATGATCCAGCTCTTCATCCGCGCTAACAGCATTCGGATTTTCGAGCACATCCAGAAGGGAATTGTCTTCCCCGTCAATAAAGGGTGCATCCATGGATACATGGCGGGCGGCCACACCGAGGGTGGCTTCCACTTCTTCTGTATTGATCTCGAGGATGGTGGCGAGCTCGTCGGGAGAGGGTTCCCTTTCAAACTCCTGTTCCAGTTGGGAATATGCCTTGCTGATCTTGTTGGAGAGGCCCACTTTGTTCAGCGGAAGACGTACGATACGGGATTGCTCTGCCAGTGCCTGGAGGATAGATTGACGAATCCACCAAACGGCATAGGAGATGAACTTGAAACCACGGGTTTCATCAAAACGCTGGGCTGCTTTGATAAGGCCAAGGTTGCCTTCGTTGATCAGATCACTGAGGGATAAGCCCTGGTTCTGATATTGTTTAGCAACGGAAACCACAAAGCGCAGGTTCGCTTTTGTAAGTTTCTCCAAAGCACGCTGGTCACCCTGTTTGATGCGGATAGCCAGGTTCACTTCTTCTTCCGGCGTAATGAGATCCACTTTGCCGATCTCCTGCAAGTACTTTTCTAACGACTGAGACTCACGATTGGTGATCGACTTCGTGATTTTGAGTTGGCGCATTGACATAGCACGGGAACAGTTACAGGTTAAAAAAAAGTTAATTTAGAAGAATGCTAGACAAAAATAACTTTTTTTAGATACCTCCCAAAAAAAACTTCTTATTATTGAAACCTTTTTAAGCTAAATCGATTGTTGTCGATATGTTTGCAAGACTTATAGTTATTTCACAAAAGCTGACGTTCTTTTCACATGTAATCATTGTATCTTTTCGGCGAAACTGCCAGGAACCGGGGCATATATAAGCAAGAAAGATCATATTTCAAAATATAATCACACGTGAAAATGAAGGAGTTAACCGGTTCGAAAAAACAGGAAATTTATTTTGATAGAATAAATAATTTTCTATAATTGCAGGCAGATGGTTTTGATTATTTAATTTATACTGAGCGATGTCAAAGAAAGTGCAATATGAGTTAGAATATCCGGTACGGTGCTCTCCAAGTATCCTATATGAATTTCTATCCACCCCGGCAGGCCTGCAGGAATGGTTTGCAGATAAAGTAGATTTCAGAGATAATGTTTTCTCTTTTTCCTGGAACGGATCGGCGGAAGAAGCAGAAGTACTGGAACAGGAAGAAGACGAGTTTATACGTTTACGTTGGCTCCATGCTCCCAAAGGAGAATACTTCGAATTCAGGATCCAGATATCTGAAGTGACGAACATGACCATACTCGTGATCAGGGATTTTGCAGAAAAGAAGGAAGTGGCGGATCAGAGTCAGCTTTGGGACTACCAGATCAAAGATCTCTTTCACCGTATCGGCAACTAAACCTGTTCCTCCCCTTTCAGCATACCCAGCAGCGATGCGTAACCGGCTACCGCATAGGGTATTATTTTTTCCCAGACTGATAAGTCGTACCGCTTTGCCAGCTTCACAAATGGCTTTTGGAGCAGGCTTCCCCACTGTTCCGGTGTAAGCGAAGCGATGGTGCGGTAATTATCTGCTTCAAAGTGATGCTGCCAGGGATCATCCTGTACACAAACGTGCCAGTGATCCGCTGCCAGTCTTTCCTGTGCCTGTACCAGTGCAGACTTGTATTGTTCCAGCGCCTCTCCCGCCAGGTGCAGTGTGATGCTGAAAAAACGTCCCCACCAGAAAAAAGTGCGGCAGGCAAAGATGCTGTCACGGCCAAACAGCCGGGGATAGTCGAGGATCACGTAGGGCAGCCCAAGGTATTGCTCACCTTTGGATATTTTGGCGGACTGTGCATTGGGCAAAGGGAAACCCCTCACCCCCACATCCCCTTCCATCGCCACGTGCAACGCACCGAACAAATAAAAAACCTTTTCAATAATGCGATTCTTGGCCAGCAACCAGTCCGCATCCATAACGATCCGCTGCTCTGCGGAATGAAGCGTATACCTGTCCATATTCAATAAATTAACGCTTTTTTGAGACGATACCTGCTACGAGCTACCGCGATTCGTGTTAACTTTGTGCATTCAGGATATAAAAGTATATTGAATATCAGTTAGTTTTACATTTTTTAATTTTATTTTCATTCACCGGTTGTGAAGAAACTCGATAAACTCATCATAAAAACCTTCTTCGGACCCTTTGTGGTTACCTTTTTCGTGACCTTTTTCGTACTTATCATGCAGTTTGTATGGAAGTACATCGACGACCTGGTGGGCAAGGGGCTGGACACACCCGTGATCGTGGAACTGCTGGTATATACGAGCGTGGGGCTGATCCCGCTCGCCCTTCCGTTGGCGGTATTACTGTCCTCCATCATGACCTTCGGTAATCTCGGGGAAAGTTTTGAACTGGTGGCGATCAAATCCGCCGGTATTTCCCTGGTACGCTTCATGCAGCCGCTGCTGTTCTTCTCAACAGGCGTGGCCGTTATGGCCTTCCTGATCTCCAACTATGTGATTCCCGTGGCCAACCTGCGCGCCAAATCCCTGTTGTACGACATCACGAAATCAAAGCCTGCATTCAATATCAAGCAGGGCGTGTTTTATAAAGACCTCGAGGGATACGTGATCAAAGTCGCCAAAAAAGATCCGGATAACAAGACCATTCACCAGGTGATCATCTACGAACGGCAACAGGGTGTTAAGGAAGAACGGTTGATACTGGCGGAAAAGGGGGTGATGGAACTTTCCCCTGATAACAAGTACCTGTATTTCACATTGGAGAATGGCTGGCGATATGAGGATAAAGGAGGCATGCGCAGCAGCAGCAATAATGAACTGATACGATTGGGTTTCAAGAAATACAAAAAGCCTTTCGACCTTACAGACCTTGCGCTCAAACGCTTGCCGACAGACGTTTTTGCCGGCAACCAGCAAATGCTCAATGTCCGGCAGCTGGACCTCGCGCTGGACTCCCTGAGAAAAGTGGATTCCGTTTACGGACGTACCGTGAATGCCTATGTGACCACCCGCTATCCCTTCTACAAGTGGAAAGATACCGGCTGGCTGGCAGCTGCGCCGCCTTTGAAAACAAAATCCTTTTATGAAAGCATTCCGGAGAAATCCCGGCGGTATGTGGTGGAGCGGGCGGAATCCAGTATACGGGACGCAGAAAGTGCTTTGAATTCCACAGCAAAAGACTATGCGGACAATTTCGGCCGTATCTCGCTCTTCAAAGTGGAGTGGCAGCGGAAATTCTCACTGGCGGCGGCCTGCATCGTATTATTCCTGATCGGCGCACCGTTAGGCTCTATCATCCGTAAAGGCGGATTGGGTACGCCATTGGTCTTTGCCGTTATATTCTTTGTGATATTCAACATATTCTTTATGTTGGGCGAGAAGATGGCGAGAAAGGATGTAATGGCCTCCTGGAGCGGGATGTGGCTGGCCAATGCGGTGCTGCTCCCCATTGCGGGGTTCCTCGTGTACAAAGCCATGAATGATTCCCAGCTGTTCAACAAGGAATTCTATTTCAGAGCCTGGCAGAATGCCAGGAAATATATACGGAAGCGGCGCACGAAACATGAAATAAGCGCGTAAACGATGCCTGCGCTGTATTTTACGGACCTACAACTGAACGATACATGTTAAAGACATTGGCAACATTGATACAAAAGAACCGGTATTTCTTTATTCCTTTCTTCCTGTGGGTGATCGTGGGCGGCATATTGCTGCTCCTGTACACGAAAGATCAACTGTTCCTCGCCGTCAATGGCGTGCACAATCCTGTAGCGGATGTGCTCGTAACGGGCAGCACTTATCTGGGAGATGGTACCGCTTTTGGCGTGCTGCTGGCCGTTTTTCTGTGTATGCGCCGCTGGCGCCTCTTCTTTATAGGTGCATCTTCCCTGTTACTGGTAACGCTCATCGTGCAAAGCGCCAAACATTATTTCAACGATCCCCGGCCCATCGCCTATTTCCCGGATACTTCCATATTGCATACCGTGAGCTGGATCAGTGTGCACAGCAGCCTGAGCTTCCCTTCCGGGCATACTTCCACAGCCTTTGCCATGTGCTGTTACATCGCGCTGATCTGGAACCGGAAAAAAGCAGGCCTTTTGCTTTTTCTTATCGGGCTGACCACCGCGCACTCCAGGCTGTACCTCAGCCAGCATTTCTTCGCGGACGTGTATGCGGGCAGCATTATCGGCACCTGTTGCAGCACGCTCATTTACTGGTTGTTCGAATATAAAAAAAGTCAGACACCGGGTACCAGTTCCCTGCATAACAGCGTTATTAGTCCGCCTGCCAGTGCCGTATAAACGGACAGGCGGTATATTACTACATATTTTTACGGTTTCTTTTGCGAACTTAGCGCTTCCTTATTTCAACGTAACGAGAGAAGCTAAAATCTGTACATCCTGATGAAATATCTGTTGATAGCCATCATAGCAGCCCTGTTATTCATTCCGTTCCTTGGTGCGGTGCACCTGTTCGACTGGGATGAGATCAATTTTGCCGAAGCCGCGCGGGAAATGATCGTAACCGGAAATTATTCGCAGGTGCAGATCGATTTTGCGCCTTTCTGGGAAAAGCCGCCCCTGTTCATCTGGCTGCAGGCCGCAAGCATGAATATTTTCGGGGTGAATGATTTTGCTGCCCGTTTTCCCAATGCGGTGATCGGGATCGTGACGTTGCTGACCTTCTATCATATCGGCAAAAAACAGGTGGATGAAAAGTTCGGGCTTTGGTGGGCATTG
>OFTY01000890.1_pt1 | contig 16477 bp, 14 predicted proteins | sample 1775061 | NCBI WGS metagenome assembly OFTY01 (sample SAMN08195773, study PRJEB24354) | sludge metagenome | isolation source: sludge from phenol fed wastewater aerobic bioreactor B | place: India: Nagpur | collected 2016-09-16 | reverse complement strand
TATCCATTATGCGCGAACGATTAGGGAACAGCGCCGCTGCTGTCCAGTGCGCGGCGCAGCGCTGCGTCGGGCCGTGCCAGATCAAGGCTTCCGGAGGGATTCGTACCTTTGCCTTTGCGCAGGAGCTGATTGCCGCAGGCGCCACCCGCATAGGGGCCAGTGCAAGCGTAGAGATCATGAAACAGGCGGCTGCCGCCCTGCAATAAATGGCAGGTACCATGCAGATTTTGAAAACAAACGATTTTTATATGATGCTCAGAACAGGCTGTTTATTTATCCTGATGTTGACCGCCGTAACACTGCGGGCGCAGGACAATACTACCGGGAACGTTATCGTGGCAAAAGACAGCCGGATAGACATCCTGATCAAAAAACAGATCTATATCAATTCCCTTGCTATCCGCAACCAGCCGGGCTTCCGCGTGCAGGTGATCACCACCAACAAACGCAACGAAGCCAACGATGCAAAAGCGAAAGTGATGCAGCAGTTCCCGGAATACCGCAGTTACCTGGACTTCCAGGCACCTTATTTCAAAGTACGGATCGGCGATTTCAGGACCCGGGAAGAAGCCTCCGAATTGCGGGACAAATTATCCGGCCTGTTTCCCAGCGGCGTATTTGTAGTGCCGGCCATCATCAATGTAACACCGGAAAAAGAATCAGAATGAAGCAACGGATACAATCCCTGGCCCGTGAATATGCCCCGGACCTTATAGCTTGCAGACACCATTTACACTCCCATCCGGAGCTGTCTTTTCAGGAATATGAAACGTCCCGGTTCCTGCAGGCCAGGCTCGATGAATATGGTATTTCCTACACCCCACACGTTGCCGGAACCGGCATCGTAGCCCTCATCAAAGGAAAAAATCCGGAAAAGAAAATCATTGCCCTGCGGGCGGACATCGATGCCCTGCCCATCCAGGAAGCCAACGAAGTGTCTTACAGATCTCAGAACCCGGGCGTGATGCATGCCTGCGGGCACGATGTACATACCACCGTTGTACTCGGCGCCGCACGCATATTGCAACAGGTACGGGATGAATTTGAAGGCACAATCAAGATACTGTTCCAGCCCGGAGAAGAAAAACATCCCGGCGGCGCCAGCCTGATGATCAAAGACGGCGCACTGGAAAACCCCAGGCCGCAGGCCATCCTCGGCCTCCATGTGCTCCCTGCCCTGGAAACCGGCAAACTCGGCTTCCGCGCAGGGAAATATATGGCCAGCGCAGATGAGATCTACATCACCGTGAAAGGCAAAGGCGGACATGCCGCTGCACCACATCTCACAACAGATACCATTCTCATCGCCTCCCACCTGGTGGTAAGCCTCCAGCAGATCATCAGCCGGAATAACGATCCCTTCTCCCCCTCCGTATTATCTATCTGCGCCTTCAACGGCGGATTCACTACCAACGTGATCCCCAGTGAAGTGAAGCTGATGGGCACTTTCCGTGCAATGGATGAAACCTGGCGTTTCAAAGCGCATGAACTGATCCGCAAGCAGGCCACAGAGCTTGTACATGCAATGGGCGGAGAGATCGATATGGACATCCTGGTGGGATATCCAACGCTCTACAACAATGAAGCCATTACAGCCACTGCACGTACACTTGCAGAGGAATACATGGGAAAAGCAAATGTGGAAGACACGGAACTACGGATGGGTGCGGAAGATTTCGCATTCTATTCACAGGTGATCCCGGCCTGCTTCTTCCGGCTCGGCACCGGCAACAAGGCAAGAGGCATCACCGCCGGCGTGCACACGCCTGTGTTCGACATCGATGAAAATGCACTGGAGATCGGCTGTGGTACGATGGCCTATCTCGCCACACAATTTTAAAAAAACAAACCCGTTCCGATAGACATCGGAACGGGTTTAACTTATAAGTGAGACTAGCTAAAACTATTTGATAAGCCCCTGAAGCTCCTTCGCAGGCCCCGCTATTCCAATCCTCACCGTACTGTCCATCATCTCCGGAGAAAGCGTTCCTATCCGAACGGGCTTTTCGAAATCCAGTGTGCTCATGCCGGTTACCCGGTAGGCCAGTGTATCCAACGTAACGTTCCCGGTGAACTTTACCCTGCTGGCTCCTGCATGCAGTTGTAATAGCGACGTTTTCACGCTATCCAGCGTAGCGCCGAGATCACGGAGATGTAAAGTAAGCGGCGCAGCCTGTTCCAGGCGATCGATATTGATCTCTCCATATTGTGCGGTCACAGAAGCAATGGCAGGCACATACAGGTTCAGCGGTGTATAATCAAAGATGGTGCTCTTGTCAAAAAGCTTTGTTTTTACATTCCTGTAGTGAATAAACAATGTATCTCCGCGCTGCTCATACCGCAGGAAGGGGGCGACCCTTGTCAATAGCTTCATTTTATAGTCCTGCCCCTGATGAATATGCATGGACTTGCCGACCCATAGCGTCGTGACCTTCAGACTGTCCGTCACCATACGCCCTTCGTACACCACATGTTGAAAGGGCTTCAGCGGGATCGTTGTTTCCTCCGGCGAATATTCCTCGTACACCAGGTTCCCTTTCACATACTGCATTTTCAGCAGTACATTAAAGATCAACAAGCCCAGCGGGATCAATAAAAAGAAAGCGATCAACAGTTTATTACTTGTTTTCATTATGGCGATCGTTTTAAAAATAATTAGACTTTGGATTGCCGTGATTTGAACTTCTCAAATCGTGCTTTCAGCTCATCCAGTTCAATACTTAGGAGGAACATTTTTTTGAAGAACTGCGGCAGTTCTTCCTGCAGGAACTGTTCCCGGCGGAGGGCTGTTATCTTGCGGATCGCGTCCTCACTCACATAATATCCGAGCCCCCGTTTGGTATAGATAATACCCTGCTGCTGGAGATAGTCGTAAGAACGCATGACGGTGTTGGGATTTACTTCGAGCGTTACCGCCAGTTCCCTTACAGACGGCACTTTGCCCTCCGGCGGCCAGTGCTGTAATTGCACCTGGTCGCATACATGATCCGCGATCTGGAGGTAAATAGCCTGTGTATTGTTGAATTCCATGATTTGCGCTGTTTATATTATAGTTCCTGCTCCTGCAGCTTCAACCAGGTCAGGAAAAGGAAAAAAAACGGGGTCAATGCAAAAAAAACGAGGAAAGGAATGGACTGGCTCACGGGAAGGCGGACAACATAAGAATACTGCATCCTGAGCCCTTCCACTGTTTTACCATCAAAGTGCAGGGAAGAGAAGGGAGAGTCCCCTGTCAGCATAAAGGTCTTTACCATCTGCTGATCCTTCCTCTTCAATATTTCAACAGATGAAAAGTCCGCGGGCTGTGCATTTCCGACGATCATCCGGCTGAAGACATTGTTCAGTACACCGATACCCACAAATATCAGGCATATCAATGCGGCCGTCTTAACAAACGTATACCTGCGGAACCAGACGGCGCAGAGCAACGCAATGGACAATACGAGGAAGTGCGCAGCGAAAAATCCCGGCAGGTCTTTATCATCCAGGGAATAATAGAGGTTGAAATGTTCCATCATATGCACATCCGCCTGATTCGCCAGCCAGGAACAGCAGAGGAAGATCCCCGTAAAAACCAGCGGGAAAAGGATGCAGCTTTGCAGCATGGCTACTGCTAATACTTCCAGGTTGCTCACCGGCAATAATATCGACTGCGTCCGCTGGCTTTTTCCTCCGTATTGGCGGAAAACAAACGATACAAAAACAACGGAGGTCAATATAAGGCCTATTGCAAAATACATCTGCTGCTGATCATACGTAAATCCTTTTTCGCTCATAAAAACATTGTACAACATCACGCAGAGCAGAATGCCCGCTATCGCTAATATTCCCAGGAGGTATATTTTGCGGTTGGTGACAAACTGCAATCTGAGCAGATGCGAAAAACGACGGAAGGAGAACTGCATCGGTTTATATTTTATTGGTTAAACAAGGGAAGTATCTTTTCTTTTTCTACCATCAGGGCATTGAAGAACATCTCCATATCCAGGCGGGAATGTTCTGCCCGGTGATTCACAGCCACTACAGCGTACCCCTTCAGCGCACCTTCACTATAGAGCGGGGCCTCTGTTTCCTCGAGGCTCATCACCTGGCGGAAGCTGAGCTTTTCCGTGATGCGGGTAACAGGTTCATGAAGGATGATGTGATGATCCTCCAGTACCAGCACTTCATCGATCAGGCTGTCGAGGTCCTTCACCTGATGCGTACTGATGATCATGCATTGATCTTCCTCCAGGCAGCCGGCGATCACTTTGCGGAACTGGCGTTTGGAAGGAATGTCCAGCCCGTTGGTCGGTTCGTCCATCAGCAACACCTTTGAGCGGGTAGCCAGTGCGAACGCGATGAGCACTTTCTTCTGCTGGCCATGACTGAGCGCCTGGAGGCTTTGTGTTTCGGGTATCTCCAGCGCCTGCATATGCCGGTAAAAGGCCTGTTGGTCAAATGCGGGATAGAAAGGAGCGTAAAGGTGAAGGTATTCGCGTACATGCACGTCCGGCGGCTGGAATATTTCCGGCAGAAGGTATACCTGCTGCAGGAAAGCGGGACTGCGACGGGAGGGCGTATGCCCGAGTACCTGGCAGTCTCCTGCCTGGGGAAAAAGCAGGCCACAGATATTATAGAGCAGACTGCTTTTACCGGCGCCATTCCTTCCCAACAGGCCATAGATGCGGCCCGGCCGGAGGTTCATATCCACCTTCTCCAGCACCGGACTGTCTTTCCGGTAATGAAATGTAAGTTGATGAAGGGATATCATGCGTTAGTGTATTAGTGATATAGTACACTACAAAAGTAGATCAATTTTTCAATTCTCCAAATTTTTCTGGAAGGATTTGAGCAAATAGTACCGTTCCGGTTAGCAGGAAGAGGTTAATTTAGGCGGACAACATCTACATAATATGCTGAAATGGATCTCTTGCTGCTGTTTCATTGTTGCCATGGCTCTGCCGGTGATGGGACAATCCTGCCGTATTTATATATCCCCTTCGGGCAGTGACCGTAACAACGGCACCAAAGAGCGGCCGGTAGCGAGTCTGCATCGTGCGCAGGCACTCTGGCGGCAGGCGCGGGCGCAGGGAAAGGCGAGAGAGATCAGGGTGGTGTTACGGCGAGGCGTGTATTATCCTGACAGCACCCTGATACTTACACCGGAAGATCATTCGCTGGAGATCAGCGCCTGGCCCGGCGAAGCCGTTACCATCAGCGGGGCAAGACCATTGCAGGTGAACTGGAAACCCTCCTCCCGCAACATCCTGTGCACCCGCGTTCCATCTTCCGTCCAAACGATGGACCGGCTTTTCGTAGATGGCGAGCAGCAGATACCCGCCCGTTATCCTAATTACGATTCTTCTGCGCGTTTCTATCATGGTACTGCCAAAGACGCGCTCTCCCCCACCCGTATCCGCACCTGGAAACATCCTGCAGGCACCATCGTGCATGCATTGCATCGTGCGGAATGGGGCGGCTATCATTACCGGATCACGGGGGTGGATGAAAAGGGAGAAGCCATTCTTGAAGGGGGCTGGCAGAACAACCGCCAGATGGGATTGCATCCGGAATACCGGTTCGTGGAAAATGTGAAAGAAGAACTGGATGCCCCGCATGAATGGTATTTTGATGCGGAGGAACATATGCTGTACTATATGCCCGCCGGGAACACCCAACCGGCCAGGGTCAGTTATGCCGTGCTGAACGAATTGATCGTGCTCAAAGGAACAGCGGAAAACCCGGTGAAAGATATTACGCTGCGGAATCTCCGTTTTGAAGGAACCGCCCGAACCTTCATGCTCACCAAAGAACCACTGTTGCGCAGTGATTGGACCATCTACCGCGGTGGCACATTGCTGCTGGACGGAGCGGAACGTTGCGCCGTCAGCAATTGTGTATTCTACGAACCGGGCGGTAATGCCGTGTTCCTCAGCAACTATAACCGGAATGTGCGGGTGGACAGTAACCTTATTTATAAAGCCGGCGCCAGCGGTATCGCTTTCGTAGGCAATCCGGATGCCGTGCGCTCCCCCGCTTTCGAGTACAATAAATTCGTACCATATAACGAGATGGACTACACGAAAGGTCCCCGTAATGATAACTATCCATCTTCCTGCAGCGCCAGCGACAATCTCATCCAGTATTCCGGGGAGACCGAGAAGCAATCCGCCGGCGTGCAGATCTCCATGGCCATGAACATCCTTGTATCCCACAACACCATCCATAACGTACCGCGTGCAGGCATCAACGTAAGTGAGGGCACCTGGGGCGGACATGTCATCGAATACAACGACGTTTACAATACCGTGCTGGAAACGGGCGACCACGGCGCATTCAACTCCTGGGGCCGCGATCGTTACTGGCACCCCAACCGGCGGATCATGGACAGTATTACCATCGCCAACCCGTCCATCGTTACCCTTGATGCCGTTGCCACCACCGTATTGCGGAACAACAGGTTCCGCTGTGATCATGGATGGGATATTGACCTGGACGACGGTTCTTCCAATTATCACATCTATAACAATGTTTGCCTTAACGGCGGTCTCAAGCTGCGGGAAGGCTTCTTCCGCACGGTGGAAAATAACATCATGATCAACAACTCCTTCCATCCCCATGTATGGTTCAGGAACAGCGGAGATATTTTCCGGCATAATATTGTGACGGCAGCTTACAAACCGATACAGGTCAAAGTATGGGGGCAGGAAGTGGATTATAATTTCTTCCCCGATGAAGCAGCCCTGCACGCAGCGCAGGTGAACAACACAGACCGGCACTCCCTGTACGGCGATCCGCAATTCATCCACTTCAGTGCCGGCGATTATCGCGTAAAGTCCGCCAGCAAAGCCCTCGCCACCGGGTTCAAAAACTTCCCCATGGATGCATTCGGCACAAGGGTATCTTCACTCAAAGCAAAGGCTGCGCCCATACCGTTGCCGAAAGAACTGTACGCGCAAAAAACAACAGCCGGTACCGTTATGAACTGGAAAGGCGCTACGGTCAAGAACATTGAAGGATTGGGAGAGCGTTCTGCCACTGGGATGCCGGATGAGCAAGGCGCTTATCTCGTGAAAGTACCCGAAGGCAGCGAAGCCTACAAAGCGGGTTTCAGAACAGGCGATGTGGTGATCGCTGTGGAAGCGGCGAAGATCAGGAATGTGAAGGATTTTCTCTCGAAGTACCAGGAACATGCCTGGAAGCAAAGCATGCAGGTGAGTGTGTTCAGGAACCAGCAGGCGATGGAATTGAAGCTGGCGAAATAATCTTTATATTTGGGTCATATGGCCAATAGTATCCGCAAAATTGATCTCCTGACCGAAGAACTGCAACGTCTTCTTCCGATGAAAGAGGAGTATCAGCGTTTGCTGGATAAAAAATTTCGACTGGAGTTCAATTTTAACTCCAATCACATCGAGGGCAATACGTTGACCTATGGAGAAACGGAGTTATTGTTGTTGTTCGACAAAACCACCGGCAATCATGATCTCCGTGAATACGAAGAAATGAAGGCACATGATGTTGCTTTCAATTTCATCAGGGAGCTGGCCGCCAAAAAAGAAACGCCCATTACGGAAGCCGACATAAAAAATCTCAATAAGATACTGCTCGTACGCCCATTCTGGAAAGATGCCATCACAAATAATGGTCAACCCACGCGCAGGGAAATCAAAGTAGGCGATTATAAACAATTCCCAAACTCTGTGCGATTGCAGAACGGAGAGATATTTCATTACGCTTCTCCTGCCGAAACACCGATAAAAATGGGCGAGTTGATGGAGTGGTTCAGGGCAGAAGAAGAAAAAAAGGAGCTACATCCCGCTGCTTTGGCGGCATTATTCCATTATCGCTTTGTACTGATCCATCCTTTTGACGACGGGAATGGCAGGATTTCACGGCTGATGATGAATTATGTTTTATTAAAAAACAATCTCCCGCCCGTTATTATTAAATCGAACGATAAAAAGAATTATTTGTTCGCTTTGAACCAGGCGGATACCGGGGATCTGGAGGCGTTTGTGGAATATATCGGAGAGCAGCTGGCCTGGAGCCTCAAAGTGAGTATCAAAGCAGCAAAAGGGGAATCTGTTGAGGAAGCGGATGATTTTGATAAGGAGCTGGAGTTGTTGAAGCGGTCTTTGAAGCCGGTGGAGGGAAAGATCAGAAAATCGCGAAAGGGATTAATCACGCTTTGGCAAAATTCCCTGCAATATTTATTTGATGAATATTTAACTACTTACGAAAAATTTTCCGGGCTATTTGACAATCCCAATAGCGAGGTTCTTTTCGCTGAATCCGGATATAGCGCTTCATCGATTGAAGATAAAAGAGATGCTGATATTTTTTTTGATAGATTGTCAGATGTAGACAGATTTTCGGAGATCACCATGACTGCTTTTCTGCGAAACCTGAAAAGCACATCTTATAGTACAGAACTTCATTTTCAGATCGTATTGAGGGATTTTGATTATGAAATTATATCCAAAGTCAGGTCCATTTCCAGGAAATACGGCGAATTTCTCTCCCCCAACGAGATCAAAGACCTCGTGAAAGAGAACAGCAAATTATTATTGGAAGAATTACAAAACCAGACAAAATAAAAAAGGCCATTCCTGCAGACTGGCCTTTCTATCATTCAAATTTCATTATCAACCTATCCCAACTCCGGATACAACGGGAACTGCTTCATAAACTCATTCACTTCCCCACGCACCTTCGCGATCAACGCTTCATTGTCTGCATCCGTCAGCAACCTGTCCATCCACTCCACGATCTGCGGCATATGCTCTTCTTTCAGTCCGCGGGTAGTAATCGCCGGCACACCTACGCGGATACCGGAAGTGATGAAAGGTGATTTATCATCGAACGGCACCATATTCTTGTTCACCGTGATATCTGCTTTCACGAGCACCTGTTCTGCTTTCTTACCGCTGATATTCTTGTTCCGCAGGTCGATAAGCAGGAGGTGGTTGTCTGTTCCGCCGGAAACGATCTGGTAGCCTTTCTCCAGGTATGCTTTAGCCATCGCCTGCGCATTGCGGATGATCTGGCGGGCATAAACATCATAATCATTGGAGAGCACTTCGAAGAAAGACACTGCTTTCGCTGCGATCACATGTTCGAGGGGGCCTCCCTGCTGGCCGGGGAAAACAGCCGTGTCAATCAGGGAGCTCATCATGCGCACCTCGCCTTTCGGGGTTTTCAGTCCAAAGGGATTTTCGAAATCCTGTCCCATCAGGATCATGCCGCCACGGGGGCCGCGAAGGGTTTTATGGGTGGTAGTGGTAACGAAATGGCAATGCGCGAAGGGAGAATTCAGCAGTCCTTTCGCGATCAGCCCCGCAGGGTGTGCGATATCCGCCATTACGAAAGCTCCAACCTTGTCTGCGATCTCGCGGATACGTTTGTAATCCCAGTCGCGGCTATATGCGGATGCCCCGCAGATGATCAGTTTCGGTTTTTCCTGTAAAGCCACTTCCTCCATTTTATCGTATTCTACGAGGCCGGTCTCTTTATTCACACCGTAGAAGAACGGCTGGTAAAGTTTCCCGGAGAAGTTTACGGAAGAGCCGTGGGTGAGGTGGCCGCCCATGCTCAGATCCAGGCCCAGTATCTTGTCACCAGGCTGCAGGATGGCCAGCATCACTGCGGCATTGGCCTGTGCGCCGGAATGCGGCTGCACATTGGCGTAAGCAGCTCCGAACATCGCTTTGGCACGATCAATAGCCAGCTGTTCGCTCAGGTCCACAATCTCGCAGCCTCCGTAATAGCGGCGGCCGGGGTAGCCCTCTGCGTACTTGTTGGTCATTACATTGCCCATGGCCTGCATCACCTGCAGGCTCGTGAAGTTCTCCGAAGCTATCAGCTCAATGCCATGGCGCTGTCTTTCAAGTTCCTGGCCAATGATATCAAATATCTGCTGGTCTCTTTGCATGGAAGGAAATTTTAAGACGCAAAATTAATCATCTTCCCCATAAATAAGAACGGCAAATTCATATAAAAAAATCATAATGTAAATAGAAGTTCATTATTACTGATTGATTCCGTAATTTGCCCGCAATTAGTGCCCATCACTAAACACACTACATGAAGGCAATCATTCCAGTCGCAGGAGCAGGAACCAAGCTGCGGCCACATACATATACGCAACCCAAAGCACTCATTCCGCTGGCAGGCCGTACCATCCTGAGCATCATCGTTGATCAGCTGGTAGATGCAGGCATCCGCGAGTTCGTATTCGTGGTTGGTTATCTCGGTGAAAAGATCCAGCATTATGTGGAAAAGAAGTATCCCAACCTTACTACGCATTTTGTGCAGCAGAATGCCCGTGAGGGTACAGGGCATGCCATCCTGCTTACACGCGATGTGGTGAAGAATGATGAAGTGCTGATCGTATTGGGTGATACCATTGTGGAATGCGATTTCCAGGAAGTGATCAATGCCCCTCATTCCCTGCTGGGTGTGAAGAAAGTGGACGATCCCCGCAACTTCGGCGTAGCGGAGATCAATGAGGCGAATGTAATTACCCGCGTGATCGAAAAACCGCAGATACCGAAGTCCAACCTCGCGCTGGTGGGCCTTTACAAGATCCGTGAAACAGCACAGATGTATCAGTGCCTGGAAGACAATATCCAGCGCCAGATCCGTTCCCACGACGAGTTCCAGCTTACCGACGCGCTTGAATGCATGATCGGGACGGGGGTGCAGCTGAATGCCTTCAAAGTGAGCAACTGGTTCGATTGCGGCAGGAAAGACACCCTGCTGGAAACCAACGCCACATTACTGAAGAAATACAAACTGGCCACCAACCCGGTGCTGCCGTATGAAAATACCATCATCATTCCGCCCGTAAGCATCGGTGAGGGCTGCAATATCAAGAACAGTATCATCGGACCGAATGTGGCTATCGGTGATAATACCGTTGTCAGTTATTCCATCGTCAAAGATTCTATCATCGGATCTTTCAGCAACCTGTACGAGGTAGTGCTAAAATCCTCTCTCATCGGCAGCGACGCCAATATCCGCGGGCTGAGCCAGAGCCTCAACATCGGCGATAATACAGAGATTGATCTGGGTTGAACGTTTTATCGTTAAATTGCCGCTTTGTAATCAATCTTTCGTACATGGCTGCATTCAGTAACGGTGTTACCCGTCTTTTCCATATCCAATACCCGATTGTGCAGGCCGGCATGGTATGGGCCAGCGGCTGGCGTTTGGCCAGCGCAGTCAGCAATGCAGGCGGACTGGGCCTTATCGGCTCCGGCAGCATGTACCCGGAAGTGCTCCGCGAACACATTCAAAAGTGTAAACAGGCCACCACACAGCCTTTCGGCGTAAACGTACCACTCATGTACCCGGATATCGACAAGCATATGCAGGTGATCCTCGAAGAAGGCGTGCGCATTGTGTTCACCTCCGCAGGCAACCCCAAAACCTGGACGCCTACACTAAAACAGCAAGGCATTACCGTAGTACACGTTGTATCCAGTTCGAAATTTGCGGTCAAAAGCCAGGAAGCCGGCGTGGATGCGGTAGTAGCCGAAGGGTTTGAAGCAGGCGGTCATAACGGACGCGAAGAAACCACCACGATGGTGCTGGTTCCTGCTGTATCAGACGCAGTAACCATCCCCGTGATCGCTGCCGGCGGCATAGGCTCCGGAAGAGCCATGGCAGCAGCTTTTGCACTGGGCGCCTCCGGTGTACAGGTTGGCAGCCGGTTTGTAGCCACGCCAGAAGCCTCCTCCCATCTGCATTTCAAGGAAGCCGTGGTACAAGCGGACGAAGGAGATACCATGCTTTCGCTGAAGAAACTCACGCCTGTTCGTTTATTGAAGAACGCGTTCTTTGAAGCGGTACGCAAGGCTGAACTGGAAGGAGCAACGCCGGAAGCTTTACAGGACTTGCTGGGGCGAGGGCGCGCAAAGAAAGGGATGTTTGAAGGCAACCTCGATGAAGGAGAACTCGAAATAGGCCAGGTATCTGCCCTTATCAGGGATATCAAACCCGCCGCACAGGTACTGCATGATATCTGGGATGAGTTTGAACTGGTGCGTAAGCGGTTAGGAGAATAAAAAAACCGGAGCTTGTTGCTCCGGCTTTCCTATAGATCAGCTTTTTCTTGTCAGCCATCTCACCGCTTCTTTCAACGTTACCTTCTTGCCATACAACAATATCCCCGTGCGATAAATCTTCGCCGCCGCCCAGGTGGTTCCCAGGAATCCTGCGATCAGCACTACTACTGACAATCCCAGCTGCCAGAAGGGCACCGTGCCCGGCACTCCGTAAGGTATACGCGCCATCATCACCACGGGTGAAGTGAACGGAATGATGCTGCCCCATACCGCCAGCTGGCTGTTCGGGTTACGCACTGCGGCCATCATGATAAAGATGGAGATGATCACCGGCAGTGTGATCGGGAAGGTGAGCGATTGCGCCTCGTTGGGATCTTCATTCACCAGGCTACCCACAGCAGCGAACAGCGCGGAGTAAAACAGGTAACCGCCCAGGAAGTAAAAAACAAAACAGCTCAACACGAGCGACCAGTTCACACTGTCCCGCACGAAATTCATCTTGTTGATCATTTCCACCGCCGCGGCATTGTTGGCGTTGGACGCTGCCTGTTGGGAGGCTGCGGCCTGTACCATTTCCGGTCCGAGCAACAGGGGTAATAAAGTATACAAACCGATGATCAGTACGCTCCAGATGATGAACTGCGTCAGACCCACGCCTGCAATTCCCACGATCTTTCCCATCATCAGCTGGAAGGGTTTTACGCTGGACACCATCACTTCCGCCACGCGGTTCATCTTTTCTTCCATCACGCCCCGCATCACCATGGTGCCGAAGATCAGGAGGATAATATATACCAGGAACCCTGCGGCATAACCCACTACATAAGCCAGGCCTGCACTGCCCTTCTTTTCTTCTTTCCCGGAAAGGTTGATAATGTCAACTTCCGTCCGGATACTTTCCAGCTTCCCTTTGTCAATTCCCGCCGCCTCCATCCGCAGGTCTTCGATCACTGTGCTCAGCCTGCGTTCCATATTGCTCTTCAGCATCACGTTCATCTGCCCTTTGCTGTAGTAGACAATGCTGGTGGGACGGTTGATATCCATCGCAGGGATGTGCAGCAGGCCGGTATACCCGAGATCCGGGTAAGTATTCTTTAAAGTATCCACCTTTGCCTGAAGGAACTTGTAATGCACACCGCCGCCGTCTGCCAGTTTCCCTTCAAAATATTTGCTTTCGTCAATTACGGCCACTTTCTCATTATCCCCTGTTCCAGCGATCCAGAAAGGGACGAAGACCATCCCCACAAAAAGCACGGGTAACAACAGGGTGAAGATCACAAAAGACCTCTTTCTTACACGGGTGAGGTATTCTCTTTTAATGATGATCCATATCTTGTTCATAAAAAAGGATTATGCTTGTTCAGGTACAGGTACGTTGATCAATTATCGAAACCGGTATTCTTTACTTGTGTGATAAATACTTCATTGATCGTAGGTAATATTTCTTCGAAATAATTCACCTGGATGCCATGATGGATAAAGTGGGAAAGGATATCATTCGTTCTGCTCTGGTCGTTCAGCTTCACGGTGTATGCTTTCTCCTGCTGCCGGATGATCGTGAAATGATGCGTGGCCATTTGTGCGGGGTTCGGCTGGGAATCCAGCCCGATGCGGAAGAGATGTTCCTTGAAGTCCTGCTTGATCTGTTTCACTGCGCCGTCCAGCACCTTCTTCCCTTTGTTCACCAGTACGATATGGTCGCAGATCTCTTCCACCTGTTCCATCCGGTGTGTGGAGAAGATAACGGTAGTGCCGTTGCGGGCCATTTCGAATATTTCGTCCTGGATCAGCTGTGAGTTGATCGGGTCCAGACCGGAGAAAGGTTCATCGAGGATAAGCAGTTTGGGTTGATGCATGATGGTGGAAATGAATTGCACCTTTTGTTGCATGCCTTTACTCAGCTCTTCCACTTTCTTGTGCGTCCACGAAGTGATCTCGAATTTCTGGAACCAGTATTTCAGTTTCTCCTGTGCCTCCTTCCTGCTGAGTCCTTTCAGCTGCGCCAGGTAGAGCGCTTGTTCCCCTACCCGCATCTTCTTATACAAACCGCGTTCTTCCGGCATGTACCCGATAAAGCGGATATCGTTCTGCGGATCAAAGCGTCTGCCATCGAAGATGATATTTCCGCCATCGGGATAGAAGATCCCTGTGATCATGCGGAGCAGGGTGGTTTTGCCTGCGCCATTGGGTCCCAGTAAACCAAAAATGCTGCCTTTAGGGATCGAGAAGCTGATGTCATCTACAGCTTTGTGCGTTGCATAGTGCTTTTGCAGGTTTTGCAGTTCAAGTACGTTCATAACAGTGATTGACGGTGTCAAATTACATCATCTGTACATCGGGGCCAAAGAATTCATATAAGATTTTCATAATAATACACCAACGACAAGATTCGATGGACGAATGCGTATTTTCAGCTGCGGGCTGCGATCGCTTCTGCCACCCTTTCACCATCCATGGCCGCTGAAACGATACCTCCGGCATAACCTGCCCCCTCACCACAAGGATACAAACCGGTCAGCTGCGGATGCATGAGACTGTGCGCATCTCTCGGTATCCGCACAGGAGATGATGTGCGGGATTCGGTAGCCACGAGTATCGCATCTTCCGTATAATACCCTCTGATCTTCCTGCCGAAAGCTTTGAAAGCCTCACCCAGCCTGCTATGTACGGCGTAAGGCAATACATGGCGAAGATCGGTACTGCGCACACCGGGAATGTAAGAGCAGTCAGGCAGGGAAGCGGAGACCTTCCCTTTTACAAAATCTGTCATACGCTGCGCGGGCGCCACAAACTGTCCGCCGCCGGCCTGATAGGCCGCACGTTCTACCGCCTGCTGATAATACATCGCTGCGAGCGGACCCTGTTCCGCGAAAGGTGCAAAGTCCGTTTCATCTACCGTTACCACCATACCGGAGTTGGCGTAAGGGTTGTTGCGTTTGGAAGGCGACCAGCCATTCACGACCAGTTCACCCGGCGCTGTGGCAGCCGGAGCGATGATGCCACCCGGGCACATACAGAACGAGAACACACCGCGTCCATCCACCTGTTCCACCAGGCTATAGCTGGCCGGCGGGAGATAATCGCCACGGAGCGCACAATGATACTGCGCGCTGTCGATCAGTGTTTGTGGATGTTCCACACGAACACCGAGGGCAAAAGGTTTGGCTTCGATCAGGATGTTCTGTGTGTGGAGCATTTCAAAGATGTCGCGGGCAGAGTGTCCTGTGGCAAGGATCACATGATCCGCGTTCCAGGTTTCACCCTGTGCCGTTCGCACCCCACGTATCCTGTCGCCTTCCTTAACCAGTGCTGTCACCTTCTGTTCAAAATGCACTTCACCGCCACTGTGTATCACTTGTTCCCGCATGGCGGTAATGATATGCGGCAGTTTGTTGGTACCGATATGCGGATGTGCATCGGTCAGGATATCCTCTTCCGCGCCGAACTGCCGGAAGATCTGCAGGATGCGCTGGATGCTGCCGCGTTTGTTGGAGCGTGTATATAATTTACCGTCTGAATAGGTACCGGCCCCTCCTTCTCCGAAGCAGTAATTGGATTCAGGGTTCACGATGCCAGTTTTGTTCAGTGCGGCCAGATCGCGGCGGCGGGCGCGTACATCCTTCCCTCTTTCCAGCACGATGGGTTGCAGGCCCAGCTCTATCAACCGCAATGCAGCGAACAATCCTGCCGGTCCCGCCCCGATCACGATCACCCTTGCGGCGTCAGGCCGGAGTGTATCATAACGGAAGGCAGGAGTTGCAGCGGGCTGGTAAGGTTCGTTGACGAACACTTCGAGGGTGAGCATGTAACAGACCTGCTTTGATCTTGCGTCGATGGATCTTTTGAGGAGGTTGAAGCCGCTGATGGCCGGGGGTTTCACGCCCAGTGCGGATGCGGCGTGCGTGAGGATGGTGCGTTGATGAGCTGCATCTTTGGGAAGCAGTTTGAGGGAGATCTGGTAAGCCATGTGGTGAGGTATTTATCCTACAACATTGTTTAATTACGAATAATCGACATATAAAAAGCCCCGGCTTCATCACCGGGGCTTTCACATATCTTGTCAGCAGTTCTAGAACGGAAGATCGTCTCCGCTGTTAGCGCCGCCGCTGAAAGGGGTTTCCTGGGAAGTGTTGTAATCAGGCTGACGGTCGGCTCCCGGTTGTGCCTGCATCATGCTTTCCATACGCCATGCATCCAGGTTGGTGATGTAATTCACTTTGCCATCTTTCTCCCAGCGTGTACCTTTTATATTAAAATAAACTTTAACCATTTCTCCTTCCGCGTGACGGTCAACAATGCTCGTGCGATCCTGTACGGACTGGAACTTGATATAGTTCGTGATCACCCGGCCATTGATATCATCGGTCTTCTCAATCACAAACTCCCGGGTCTTGAAGGATTCACTGCGCTGAACCGTATTGTAC
>OFTY01000888.1_pt1 | contig 16491 bp, 16 predicted proteins | sample 1775061 | NCBI WGS metagenome assembly OFTY01 (sample SAMN08195773, study PRJEB24354) | sludge metagenome | isolation source: sludge from phenol fed wastewater aerobic bioreactor B | place: India: Nagpur | collected 2016-09-16 | reverse complement strand
GCACCAAGGCGGCACGGCGTGCGGCCGGTGCGGCTCGTTCTTCCTTGGTTTCGATGATCCACCACACGGCGCGCGGCAAGGCGCGGCCCGTGAGGGGATGCAGATCGGTCAGGTCGGCGCGGGCCGTCCAGCCACGCGGCGGACGGTAGCCGCGCACGTCGCCGTCGCCGTGCCAGCGGCGGGCGCGCACCGTGCCGGAGGCATAGGTCGCAGCTATGCGGGGGCGGTTTGCGGGTTGGTGGGTCATGGCAGGCATCCTCAACATGAAGCGCCCCGGCCGGAACCGGGGCGCTATCTACGGTGCGAAGTCACGCGGCCAAAGCCTCGGCCTGCGGCTGGTCATCCGCCACGGCGGCCACTTCTTCCTGTGCTTCGGCTTCGCCATCCGCCGGCGCGTCCTGCCCGGTCTGCTGCGGGCCTTCGGAGCGGAAGATGGCGGGCATCCAGCCGGTGCCAGCGGCCAGCCGTTCGGCTTCGCTGGCAATGTCGCCCTTCTTCAACTTCGCCAGTCGGGTGACGTGCGAGGGCGCGAACCCGCCAACGGCTTCCAGAATCGCGGCCTTCGGCACATGCCGGAAGTAACCCTCATTGGTGGGCTGCCACCACGCGGCCATATCCAGCCCCACGGCCTGCGCCAGTTCCGCGCCGGGCTGGTGCGGCGTGGCGCGAGGCGTCACCACGTCCACCGTGGAAGCTAAGCACACGGCCAACAGCCGCACCAGTTCATCCTGTGATTTCGCCAGCAGCGCGGCGAACAGTTCGGCGCTGTCCTCCGGCAAGGTTTCGCCTGCCACCTGTTGCAGTTCGCGCAGCGCCACGGCGGCGGGTGATTCCGGCCAGTCCGGGGCCATGCCTTCCAGCCGGTCTTGCACCGTGAGGCGCACACCCAGCGGCAGGTCGTGCCCGTAGTGCCTTTCCTGCAAGACGGTCTGCACCATGCCATGCACCACGGCGGCCAGCGCTGCTTGCGGATGCCGTGCAACTTCGATTTGCAGCGCAGCGGTACGGTGCGCGCTCAACCGCTGCGCCAGTCGGTCAGACATGGCGGCGGTCTTGGGCTGCTCGTCGTCCTCGCCTGCGTCCTCGTTCGCGGCTTCGCCTTCGCTGCCGAAACCCTGCCGCAGCCGCTCCAGCGTGCGCAGTGCCTTGGCCTCCGCTTCGCGCAGCAGCCCGCGATGAATCGCGGCCTGCCCGTCGCGGTCGATGGTGACAATGGCACCGGCTGCGGCCTTCACGTTGGCCGCATAGTCCAGCAAGCCATCTTCCAGCGCCTGCAACTGCTCGCCCAGGCGTTCGCCTTCTTCCTGCAAGGCATCGGCCTTTTCCTCGTCCTCGTCGTCCAGCGCGGCATCCACCGCCTCGGCCAGTTCGTGCAGCTTGGTTTGCAGCTTCTCGATGCGCTGCGCGTCGCGCTTGTTCGGACTGCGGCGTTCCCTTGGCGCACGCTGGAAGGCTTGCAGATCGGCATGGGTCATGCCCGGCGTGGCATCCACCCACGCCCAGCCCTCGGCCTGCACCTTGGCGGCGATACCTGCCAGCTTGTCCTGCGCCAGCCGTTCCAGCAGTGCGGCATCGGTCAGATACACGCCTTTGTCGCCCTCCGCGAACAGGTCGCGGCGGATGCCACCGCCTTCCTGCTCGTAGCCGTCCAGCCCGACAAAGCGCACCAGCGGATGCCGGTAGGCGTCGATTTCGCGTTCGGTCAGGCGGTCGCGCAGGTTGTGCGGGCCGCGCTGCCATGTGGGCGCATCGTAGAACGCGGCTTCCTGCGCAGCATGGTCGTCGGTGATGGCGAGGGCCATCAACTGGTCAAGGCTCACGGCCTCGGCCCGGTAGTCGGCCAGCAGGCGCGGCGACACGTTGGCGAGTTTCAGACGGCGCTGCACCACCAGCGGCGTGACGCTGAAATCCGCTGCAATGTCCTCGATGCTGCGGCCTTCGGCCACGAGCGCGGCGAACGCCTCGAACTGGTCGGCGGGGTGCATGGCTTCGCGCTGCACGTTCTCGGTGAGGCTGGCCGTGCGGGCGGTGCCATCGGCCACCAGCAGGCAAGGCACCTCCCATTCCTTGCTAATGCGGTGCTTTTTCGCCAGCAGCTTCAACGCTGCGAGGCGACGGTCACCGGCCACGACCTCGTAATGCTCGCCATCGGCGGCGGCAATCACGATGAGGTTTTGCAGCAGGCCGACACGCTGGATGCTGGCGGCGAGTTCGGGAATGGACATGCGCGGGGTCTTGCGCACGTTGCGGCCAGTGGGACGCGACACCAGCCGCGACAGCGGAACCAGAATCAGGTTCTTGGTCGGATCAGCGGCTTCCAGCGGGATAGCGGCGGCGGTGTTGATGGCGCGGGCTTCGGTTTGGGTAACGGCGTTCATGGTGATAACTCCTATCGGTTCAGGGATGCAGCAGCGAAGAAAGCGACAAGGGCTGCTGCCTGCCCCTGCCGCGTGGGGATTCAGGCTTTCAACTGGCGCATGCCATCGGCCAGCAGCCAGAGGGCGCGATTTAGTCGGATGTTTTGGTCGATGCCCTGCACCGGGCGGGTTTGCTGTCGGCGCCCGTTGGCGCTGCGGCCACGCAGCCCGCCTTGGGTCAGGTTTTCTTGGGTGCGGTTGAACACGCTCCACAGGTCGGGGCGGCGGTCGTCGAAGCGGCGCGGCATCAGGATTTGCGATTCCGTGATGGGCGCGGGCTTGTCGGGGTCGTCGTACTTGAGGGCGAGCGCGGCGCGGGCGAACACTTCGGATTCGCCATCGTCCAAGGTGATGCCGCGCATGGCATCGCGCGATTCCTTCACCCGATCGAAACCGCTCAAGACTTCGTAAGCCCCCTCAATGACCAGACCGGCCACGTCGCCTTTATGGGGCACTCGCACATCGGCCACGGTGTTGCCGCAGACAAGGCCATTGCTGCACACGAACCGGAACATTCCGGCCAGCATCTGATAGCTGCTGGTGCCGTCGTGCGAGTTCAGCAGCACGATTTCGTTGGCCTCCGCGCCGTTGATCTGGCTGGCATGGCGCAAGCGAATCATGTGTTTGGTGTGCTCGCGCTTGCCTTCGTCGCGCACGCGGGTTTGCGTCACCATGAAAGGCTGGAAGCCTTCTTTGCGAAGCTCGGTCAGCACGGCGGCGGTGGGGATATAGGCGTACCGCTGCGAACGGCTCTCGTGCGGGGCATCCGCGAAGATGGACGGGGCCACGCGGTGAATCTGGTCGTCGGACAGCGGGTAATCGCTGCGCAGCGAGGGGGAGCGGAAAGCGAAACGGGATGCGAGTTGCATGGTCTTTCTCCTGACAAAAGAGGTTTGCTGTTCACACCGCACACCGGATTTCTAGATTCGGAGCCCAGCCTTTCGGCTGTTTGGTGCGGTCGGCACGAGGAACCCGGTTGGCCCTGTTGCCACCGTCTTTCCTGAGTTCATCGCCCGCGACGGTCAGGAGCGCGCGGACGGGGGCCGTCAAGGAGCCAAGCGCAGGGTTGGTGCGGCCCGCAGGCGCAGCCGAGGACACGGCCCTGCGCGCCTTGACGGCACACGGTCGCGGGCTACGGTCGCGGGTAAGGTGATGAAGTCAGGGGAGACGGCTGGACAAGGCAACGGCCATCCCTTTGTGCTGACCGCACGCAAGCGAAGCGCGCAGGCCCGAAGCTGGAAGCCGGGCCGTAGGCGTCAGCGATGCGGAAGGCTGGCGAAGCCAGTCCCGCCAGGGATGAGCGACTAGCGAACCTGGAGCAGCGCGATCCGCGAAGCGGAGACGCAAGAGGACTCTTCGTTTACCATTTGTTTCGCAAGCAAATGATGGGAAAGCAAGAACACGGAGATATAGAGATGATTGTCTGCATCAACCGCCTCAAACAGTTCGGAATCTTCAGCGACTTCAATGGAACGAAGATCCAAAAGTTCGGCCGGTACAACCTGGTCTATGGTTGGAATGGAACAGGCAAGTCAACGTTATCGAATCTATTCTCTTGCTTTGAGCTTCGCTCGATGGTTCCCCGCTTCAGCACGGGCCAATTTTCAGTAGTTCTGGAGGATGGCTCAACGATCACGGAATCCACACTCCACTCATCCCAATTGAATATTCATGTTTTCAATCAACGCTTCGTGCATGAGAACATTGATTGGGACAAATCCGTAAAGAGCATCCTTCTTATTGCGAAAGAGAAGATTGATGACTTGCAGAAGCTGGAGAAGCTGAAGAGCGAGCTTCAGTCGAAAAAGAAGGCTCACGACGACAAGCAAAGCGATATCAAGAAGCAGCGTGAGGCATTAGAGAAGTTCCTGACCAATGCTGCCAAGAAAATGAAGCTTGGACTTCAGGCGATTGATACGAGCGACAGTTATTACTTGAATTACGACCGCCGCAAGCTCTTCAACTTCATACAGAATAACGGCGAGACAATTATCAAGGCGGAGTCGGTTCTTCCAGATGAGAGGGTTATCGACCTTACGAATGCCGCCAAGCCAGATCAGCTTCCAAGCATTGCTTTCGCCTCAACGGCCATTGAGCCGGACTACTTTAAGAAAGCGGCGGGCCGCATCAGAGATTTGATTGGGACTACGGCGGTCAATCAAGCAATCCAGCGGCTGACCGATAACCCGGAAATCCGCGAATGGGTTCAAGCAGGCTTGGAAATCCATAAAAACCACGACTCGCAATCCTGCGAGTTCTGCGGCTCTCCGTTCGCCCAGCTTCGTGCCGAGGCGCTTGCTGCCCACTTCAGCAAGGAGTTCACGGAGTTTCAGAGCCGACTTCAGAACGCGGCGACATGGATTGAATCTCAAGGCGCTCCAGCTAATCAGTTTCCCGCATCGACCGAGTTTTATAAAGAACTATCGGCCGAGGCAGAGAAGCTTCAAAAGGACTACGCAACTGCTGCTGAAAAGATCGACCAGCAAATCGACGCCTGGCGGGAAGCCCTGAAGGCCAAGATCACAGACCCTGGGAAGACAGACATTCAGATCTCGGATGTGGTTGAAGACGATGTCACCAATTTCAATGACATCCTGAAATCGATTGTTGCTCTCGTTGGAAAGCACAACAATAAGACTTCAAATTTCAAATCTGAGACCTCAAAAAGCAAGGTGGCACTGGAGCTTCACTTTGCTGCGGCTGAGGTGCAAGAGTTTGACTATGCTGGAAGTGAGAAGAAGTGCAATGACCTTGAGTCAGAAGCAAAGAACGACCATAAGGAAATTGAAAAAATTAGTCTAGAGGTCGGAGCCATAGAAGCGGCGCTCTCGAATGAAACGGTCGGGGCAAAGGAGTTCAATGACATCCTGCATCGCTTCATTGGCCGCTCTGAGCTTTGCCTGAACTTCAATCAGAAGAAGAAAGGCTATGAGATCATCAGAAACGGGGTTGGTGAGCACGATGGGAATTTGAGCGAAGGTGAGAAAACTGCGATTGCATTTGTCTATTTCATCACGAAGCTCAAAGAAAATGGAAATAACATCAAGGATACGATCGTCGTCGTTGACGATCCGGTCTCAAGCTTTGATTCTAATCACTTGTTTCACGCCTACTCGTTTTTGAGAACGCAATGCACTGAAGCCAAGCAACTTTTTGTGCTGACTCACAACTTCACTTACTTTAAGCTAGTGAGAGACTGGTTCACTGGCACCAATAGGAATCGAGTCAAAAAAGGCAACGCCGAGAATTGCTTCTTTTATCGCCTGGATGCGCCACCTGGCTCCCCTCGTCACTCCCTACTTGTGGATGCCGACGACTCACTCAAGAACTACGGTTCCGAGTACCACTATATCTTCAAGAAGCTCTACGAATATAGGGCGCACACAACACTCAATCGAGATGAGGCGTTCTTGACCGCCAACCTCGCCCGAAAGCTTGTTGAATCGTTTTTCACCTTCAAATATCCAAGGCGTCGAAGCGACATTAGTCAATTGATGGAGGCTGGCCTAAAAGATTGCACCATCACGACACCAGAGCTTAAAGAAAAAATCTACCGCTTTATCAATAAGTATTCACATAGCGACGTTATTGAGATAACAGAGGAATCCGCAGAAAACTTGGCAGGCGAAAGCCACAGCGTCATCGGGAACATCTTCCAGTGGCTGGAAGAGGTGGACAAGAAACATTACGACGAGATGATTCAGGTTGCGACGGCCTGAGCATCAGGCCGCGAGGGCCATAGCTATGCCACCAGGCGCAGCAAAAAGGGGCCGAAGCCCCTTGGGCTAGATCAGCCCATGCTCGGCGAACGATGCCGTTTCGTTGCCCGCAACGATGATGTGATCGAGCACGCGCACGTCCACCAGACCCAACGCTTCCTTGAGCCGCTGGGTCAGCGCCCGGTCAGCCGCGCTCGGCTCGGGGTTTCCGCTCGGATGGTTGTGCGAAACGACGACCGCCGCCGCATTGAGCCGCAGCGCCTCCTTGACCACTTCGCGCGGATACACCGACGCACCGTCAATAGTGCCGTGGAACATCTCCCTGTATTCGATCAGACGATGGCGCGTATCCATGAACAGCACTACGAACACCTCATGCTCGAAGCTGGCCAACTTTGTACGCAAGTATTCCTTGACCGCCGCCGGCGAAGTGAACTCTGCTCCGCGCCGCATTTTCCGGTCAATGACCTGGCGCGCAGCTTCCAGAATGTCGTCGGCCGATGCCGGTAGATAGCGCCCGTGCGCGTCGCGCACCAGCAGACAGGAATCGAACGAGGGAAAGGACAGTTGCGACATGATCGTGCTCCGGTTGCTCGGGCGGAATTGCCCGGAACCGGCGGCAGCACGGCGCAGCGCAAGCAGTCAGGGGTCGCAGACGGCCGCCAGGACGCAAGCGCGCATGGCGCGCGCCGCCCTTGACGGCGAGAACGCCGTGATACGGTGAAGGGAACAGCAAGACCGCCCACACCCGCCCACTGCACAGAGTCGATTTTTGGCAAGCGGAGCGCGCAGGCCCGGATCAACGAGCCGGGACGGAGGCGTCAGTGATGGAAGCCCGACAGGGGCGAGACTCGCGCAGCGAAGCTCGATGCGCAGCACGACAGCGCGACGGCGGCACGCCGGGACGCCCGACTGCTTGGGACAGGACTACTCGTTGTCCGTCTTGCGCTGCTCGATTTGCAACTGCGCCCGTTGCGTTGCCTGTTGCAGCCGCTCCACCAGCACGCCCCTCGGCGGCAAGGCGGTCAGATACTCGGCAACGTGGATGCCGGACTTGTCCAGCTCCAGCAATTCGATCTGCTCGCGCTTCTTGCCGGTGCAAAGGATGATCCCGAGCGGCGAGGCTTCCTCCGGCTCCCGTTCGTGCTTGTCTAGCCACCGAAGGTAAAGCTCCATCTGCCCTTTGTAGGCCGCCTTGAAGTCACCTACCTTCAACTCCACCGCAACCAGCCGCCGCAGCTTGCGGTTGTAGAACAGAAGGTCAAGGTGGAAATCCTCGTCGTCGATCGGAATGCGCTTCTGCCGGGCGACGAATGAGAAGCCCGCGCCCAGCTCCAGCAGGAAGGACTCCATTTCACGGATGATCGCCGCTTCCAAGTCGCCTTCCTGCCAAGTGTCCCGCAGGCCCAGGAAGTCGAGGATGTACGGGTCGCGCATGACCAGGGCCGGCGACATGCGCTGCGCATCGCGCAGGGTCGCCAACTCCTGCGCTATGGTTTCTTCCGGCTTTTGGGAAAGCGCCGTGCGCTCGTACAGCATCGAGTCGATACGCTCGCGCAGCGTCCGCACGCTCCAGCGTTGGGTGCTGGCCATCTGTGCGTAGTAGTCCCGCTGGAGCGGGTCTTTCAGCGGCATCAGGGCGATGAAGTGCGTCCAGCTCAATTCTCGTATCAGTGATACGAGAATTCGCTCGTCGGGGAAGGTGGCGGCGAACTGCACCATGCGGCGCAAGTTCTGCTCTGCAAAGCTGCTGCCGTACTCCTCCACCAACTGCGCAGCCAAGGTGGGCAGAACTTCCTTGCCGTAGGCGCCCCGGCGCCTGTCCAAGACCTGCGTGTGGATGCGTTGGCCGATGCGCCAGTAGAGCATCGTAAGCTCGCTATTCACCGTCGAGGCGGCGCGCAAGCGCGCCGCCTCGATCAGTGCCCGAATGTCGCCCAGCAGCGCCGCGGGCGCTGCGAGCGATGCTGCTGATGGCCGGCGCCCGTTCATGCCACCGCCTCCGCAAGCTGCCGCGCGCCCGTGATGGCTTGGCGGCGGCTGGCCACCAGCTCGGCCGCCTCGCGCACCGGCTTGTCCTCGGTGTGGACGTAGTGCATGAACATCGCCACGGTCTTGTGGCCCGTCAGCTTCATTCCCACTTTGGTCGGCACACCGGAATTGGCAATGTCGGTGGTCGAGCGATGACGGATGCCGTGCGTGCCTACGTGCGGCACGCTGGCGGCCTTGAGCGTCCGGCACCAGCCGCCATAGTGCTCGCCAAAGGTCAGGTGCTTGGCCGGGTCGTTCGGCGACGGCAGGACGTAAGGGCAGCCTTCCAGACGCGGCGCCGTCGAAAGCAGCCGATAGGCTTCCTCGCTCATGGGCTTGGAAATGCCGCCAACCTTGCTGTCGGGCCACACCACGCGCCGGTTCTCGAAGTCCAGCCAGCTCCATTCGAGCGGGCAGATTTCGGAGCGCCGCGCCGCAAACTCGAATTGCAGCCGGATCGCCAACGGGATGACGTAGTTCTCCAGCCCCTCCGCCTCCAGTTTCTCCAACTGGCGGAAGATCCGCACCATTTCCTCGTCCACGATGAGCCGGGTTTCCTTGCCCGGCGGGTACATCGGGACGTGGCGGCACGGATTCGTGCCGTCCGGGCGGTAGCCCCACACTTCGGCCAGGTTGAACATCTTGCGCAGCACGCCGAAGGTCTTGTTCGCCTCGGTCGGCTTGTAGGCCAGCTTTTCCATGAGCCCCGCAATGTCGGGCCGCTTCACGTCATGCACCTTCTTGCGGCCCAGCAGCGGGATGATGTTGCGGTCGATGACGCCCTGGTAGCCGTCCTGCGTGCTGACCTTGTTGCGCTTCTTGGAGTAGTCCTCCATGAACTTTTTGCACAACTCGGCCATCGTGGGCGCCTTGCGCGCCTCGGCCTTGGCACCGCCGGGATCACCACCCCGGCGAACCTCGGCCAGCCAGTCCTGCGCTTTGACCCGCGCCTGTTCGACGGTTAGCTCCCCGTAGAGTCCCAGCGAGGGCTTGCGGGGCTGGCCAGAGTTCGTGCGGTACTGGAGCATGAACACCCGGCGTCCCGTCGAGGTAATCTTGCAAAGGAAGCCGGGCACGACGGTATCCCGTAGTTCGATGTCCTTCGCCTGGGGTTGCGCCGACTCTACGGCGGTCTTGGTGAGCTTGATCTTTGCCATGATGACTCCTTGGAACGACCCGGATTCCAGGAGCCAGATAGGAGCGGCGCGAGGGAGAACCGGGTCAAGTTTCAGAAAGCACCGGCATATGATGGAAGCGCGTAAGCTATTGATAAACCTGCTGTATCGGGCTACGTCGCAGTCCAGCGAACTACCGGGCTGGAGTCATCGTGAAACAAAAAAAGGGACCGGCCGGGCATCATGCCCAACCGATCCCCATCACGATCTCAGGCGACAGCGCTGGCTGTGCGCTGATCCGAGAGCCGGAAGAAGTGCGCCGGCACCCGCTTCTCGCGGACCATCCGGGCGAGGTGCGATTGAAGTCCCGACCCCTCGCAGACCAGCGCTTCGACGGGGCGCAGTGCCAGCAGCCGCTCGTTCCGTGCGAACCCCGCCCGCTTGCCCAGTCGTGCGTCGAGCGTGAAGGCCACCAGCTTCACGCCCGACCGCGCCGCCCATGCCGCCGCGATCGCGTCGCACCCCTTGTTCTGGGCGGTCGTCGCCAGCACCATCGCCGGGATCCGGGCGTGGATCGCGTCGAGCCGATCCCACAGGAGCTGATGGTCCTCCCATTGCTGGCCGCCCGAGAAGATGACCACCGGCCCCTGCGGCGCGTGCTCCTCGATGCGGCGCTGGCGGCGTGCGGCGATGAAGTCGGTGGCGGCGATGACCGAGGCGGTCCGCTTCCCCGACACCAATGTCGCGCGCGGTGCCGACCATGGCCGGCCGGTCTCGGCATGGTACATCTGCGCCGCGTGATCGCGCATGCAGGCGACCGCGTCGCGCGCTTCGTCGAGGGACTGGCAGAGCGTCTGGGCTTCCTCCAGTTCGGTCGTCGCGACCTCGCTGCCGTCGGCGGAGCGGATCAGCCCGTTGACCTGCTGCGCCGCCCGATCGGCTTCTCCGTCGAGCTGTCCGGCGACCTTGTGGAAGCTGTGAACGATGCCCCAGGCGAGCCGGTCGGCGATGCTCTCCAGTCTTGTGTCGCGCAGGACGTCGAACAACGTCGTGACCAGCAATTCGGTCGCGCGCTCGGCTTCCAGCGGGTCGGGCATCCCGGCATCGGTGCTGTCCTCGGCGCGGTCGATCCGGAACTCACCTACGGTCTCGGTGAAGGCAGCGGCGAAGCGGTCCGTAGGCTCGGCCGTTTCCTCGGCATAGAGCGCGGCGATGTCGGTGAAGCGCGAAATGGAACGGTGTGAATGCGTCATGATGGCCTCCTGAATTTTAAGAGGCATTTTCCCCGGCACGGGCTCTGAGCGACGGGGTCAAGGATCGCGAAGCGACCGCGAAGCGGCGATGGGGGTCACGATTTTCTTTGGCGGCCACCAACACCGATGCAGAAGTGCTGCCGTCGATCCGCCAAAGAAAATGGTGGGGCCCCGTCGTCCTTGAGGCCGGCGCTGTCCCCGTGCCACCCTTGGACTTCTTGATAGATAGAGAGAGGCTGTGATTCGGGGGGCTCGATGCCCCCCGAATCGCATCGGCCGGTGCGGACCCTTTGTCCGCACTGGCCGTCCCGCACGTCTGAGGATTGTGAGACGCTAGGCCGCGCATAACGCCCTCCCAAGGCGGTGAAGGAGAAGGGCGAAGCCTGTCGGTTGCTCGACGCACTTGCATAAAAATAGCCGGCACGCGGGAACGCGTCCGGCCATCATAGGAACCTCAGATCGTCAGGGACTCAGCCAATCGAACCCTTCATGGTGCCCGCAATGATCGCAGGCGACCGTGCGATAGATATTGAGCGAGCCTTCCGCGCGCTCGACACGCCCGTGCTCGGCTGGTTCGCCGCAACGTGGACACGACGCTTCCCATCGCTCGTCGGCAGGCTCCATACCGCCGGGCTCGGTGCAACCGCCATAAGCGATCATGACTGGTCCGATCTGTCGGTTGCGGGAGGCAGATAGGCCTCATAGGGGTTCCCGTCGTGAAGGTGGCCGAACGGCGTCATCACATAAGCGCCGTCGTCCCGACCCACGGCGCAGATCACGTAGCGCGGGACGCCGGGGAGCGCGTCGGTGCATTCCATGAGGGCGAGATTACCGTCCTCGGCCGCGCGGCGCAGGGTTGCGAAATTGCGCCGATACACATCTGGTATGGCCATGTCGGCCTCCTGTGAAACGGTGGGAAAGGAGGCGGGAGCCAGGCCCCCGCCCCCCCCCCGATGTTCAGGCCCGCATCCGGCGCACCGCGGAATCGGCGACCTGATCGGCCTTGCGGAAGGCATGGATGGGCACCCCCGCCTGTTTCAGGGTCTGATAGAGGTTCGCCTGCAACCCCGAGCCTTCGCACAGCACCGCCTCGACGGGCTTCAGCTCGGCGAGCTTGCGGTTTCGCGTGAAGGCCGTTTTCCGGCCCGAGCCGTATAGCCCGAACGCCACCAGCGGCACGCTGTTGCGCGCCGCCCATGCGGCCGCGATCGCGTCGGCGCCTTTGCGCTGACCGGTCGTGACGAGGGACATGTGCGGCACGCGCTGATGAACCTCGTCGAGCCGCGCCCACAGGGTTTCCCAATCGTGCCACTGGGCGGGTCCGGAAAAGACGACGATCGGTCCCTTCGGGCTGTGCTTCTCGCGGGCGGCGAGTTCGCGAGCGCGGAGGAAATCCTGTGCCGCGATCTGACTCGCCGAAGATGCGGAGGATGCCCGGCTTCCCCGCGCCGGCGACCACGGCCAGCCCGACTGCGCGCGGTACATCTCGCCCGCATAGTCGCGCATGCACTCGATCGCTTCGCGGTGCTCGGCGGTCGACTGGCAGAGGAGCTGCTTTTCCTCCAGCTCGTTATTATAGACCTCGCTCATGTCGGGATGTCGAACGAGATCCCCGATTTCGGAAGCGAGGCTGTCTTCGCGGCGTTCCAGTTTCCCGGCGACGAAATGGAAGCTGTTGACGAAGCCCCACGCGATCTCTGCGGATAGAGGCTCCAGCCGCGTGCCCGCGAAGAGATCAAAGATGGTGGCGATGATCGCCCCGCATTCGGCCTGCACCGCGAAGGGTTCGGGCATGTCATGTTCGCCGGGCTGGTCGCCGAGTTCGACGATGCTGAGCGGCAAGGGATCGCCGAAGGCCGCCTGAAATTCGGGGGTGGCGATCATCTCGGCATAGAGGGTGGGAAGGTCGGCCAGTCGGCTGACGCTGTTCGGGGATGTGGTTCGAGCCATGATGGCGAACTCCTTGTCGAGAAGGGAAACAAAAAAAGTGCCGGAGGCGCGGGACGCACCCCCGGCCCTCGTTCACGCGTCTTAGAACGGGATGTCTTCGTCCACGTCCGCGTTCGTCCGGTCGCCGTTCAGGCTGCCGTCGGCGCCGGCGGTGCTGTCACCGAAGCCGTCCTGGGTCCGGGGCGCATAGTCGCGCTGGCTGGCGCCGAACCCACCGCTGCCGAAGCCGCCACCGAACCCGCCGCCGAGATTCTCGCGACGCCAGGCGACGGTGAAGCCACCCGCCTCGTTCGGGAACAGGGCGACCGGAAGCGGCTCGGGCAGGCTCGGATCGTCGATCTGGCCCGCAAGGAAGACCTCACCGGTCTTCTTCGACACGGCTTCCCAGAGCGCGCCGATCTGCACCCAGCGCCGCGCGATGTTCAGCGCCACGATCTCGTAGATCGGCGCCTTCTCGCTCTGGCTCTGGACCGGGCGAAGCCCGATCCGCGGCAGATCGATGGTGCGCGTGAAGACCGAACCCATCAGCCGGCCGTTCTCCTTCTTGAATTCACCAATGTTCATCGTCTCAACTCCTTCGAATGTCGCTCTCGAGACCATCTCGGCGACACTCCTCCAGATCCCCCTTTCCTCTGGTTCCCGGCCTCACCGCGCGCGGTGCCGCGCGAGGGGCAATGCGACCTCTCCCCCCGCCCTGCCCCGCCACCGCTCGCCGCGCACACCGCCGCTAACGCGCCTATGCCGCCCCGCGCACAGGCAAGTGCCCGTGCCGAGGTCGGGCTATGTGGGTGGAAGTTGGGCGGCTGGCCCCCGCGTACGGGCGTTCCTGATCAAGGGGCGATTTCGATCGGCAGCGATGAGTGGTTTGCCGCTTGCCGAAAATCGCTTTCAGGTTTCAGAGGGTGGATTCGGGATGATGGGAGAGATACCTCACAAACCGAGCGGGGAGACCTATCACCGAATCTATATGTCTCGGGGAAGAGTCATGTGAGCCGTGAGGCTATGGATCGGGCAAACCTTGTCTGGGAGAATGTCGGAGTGGCGGGGAATAGTTGGGAAAGGGTGCCGATCGATGCGCAGAGCATCGACGCGCCGCTCTCGCAAGCGGCGATCTTTCTCGTTCTAACGGTCGCTGACGGTGAGGCTGCTCTTGGCACGATCTGCTCCGTTCTCGGCGGGCTCGATGATCTCGTCAAAACCGTTGGGTTCCGCGACCTCTCCGCCCGTCTGTCCTGCATTGCGGGGATCGGCAGCGATCTATGGGACCGGCTCCATCCGGGGAAGAGACCGCGTGAACTGAAGCCGTTTGCGCCGATCATCGGACAGCCGCACAGCGCGCCGTCGACGCCCGGCGATCTGCTGTTCCACATCAGGGCGGAACGCGTCGATCTCTGCTTCGAGTTCGAGCGAATCCTGCTGTCAAATCTCGGCGCGGCCGTGAGCCTCACGGATGAGGTGTCCGGGTTCCGCTATTTCGATGCGCGGGACTTGCTGGGCTTTGTCGACGGTACCGCCAATCCGACTGACCAGACCTCCCTGCATCGGCGCTGGTGGGCGAAGAGGATGCCGAGTTTGCCGGCGGAAGCTACGTCGTCATCCAGAAATATCTTCACGATCTGGGGGCCTGGGGACGCGTGCCAACGCCGTTGCAGGAAGAGATCGTGGGTCGCACGAAGATCGACAATATCGAGATCGACGACGACGATGCTCCGCGCAAATCGCACAAGTCCCTCGCCACCATCGTGGATGCTGACGGGAACGAGCATGACATCCTGCGCGATAACATGCCCTTCGGCCGTGCGGGTCATGGGGAGTTTGGCACCTATTTCATCGGCTATTCCCGATATCTGTGGGTGATCGAGAAGATGCTGCAGCGCATGTACCTCGGCGACCCACCCGGCGCTTACGACCGGCTGCTGGACTTCTCGACGCCGCATACAGGCACGACCTTCTTCGCGCCGGCGCGGCCGGCGCTTCAGGCAATTGCTGCGGGAGAGACGCCGGGTCGGTCCCTCCCAATCAGTTCAACAACCGTGCCGTCGTGAGCGGTGTAAAACCCTTGGTCAGGCGATGTACTTAGCTGGGATTCTGAGCGAGGGAATCTCAAGGCACCCTGGGATGTTGGGCCGAACAGGGAGGCAATTCGCTCTGCAGTCGTTGGGCACGCCGCGGCTTCAGGTGGCGCCGTTGGCGGGTTGCTGCGCGGACTCCCGAAAATGGGGTTTGTCCGTATGCCGATATCGCGACGCAGAGGTTCGGCGGTTATGAGTGTCCGAGAGACAGTCCGGTGCTGATCGGTTTGACGATAACCGGCTGGTGTCGGCCCAGGGTGGCGAGCAAGCGGCGTTCGGCCTTGTCGAGAGCGTCGATAGAGGCGAACATTTCTATAGTGTAGCATCCACGCGCGAAGAAATCGCTGGCTGCGGCGACCATCGTGGTGAAGTTGGCAGGCCAGTGGCAGAGAAGAAGAATTGGCCAATCGGGATCCGGCGGTGCGTAACGGCAGAAGATGATGGCGTTACTGTTCAATGCCGATGCGCGTCGGTCGAACAAATCGGGGACCACTGGAGAGGAGCGTTCGGCGCAAAGGAACGCCTCGATCTCGTCGAGTTCCGCGAGGGCCTCTACGACGATTGGATAGTAACGTCCGAGCGGAAGGCTGGGAGCGGCGTACCGAGATGGGATATCGATCACAAGGATATCCGGCATGGTCGCAATTGGCCGGGGATAAAGAACCCGGCGAGCGGCAAGGTGATCGATCAGGCGCATCGCCGGGTAAATGGCGATGCATCTGACTTTTGGTCAACAGGAAGCCATGTGACGTGACGCCCTATTCTTCGCGTTGGGCTTTGGCGGCCTCGTTGATCACCGCGCGCCTGGCTGTAGCCTCCGCGCTTGCTGCCATGGTTTCCCAGGTGTCGGCGGAGCGGTGATGCATCGCGCGCTTGTTTGGCAGGTTCGTCCTGGCGGCAGCCGCGCGCTCGGCGCCGGCATTGGCGCGGTAGGTTTTTCGATGGTCGTCATCGGGCATATGTCGGATCCAGCGGCGCAAGATCAATCGACCAGGGGCAAGTCGGCATTTTTGCGTCAGTAGCGCACAAGGGGGAACCGACGTCAGGAGCGCCAGGCGAAATTCGGTGGTCAGGCTGCGAGGCGATCGACGCCTTCGTTGAACCGCTCAATCCATTCGCGCATCTGAGGGCGGCGCTCGACGGGGATATCGGCGGCGACACGCTGGAAATCGACCAAGTCGACCGGAGATCCAGCGATGATGGCGTCTATTTCACTCGCCTCCAGCAAGGCGTTGTCTCGAATGAACCGCGTCATCGAGCCCGGGCGGGACTTGGTCGAACTGCGCCAGAGGCCTTCGACGTTACGAAGTCTCGGGGCGGCGCGGGCCTCCAGCAGTACGATCAGCCTGAGGCACCAACGGGGTAAGCTCATCAATTCGTGCGATTTTTGGGCGGCACAAATCCAGCAGGCGGATTTAATCGGAATGGGAAGGCCCTCTGCGCGGATGCGCGCGGCGCAACGTTCACGATCCCAAACCCAGTCGCGCAGGGGATAATGATAGTCATAGAGGGGCGAAATATGTCCCTCGCGGTGGGCGTATCGTCGGGTGTCGGCAGGCGAGCTGTCATAGCCGATCAGCTTGACAACACGCTCGCCGCGAGCCCATGCTGCCCGCGCCGGCTCCCAGTTCGCAACCCATTGGTCTTGAGGCTGAATTTTCCATTTCGACGAACACGAATGGCGCCCGAAACTGATTGACGGCAGGGTCGCGTTAGTCAGGCAGTTCTCAAGTAACGTGAAGTAGGGCGGCCAATGTTTGAAGCGCTTCGGGACGTAACGGACGACATGATGCTCGATGCCGTGATCGTCCATCCATTTCTGGAAGATTGGGAGATACGCATAGGTTTCTTCGCGCTTCTGAGCGGAACCGATTAACGCCCTTTGCGGAAGCAGTTATACTGATCCGGCAATTCGAGTCGTTCCCATAAGGAGA
>OFTY01000884.1_pt1 | contig 16556 bp, 14 predicted proteins | sample 1775061 | NCBI WGS metagenome assembly OFTY01 (sample SAMN08195773, study PRJEB24354) | sludge metagenome | isolation source: sludge from phenol fed wastewater aerobic bioreactor B | place: India: Nagpur | collected 2016-09-16 | reverse complement strand
GGCGCTCGCGCTGGGGGGCTGCGCCGGCCCGGCGCGCGCCCCGGCGGCGGCGCTGGCAACGGCGCTGCCCACCACCTGGTCGCAGGCCCCGGCCGGCGACACGACCGCGCGCACGCCCTTGCCGCCGCAGTGGTGGCAGACGCTGGGCGACGCCACGCTCGACACCCTGATGCAGCAGGCGCTGGCGCACAACACCGACCTCGCCGCCGCGCGCGCCGCACTCGCCCAGGCCGAGGCGCTGCGCGACGCGCGCGAGGCCACGCTCGGCCCCAGCCTGTCGCTCTCGGCCTCGGCCCAGCGCAGCAAGAGCGGCGGTGCGCCGGCCGGCAACGCCTTTGCCACCACGCTGGGCGCGAGCTTCACGCCCGACCTCTTCGGCGGCAACCAGGCCGCCTTCAGCGCAGCACAGGCCGACGCCCGCGCCGCCTGGGCCAGCCTGGCCGGCACGCGGCTCACGCTCACCGCCAACCTGGCGCTGACCTACATCGACCTGCGCAGCCAGCAGCAGCGGCTGGAGATTGCCGAGCGCAACCTCGCGGCCCAGCAGTCCACCCGCGCGCTCACCGCCTGGCGGGTGCAGGCGGGGCTGGCTTCCTCGCTGGACCTGGAACAGGCCACGCAGGCGGTGGAGCAGACGGCGGCGGCCATGGTGGCGCTGCGCACCGCCATCGGGCAGGACGTGCATGCGCTGGCCGTGCTCAGCGGCCAGCCGCCCGCGGCCCTGCGCGAGACGCTGCTGCCCCCCGCGCCGCTGCCCCAGGCGTCCACCGCGCCCGCGCTGGCCGCGCCGGCCGAGGTGCTGCGCCAGCGCCCCGACGTGCGCGCGGCCGAGGCGCGGGTGCAGGCGGCGCTGGCGCGGCTGGACCAGGCCGCCGCGGCGCGCTGGCCCAGCGTGTCGCTGAGCGCGTCGCTGGGGCTGCGTTCGCTCACGCTGGGCAGCCTGCTCGACGGCTCGGTGGCCAACGCGCTGCTGGCGAGTCTGGCCGTGCCCCTGTTCGACGGCGGCGCGCTGGCCGCGCAGCAGCGCGCGCAGGCCGCCGCGCTGGAGCAGAGCCGGGCGCAGTGGACGGGCACGGTGCTCGCCGCCCTCAAGGACGTGGAGAACGCGCTGCTGGCGCTGCGCCAGGACGCCGAGCGGCTGCAGCACCTGCAGGCCGCCGCCACCGCCGCGCGCAATGCGGAGCTGATGGCGCAGGTCCGCTTCCGCAGCGGCGTGATCGACTTCCGCACCGTGCTCGACGCCCAGCGCGCCACGCTTTCCACCCAGGACGCGGTGGAGGTGCAACGCGCCACCCTGCTGGCCGACCAGGTCCGGCTGATGCAGGCGCTCGGCGGCGGCTGGTCGCCCGACGCCAGCGCCGCCGAGCCCGGCAGCCCCGCCAGCCGCGCCGACGCCGCCCCGACTCCTCCCGCTTCTTCCTGAGCCCATTTGCCATGAGCACCGACCTGCCCCCGAGCCCCCCGACGTCCACCGCGCCCGACATGGCGGCGCTGCTGGGTGCCAGCAAGCGCCGCTGGTGGCAGCGCACCGGCCTGTGGGTCGGCCTGGTGCTGCTGGCGGCCGCCGGCGTCGCCGGCTGGTGGTGGAAGGCGCGCGAGCAGGCCCAGGCCGCGCCGCGCTACGTGACCGAACCGCTCAAGCGCGGCAAGCTCACGCTCACCGTGTCGGCCAACGGCACGGTGGTGCCCACGCGCACGGTGAACATCGGCAGCGAGCTCTCGGGCACCGTGAAGCAGGTGTTCGTGGATGTGAACGACCGGGTGAAGAAGGGCCAGGTGCTGGTGCTGCTCGACACCGCCAAGCTCAGCGACCAGGTCAAGCGCTCGCAGGCGGCGCTGCAGGCCGCGCAGGCCTCGCGCGAGCAGGCCAAGGCCACGGCGGCCGAGGCCCGCGCCAACCTTGCGCGGCTGGAGGAGGTGGCGCGGCTTTCCGGCGGGCAGGTACCTTCGGCGGCGGAGCTCGACAGCGCGCGCGCCGCCGTGGCCCGCGCGGTGGCCGGCATCGACAGCGCCGAGGCGGCCGTGGCCCAGGCGCAGGCGCAGCTCGCCACCGACCAGACCAACCTCTCCAAGGCCTCCATCGTCTCGCCCATCAACGGCGTGGTGCTCTCGCGCTCGGTGGAGCCGGGCAACGCGGTGGCGGCCTCGCTGCAGGCGGTGACGCTGTTCTCGCTGGCCGAGGACCTGGCGCAGGTGCAGGTGGACCTTGCACTCGACGAGGCCGACGTGGGCAACGTGCAGGACGGGCAGAAGGCCTACTTCACCGTGGCGTCCTATCCGTCACGCCGCTACCCGGCCACCGTCACCCGCGTGGCCTACGGCTCGACCAAGACCGACAACGTCATCACCTACCCCACGCGGCTGGAGGTGAACAACCGCGACCTGTCGCTGCGCCCGGGCATGACGGCGGCGGCCACCATCATCGCCACCGAGCGCGACAACGTGCTGGTGGTGCCCAACACCGCGCTGCGCTTCAACCCCGACACCGCGCAGGCCGCGGGCAAGGCCGGCGCCAGCAGCGGCGGGGGGGGCGTGACCTCCATGCTGATGCCGCGCATGCCCTCCACCGGGCCGAAGAAGCCCGGCACCGAGAACCGCCGCGGCCCCAACGCCGAGCGCCGCATCTGGGTGCTGGAGAACGGCCAGCCGGTGGCGGTGAAGGTGACGGTGGGCATCAGCGACGGCCGCATGACCGAAGTCAGTGGCGCCGACCTGAAGGAGGGCATGGCGGTGATCGTGGACCAGCGTTCGGGGGCGGCGAAATGAGTGCCGGCACCGCGCCCGGCCCCGCGCCGGTGGCGCAGGGCGAGGTGCAGCCGCTGATCCGGCTGCGCGGCGTGACCAAGGTCTATGGCGAAGGGGCCACCGCCTTTCATGCGCTCAAGGGCATCGACCTCGACATCCGCGCCGGCGAGTTCGTCGCCATCATGGGGCCGAGTGGCTCGGGTAAGTCCACCGCGCTCAACATGCTGGGCTGCCTGGACCGCCCCACCGCCGGCGAGTACCTGCTGCAAGGCATTCACGTGGAGACGCTGGACCGCGACGGCCGCGCGCTGCTGCGCCGGCGCTTTCTGGGCTTCGTGTTCCAGGGCTTCAACCTGCTGGCGCGCACCTCGGCGCAGGAGAACGTGGAGCTGCCGCTGATCTACCGCGGCATGCCCGCGCGCGAACGGCATGCGGCGGCTGCGGCCGCGCTGACCGAGGTGGGCCTGGCCGGCTGGGAGCACCACACGCCGGGTGAACTCTCGGGCGGGCAGCAGCAGCGCGTGGCGATCGCGCGCGCCATCGTGACCCAGCCCGCGGTGCTGCTGGCCGACGAACCCACCGGCAACCTCGACACCGCGCGCAGCCAGGAGATCATGGCGCTGCTGGCGCGGCTCAACGCCGAGCGCGGCATCACCATTCTGATGGTCACGCACGAGCCCGACATGGCCGCCTGGGCGCACCGCATGGTGCACTTCCGGGACGGGCAGATCCAGAGCGACACGCGCAACCCGCAGCCCACGCGCGTTGGCGCGCCGGCCGCGGCCACGGAGGCTGGCTGATGTGGCTCAACACGCTGCTGCTGGCCTTGCGCTCGATCCGGCGCAATCTGCTGCGTTCGTTCCTGACGGTGCTGGGCATCGTCATCGGGGTGAGCGCCGTCATCACCATGGTCACGCTGGGCAACGGCGCGACGGCGGCGGTGCAGAGCCAGATCTCCAGCCTGGGCACCAACCTGCTGCAGATCCGCCCCGGGCAGCGCATGGGTCCGGGGGGCGCGGCCGGCGCGCCGGCGTTCCGCGAGGATGACGCCGAGGCCATCGCCAACCAGATCACCGGCGTGGCCGCGGTGGCGCCCGAGTCGCGCACCGGTGCCACCGTGGTGGCCAACGGCCGCAACTGGAGCACCGGCATCGTCGGCACCACCGACGACTGGCTCACCGTGGGGAACTGGACGCTGTCTTCGGGCCGGCCGTTCTCCGACAGCGAGACCCGCGCGGGCGCAGCGGTGTGCTGGATCGGCGAGACCATCCGGCGCGAACTGTTCGGCGGCGGCGACGTGATCGGCCAGCAGCTGCGCATCCGCCGCATGTCGTGCGAGATCGTTGGCGTGCTCGCCAGCAAGGGCCAGGGCGCCTTCGGCAACGACCAGGACGACGTGGTGGTGCTGCCCATCCGCACGCTGCAGCGGCGCATCACTGGCAACACGCGGGTCAACACCATTCTCGTCTCCATGCGCGACGACGCCGACCCTGCCCGCGTCAAGAGCGCGCTCACGCAGCTGCTGCGCGAGCGACGCAAGCTCGCCGACGGGGAGGAGGACAACTTCAACATCCTCGACACCAAGCAGCTCGCCGACACCATGTCGGGCACCACACGCATCATGACGCTGCTGCTCGGCGCAGTGGCGGCAGTGAGCCTGCTCGTGGGCGGCATCGGCATCATGAACATCATGCTGGTGAGCGTGACCGAGCGCACCCGCGAGATCGGCCTGCGCCTGGCTATCGGCGCGCTCGAGCGCGAGGTGCTGCTGCAGTTCCTCATCGAGGCGGTGGTGCTCGCCTCGCTGGGTGGCATCGTGGGCATCGTGCTGGCCACGGCGGCCTCGGTGGGCATTGCCGCGGTGATGGGCATTCCCTACCTGTTCAACCCCGGCATCAACCTGCTGGCCTTCGCCTTCTCGGCGGCGATTGGCGTGTTGTTCGGCTACTTCCCGGCCCGGCGCGCCGCGCGGCTGGACCCGATCGACGCGCTGCGGCACGAGTGATCCTAAATCCGGCAGTTGACCGCTCGTCTTTGCTTACAGGCCCTTGTTTTCAAAGGATTTTCTGTGCTGGCTGACATTCACCTTTTGGGTGAGTGCGCTGCATGGCCGATCGAGCCGCCCTCGGGCGTGCAGGCGGCGTTGCAAATCCTCGCAATGGCACCGGCCATTGCTGCGGTTTGCGCCTTGCCTGCCCACCCGATGACGGCCCGCTCGACCATGCTCAACTGCCGGATTTAGGATGATCAGTACCCAGCCCCTCGGTTTGCTACATTTTCAGTAGCACTTCATGACCGGTTGACGCTGGGGTACCGGGTTATTTTCTCGAAAGTACCCGCTCAGGCGGCGCGTGGGCGCACTTTGGAGGCCGCGAGCTTGGCTCGGGCCCGCGCGGTCTCCACATCTTCGGCATGGGCCAGGGCCACGCCCATGCGGCGGCGCTCGAAGCTCTCGGGCTTGCCGAACAGGCGCAGGTCCGTGCCCGGCACGCGCAAGGCCGCGTCCACCCCGTCGAACACAATGCCCTGGGCGTCGATGCCGCCGTAGATCACCGCGCTCGCGCCCGGGTTGCGCAGGCTCGTGTCCACCGGCAGACCCAGGATGGCGCGGGCGTGCAGCTCGAACTCGCTCTGGTGCTGGGTGCACAGCGTGACCAGGCCGGTGTCGTGCGGGCGCGGGCTCACCTCGCTGAACCAGACCTGTTCGCCCTTGACGAACAGCTCGACGCCGAACAGCCCCAGCCCGCCGAGGTTGCCCGTCACCGTCCTGGCGATGTGCCGCGCCTTCTCCAGCGCGGCGGGGTGCATGGCCATCGGTTGCCAGCTCTCCACATAGTCGCCGCGCACCTGCACATGGCCGATGGGGTCGCAGAAATGCGTCTCGACCGCGCCATCTGCGCCCCGCGCCCGCACGGTGAGCTGGGTGATTTCGTAGTCGAAATCGATGAAGCCCTCGACGATCACGCGGCCATGGCTCACCCGGCCGCCGGCCATGGCGTAGTCCCAGGCTTTCTGCACGTCGGCCGGGCCGTCGATCCTGCTCTGGCCCTTGCCCGAGCTGCTCATCACCGGCTTGACGATGCACGGATAGCCGATGCCCGCGTCGATGGCGGCCTGCAGCTCGGCCAGCGAGTCGCAGAACCGGTAGGGGCTGGTCGGCAGGCCCAGGGTCTCGGCCGCCAGGCGGCGGATGCCTTCGCGGTCCATGGTCAGACGGGCCGCGCGCGCGGTGGGAATCACCGTCACCACCCCTTCGGCCTCGAGCTGCTCGAGCATGGGCGTGGCGATGGCCTCGATCTCCGGCACCACGAGCTGCGGGCGCTCGGCTTCGATCAGCGCCTTGAGCTGCGCGGGGTCGCTCATGACCAGGGTGCGCGCGTGGTGCGCCACCTGCTGGCCCGGCGCATGGTCGTAGCGGTCGGCCGCGATCGTCTCCACGCCCAGGCGTTGCAGCGCGATGATGACTTCCTTGCCCAGCTCACCGGCGCCGAGCAGCAGCACGCGCGTGGCCGAGGAGGACAGGGGGGTGCCGAGGGTGGTCATGCGGTTTCTCCAAACAACGGGGTGGGGGTGCGTTCAGCGCCAGCGGGTGGCCATCGCCTCGCCCAGGCGCACGGGCCGCGCCGGGGTCCAGTCGGGGTTGAGGCGGGCGGTGTCGCGCGGCCACAGCACGATGACGGTGGAGCCGAGCTGAAAGCGCCCCATCTCCTCGCCCTGCGCCAGCCGCAGGTCCTGCGTGTCGTAGCGCCACTCGCGTAAGTGACCCTGGCGCGGCGGCGTCACCACGCCGTGCCAGACCGTGGCCATGCTGCCCACGATGGTCGCGCCCACCAGCACCAGCGCCAGCGGACCGTCGGCCGTCTCGAACACGCAGACCACGCGCTCGTTGCGCGCGAACAGCCCCGGCACGCCGCGCGCCGTGGTCGGGTTGACCGAGAACAGCGCGCCGGGCACGTGCATCATGCGCAGCAGCCGCCCCCCGCACGGCATGTGGATGCGGTGGTAGTCGCGCGGGCTCAGGTACAGCGTGGCAAAGGCGCCGCCGTCGAACTGTGCCGCCAGCGCCGCGTCGCCGCCGAGCAGCGCCTGCGCGCTGTAGTGGTGCCCCTTGGCCTGGAAGATCTGCCCGCCCTCGATCGGCCCGCACTGGCTGACCGCGCCGTCCACCGGGCACACCCAGGGGCTGGCGGCGAGCGGACGCGCGCCGGGCTTGAGCGCGCGGGTGAAGAAGTCGTTGAAGCTCGCGTAGGCCGCAGGGTCGCTCACCGCGGCCTCGCTCATGTCCACGCGGTAGCGGCGAATGAACCAGCCGATCGCGCGGCGCGTCCAGGGCTGCGCCGTCGCCTGCGCGGCCCAGCCGGCCAGCGCCGTGAGGGCACGCTTGGGCAAAAGGTATTGCGGCAACACCGCGAGACGGTCGAGCACAGGCATTCCAGCAGACTAGCCGTCGTGAACGCACCGGCTGCGGCCGGGGCATGCACGACTTCGGATGGGAGGTGCGCGATTGTAGAAGGCGGCCCCTTGATCCCGGCCGCGCACGCAGGGCACCCGCCGATTGCGTTCCGCGGGCATTCGCTTTAATATGCATGCATATTAATTGGAGTGCTGCCGTGACCCTTGCCGCCAACCCCGCCGCCCGCGCCACCTCTTCGCCGTCGACGCTGCCCGTGCTGGTGGCCGGCGGCGGCATTGGCGGGCTGGCCGCGGCGCTGGCGCTGGTGCGCCAGGGCTATGAAGTGCTGGTGCTGGAGCAGGCCGCCGAGCTGGGCGAGATCGGCGCGGGCATTCAGCTCGGGCCCAATGCCTTTGCCGCGTTCGATGCGCTCGGCGTGGGGCCGCAGGCCCGTGCGCGCGCCGTCTACACCGACTGCATGGTCATGCACGACGCGGTGGACGCCTCGCTGGTGGGCCGCATCGAAACCGGCGAAGCCTTCCGCGCGCGCTTTGGCAACCCCTATGCCGTCATCCACCGCGCGGACGTGCACCTCTCGCTGCTCGAAGGCGCGCAGGCCAGCGGCCGCGTGGCCTTTCACACGGCCACCCGGGTCGAGCGCATCGAACAGGACGCGGCCGCGGGCACCGTCACCGCCATCGACCAGCACGGCCGGCGCTGGACGGGCCAGGCGCTCATCGGCGCCGACGGCGTCAAATCCGTCGTGCGCCAGCAGTATGTGGGCGATCCGCACCGCGTCACCGGCCATGTGGTCTACCGCGCCGTGGTGGACAAGGCCGACTTCCCCGCCGACCTGCAGTGGAATGCCGCGAGCCTCTGGGCCGGCCCCAAATGCCACCTGGTGCACTACCCGCTGCGCGGCGGCGAGCAGTACAACGTGGTCGTCACCTTCCACAGCCGCGAGACCGAGGAATGGGGCGTGCGCGAGGGCAGCAAGGCCGAGGTGGAGAGCTACTTCCAGGGCATTTGCGCGCAGGCGCGCCAGCTGATCGAGCTGCCCAGAAGCTGGCGCCGCTGGGCCACCGCGGACAAGGACCCGATCGAGAACTGGACCTTTGGCCGCGTCACCCTGCTCGGCGACGCCGCCCACCCCACCACCCAGTACATGGCCCAGGGCGCCTGCATGGCGATGGAAGACGCCGTCACGTTCGGGCAGGCGCTGCGCGCGTGCGGGCACGACTGGCCCGCGGCCCTGGCGCTCTATCAGAAGAACCGCGTGGCGCGCACCGGGCGCATCGTGCTCTCCAGCCGCGAGATGGGGCGCATCTACCATGCCACCGGTGTGGAGCGGCTGATCCGCAACCAGATGTGGAAAGACCGCCCGCAACCACGTTTCTACGACGCCCTCGAATGGCTCTACGGCTGGCGGCTCGACAACTGCCTGCAGCAGGGCTGAACTTCGTCCACCCACCGCCCCAAACCGCCATGGAACCCGAACTCGGACGCCTCGAAGACCTGCCCGCCGACTACCGCGAGACCCTCACCGCACGCCACCTGGTGCCGCTGTGGCCCAGCCTGCGCGCGGTGCTGCCGCCGCATGTGCCGGCCCGCCGCACCCAGCCGGTGCACTGGGCGTATGCGGCGCTGCGCCCGCTGCTGATGCGCGCGGGCGAGCTCACGCCCATCGAAAAGGCCGAGCGCCGCGTGCTGGTGCTGGCCAACCCCGGCCACGGCCTGGAGAAGATGCAGGCCAGCGCCGCGATGTACCTGGGCATGCAGCTGCTGCTGCCCGGCGAATGGGCACCCAGCCACCGCCACACGCCCAATGCGGTGCGCATGGTCGTCGAGGGCGAGGGCGCCTGGACCACGGTCGAGGGCGAAAAATGCCTGATGCAGCGCGGCGACCTCATCCTCACGCCCACCGGCCTGTGGCACGAGCACGGCCACGACGGCGACGCCCCCGTGGTCTGGCTCGACGTGCTCGACCTGCCGCTGGTGTACTACATGGAGGCCTCCTACGTCGTGCCCGGCGCCCGCCAGGCCGTGCGGCCCGAGCACGGCGAACACCGCTGGCGGCGCGCGGGCATCGCGCCCAGCCCCGTGTTCACCCGCAGCGACAAGCCCTTCCCGCTGCTGCGCTACCCCTGGGCCGAGGTGCGCGAGGCCTTGCTGCAGCTGGCGGCCGAATCCAGCGGCGACGAGGCCGTCCAGGTCACCTACGTCAACCCCGAAACCGGCGCCGACGCCCAGGCCATTCTGGGCTTCTACGCCCTGCTGCTGCGCCCGGGCCAGACGCTGGCCCTGCCCGCACGCTCACCCGCGCAGGTGTTTCACCTGATCGAAGGCAGCGCCCGCGTCGAGGTGGCCGGGCAGCGCTTCACGCTGGCCCCGGCCGACACCTGCTGCGCGCCGGGCTTCGAGCCGGTGACGCTCACCAACCTGCACCCTGACGCGCCGAGCTTCGTCTTCATCGCGGACGAGTCGCCTTTGCATCGGAAGCTGGGGGTGTATGAGGTGCGTGGGGGGTAACGACGCAGGGGTCGCGTCGTCGCGGGCACCTCGCTTCCCCCCCTATCCCCCCGCCCCTTTCCGCCCCCGCCGGGGCGGAAAGGGGAGCCCGGATTTGGTTGCTTCGCGCCGGCTACGCGTGTTCGGCGCGTGAGGTCGCGGTGCGCTTCTTCTGGCTGAGATTGGGGAACCGGCTGTCCTGGCCGCCTCGGGGGTACAGGCACGCCGCCAGCGGGCGGGCTGCGCCGCCCGCGAGGCCGATCGACGCAACGGGTCGGTCTGCGAAGGGGCGGGCCTGATAAACCCCGCCGACGCATGGAGCGCGCAGCGCGCGGTTCATGCCGCTCAAGCCCGCTCGCGCCCGTGTCCGCGGGCCGCGCCAGCGCCCACTGGCGGCGCGCCCACGCGCGGGAGATCGCTACGACGGGTGGCGCACCCATCTGGGCGCGAAGAAGCGCAACGCGACGCCCCGAGCCGTAGAAGCGTAGCCAGTCACCAGAAACAAAATCGGGCTCCCCTTTCCGCCCCGGCGGGGGCGGAAAGGGGCGGGGGGATAGGGGGGGGAAGCGCCGTGGCCCGCGCCTCAGCCCGGCGGCCGGCTGTCGATGAAGCTCTGGCGCTGCATCAGCTTGTCGTAGAGCTTGTGCAGGTTGGGGTGGTCGTCGCGCCAGGCGATGTCGGGGAAGCGGAAGTCGAGGTAGCCCAGCGCGCAGCCCACGGCGATGTCGGACAGGCTCAGGTGGATGCCGCTGCAGAAAGGCTTGTCGCCCAGGCCCTGGCTCATGGACTTGAGCGCGGCGCGCACCTTGTCGAGCTGGCGCGCGATCCAGGCGGCGCTGCGCTCGCCTTCGGCGCGGCCGGGCCAGGTGGCTTCGAGGCGCGCGAGGATGGCGGCGTCCATCACGCCGTCGGCCAGCGCTTCCCAGGTCTTGACCTCGGCGCGCTCGCGCCCGGTGGCGGGGATGAGCTTGCCCACGGGGGAGAGGGTGTCGAGGTATTCGACGATGACGCGCGAGTCGAACACCGCCTCGCCGCCTTCCATGACGAGGCAGGGCACTTTGCCCAGGGGGTTGTAGTCGGCGATGCGGGTGTCGGCCGACCAGACGTCTTCGGTGACGAGCTGGTAGTCGAGCTTCTTTTCGGCCATGACGACGCGCACCTTGCGCACGTAGGGGCTGGTGAGGGCTCCGATGAGTTTCATGTCGTTGGCTGCTTAGTTGGTTTCGGCGCCGGGGCTGTGCCGCGGCTGACGGTTCAGGTCATTCTATCGACCGAGCCTGCGCCGGGCTGACGGGGCGGTTTTCGCGGCGGACACGCAAACCGCGTGCCTGCGCCGTGCCCGCCCGGGGCCGGCGGGGGCGCCCGACTCCCTACAATCGGCCCCCATGAACCTGCAACCCGTGACCGCTTTGTCGCCGCTGGACGGCCGCTATGCCGAAAAGCTTTCTGCCCTGCGCCCGCTCATGAGCGAGCAAGGCTACATGCACCGCCGCGTGCAGGTGGAGGTGGCGTGGTTCATTGCGCTGTCCGACGCCGGTTTTGCCGAGTTCAAGCCGCTGTCGCCGGGAGCGCGCACCTATCTGCTGGGGCTGGTCAAGCATTTCTCGACGGCCGATGCGCTGGCCATCAAGGAGATCGAGAAGACCACCAACCACGATGTGAAGGCGGTGGAGTACTGGCTCAAGTCCAAGTTCGAGGCGCGGCCCGAGCTGGAGCATGCCGCCGAGTTCGTGCATTTCGCCTGCACCAGCGAGGACATCAACAACACCGCGCACGCGCTGCAGCTGCGCTGCGCGCGCGATCTGGTGCTGCTGCCCGCGCTCGACCGCGTGCTGCTCAAGCTGCGCGAGATGGCGCACGCCTACGCCGAGGTGCCCATGCTCAGCCGCACGCACGGCCAGACGGCCAGCCCCACCACCGTGGGCAAGGAGCTGGCCAACGTGGCGGTGCGGCTGCATGCGGCCATCGAGCGCATCGCGGGCGTGAAGATCCTGGCCAAGATGAACGGCGCGGTGGGCAACTACAACGCGCACCTGGCGGCCTGGCCGGCGTTCGACTGGGAGGCCTTCAGCCGCAAGGTGGTGGAGACGCCCGAGCCGCTGGGGCTGGGGCTGTCGTTCCAGCCCTACAGCATCCAGATCGAGCCGCACGACTACATGGCCGAGCTGTTCGATGCGGTGGCGCGCGCCGACACCATCCTGATCGACCTCGCGCGCGACATCTGGGGCTATGTGAGCCTGGGCTATTTCAAGCAGAAGCTCAAGGCCGGGGAGATCGGCTCCTCCACCATGCCGCACAAGGTCAACCCGATCGACTTCGAGAACGCCGAGGGCAACCTGGGCCTGGCCAACGCGCTGCTGCGCCACCTGAGCGAGAAGCTGCCCATCTCGCGCTGGCAGCGCGACCTGACCGATTCCACCGTGCTGCGCAACATGGGCGTGGCGCTGGGCTATGCGGTGCTGGCCTACCAGTCGCTGCTGGTGGGGCTGAACAAGCTCGAACTCAACGAGGAGGCGCTGGCCGCCGACCTCGACGCCTCGTGGGAGGTGCTGGCCGAGCCCATCCAGACGGTGATGCGCCGCTTCGGCGTGCCCGGCGCCTACGAGAAGCTCAAGGAAGTCACGCGCGGCAAGACCGTCACCGCCGAGGCGCTGCATGCGCTGATCCGCTCGCTCGACATCCCCGAGACGGAGAAGACGCGGCTGCTCGCGCTCACGCCCGCACTCTACGTGGGCAAGGCGGCCGAGCTGGCGCGGCGGGTCTGACGACCTGGCTACGGCGCCGGCGTGGGCCGCGGCAGCCCCATCTGGCAGGTTTCTTGCCAAAATTCACCGAACCCCAGCGCCAACCGGTGAGTTTTCGCTCCTTTTTTTGAACTTCTGACTCTGCCATGGCGCTCAAATCCACGGTCTTCAAGGCGAACCTTGCGGTGGCCGACATCGACCACGGCTACTACGCCGACCATGCACTCACCCTCGCGCGCCACCCCAGCGAGACGGACGAGCGCATGATGGTGCGGCTGGCCGCGCTGGCGCTCAACGCCTGGCAGCTGCAGGCGCTGTGCCAGGGCGACGGCACGCTGGGCTTCGGCGCGGGCCTGTCCGATCCCGACGACCCCGACGTCTCGCTGACCGACTTCACCGGCCGCAAGCGGCTGTGGATCGAGGTCGGCCAGCCCGAGGACAAGCCGCTGGCCAAGGCCTGCCAGAAGGCCGATGCGGTCCTGGTCTACGCCTTCTCGCACGCGGCCGAGGTGTGGTGGCGCGGCATCGAGGGCAAGCTGTCGCGGCTGGACAAGCTGCAGGTCTGGCGGCTCGACGCCGCGGGCGTGCGCGAGCTCGCTACGCTCGCGCAGCGCAGCATGCAGCTGCAGGCCACGGTGCAGGAGGGCACCCTCGCCGTTTCCGACGCGGCGCAGCATGTGGAACTGGCGCTCACGCGCTGGAAGTGAAAGGCCGAGAGGAAATCGCTCATGCCCGCCTCGACGGCCCGACTCCCTCTGGGCCTCTGAGTAGTGCGGTCACCCGTGGCCTGAAGGGTGCGCCGACGACGCCCGCCCCCCTCGACGCGAATTTTCGAGGGTTTCTCGCCGTACCCCAGCGCCAACCGGTCCGGTGGCGCTACTTATTTTGAAGCAACCTCACCGCCATCGGCTGCCCGCTCGGCATAGCGGTTGAAGCGCCAGGCGCTGCCCTCGGCGCGGATGCGGCGCCAGACGGCGCGCTTTTCCGCCGGCGAGAAAGCCGGCCAGTGCTGCACCTCGTCGAAGCTGCGGCCGCAGCCTTTGCACACCGCGTCGCCCTGGCTGGTGGAGCAGATGGCGATGCACGGCGTGTCCGGCGTGGTGTCGTACCAGGCCAGCCAGGCGGCCCAGGCCTCGGGCGTGAGCGCCGATTCCTCCACCTCGCTGCGCCGCGCCCAGGCCATGTGCGCATACACCTCGGCCAGCGCGCGCAGCGGCGGCGCCAGCGTCACGCCGTCGGCCGAAGGGGTTCGCGCCCGCCACCAGTTGATGGCGGCCTCGAGGTCGGTGATGTGGATGGCGGCCATGAGAGGGTGCCGATTCTAGGAGCCTGTCGGACTTGGGGCGGCGAACGCGAAAACCGACCCCAGCGCGGACAGTTTGCAGCCGACGATGCCCAAGTCCGACAGGCTGCTGGGCAGGCCGGCTTGCCCCTCGGGCGCGTGAGGGACTCTCCGCCTTGCCCTCACTGGCGGGTGGGCTGCGCGCGGGTGCTGGCGCCGCGCAGGCTCAGCAGCATGGCGCCGACGAGGATCGCGAGCACCACGCCGAGCGAGATGGCGATGGGGATCTTCACGAAGTCCACGATCAGCATCTTGCTGCCGATGAACACCAGAATCAGCGCCAGCCCGTAGCTGAGCAAATGAAAACGCGCGGCCACCGCGGCGAGCAGGAAATACATCGCGCGCAAGCCGAGCACCGCGAACACGTTGCTGGTGAGCACGATGAACGGGTCGGTGGTGATGGCGAAGATGGCGGGAATGGAGTCCACCGCGAACACCACGTCGGTCAGCGCCACCAGCGCCACCACCATCAACAGCGGCGTGGCCATGCGCACACCGTTTTCCCGCGTCCAGAAGCGCTCGCCGTCGTAGTGGGCGCTCACCGGCAGCACGCGCTTGAGCAGGCGCAGCGCCGAGTTGTCGTCGAGCGAGGGCTCCTCGCCCGCGGCGAACCACATCTTCACCCCGGTGAGCAGCAGGAACGCGCCGAACACGTACAGCACCCAGTGGAACTGCGCCAGCAGCCACGCGCCCACCAGAATCATCACCGCGCGCAGCACGATCGCGCCGAGCACGCCGATCATCAGCACCCGTTTCTGGTAGGCCGGCGGCACCGCGAAGTAGCTGAAGATCATCAGGAACACGAAGATGTTGTCCACCGCCAGGCTCTTCTCCAGCAGGTAGCCGGTGAAGAACTCGAGCGCGCGCGCGGTGGCGAACGCCGCGTCGCCGCTGGTCTGCAGGAACGCCCACCACAGCAAGCCGTTGAACGCCAGGCTCACCGCCACCCACACCAGCGACCAGTTCAGCGCCTGGCGAAAGCCCGTCTCCCGCGGGCCCTGGCGCTTCAGGACGGAAAAGTCCACCCACAGGGCGACGACGACGATGCCAACGAACGTGGCCCAAAGCCACAGCGGAGCGACGGTGTGCATGCAAGACCTCGAAGACGAACACGGTGGTACCGGCCGCGCTGAACCTCGGGGTTGAACGCAGCCGGCTGAAAATGCCCACCGAAAGGTCTTGCGGGAAGCTCATGCCTTGCAGGGCCCGGACGGCGCTTAGCCGACGTGCTGACGGGCGCTCTGCGCCGGTGCACTGTGCGGCCCTGACGGACACGCGGCACCGGCTCGCTACTCCCCTTTCGGTGCGCGAATGGTAGGGCAGTGGCGCTATTCCCCACGGCGGGGCTGGAATCGGCACGGCGCGTGCTTCCTGCGCGCGAGCCGCTACCATCGGCAGCCTCCGGTGATGTGCGCGCATTCGCTGCCGTCCGCCGGGGCGTATTGGAGTGTCTCTTGGATTTGTTTTCCGCGGCCTGGTGGTCCACCCTGCTGGCCATCATCCTCATCGACCTGGTGCTCGCCGGGGACAACGCCATCGTCATCGCGCTGGCCGCGCGCAGCCTGCCCACGGCCTTGCAGCGCAAGGCCATCGTCTGGGGCACGGTGGGCGCCATTGCGGTGCGCGCCTCGATGACGGTGGGCGTGGTGTGGCTGCTGCGCGTTCCGGGCCTGATGGCCGCGGGCGGGCTCGGGCTGCTGTGGATTGCCTACCAGTTGCTCGGCGACGGCAGTTCGGAGGCCGAGGACGAGGCCGGCGCGGTGGGCGAGGCCACCGGTTTCTGGGGCGCGATCCGCACCATCGTGGTGGCCGATGCGCTGATGGGCGTGGACAACGTGCTCGGCGTGGCCGGTGCGGCGCACGGCGCCATCGAGCTCGTCATCATCGGTCTGGCAGTGAGCGTGCCCATCGTGGTGTTCGGCAGCACGGTGGTGCTGCGCCTGGTGGAACGTTTCCCGGTGATCATCCGCCTCGGCGCGGCGGTGCTGGCCTGGACGGGCGCACGCATGATCGCCGGTGAGCCGCTGCTCGCCCCGGTGTTCGGCGCGGCGCACGGCGCAGCATCCAGCACCGCGCAGCTGGCCGCACGCTGGGCGCTGGCCGTGGTCTGCGTGCTGGGCGTGCTGGGGCTGCACGCCTGGGTGGCGCGGCGGCGTGCGCTGCGCGGCTGAGGCACCGGCGCCGGTGCTATGCTGGCGCGCATGGCACTTCTACTGAAATGGGCGTTGTATGCGGTGGCCCTGGTCGCCGTGTCTTACCTGTACCCGGCCGTTCGCGTGGACGGCTTCGGTTCGGCGCTGATTGCGGCGCTGGTGATCGGCCTGCTCAACGCGGTGCTGCGGCCCATCCTGGTGTTGCTGACGCTGCCGGTGACGCTGGTGACGCTGGGGCTGTTCCTGTTCGTCATCAACGCGCTGATGTTCTGGGCCGCGGGCAGCCTGCTCGCAGGCTTCCATGTGGATGGTTTTGTGGCGGCCTTGATCGGCTCGCTGCTGTACTCGGCGCTGGGCCTGCTGATCGACGCCGCGCTGCGGCGCTGATTCGGATCGGGCAGCCCGCCCCACCGGGTCAGGGTTTGTCCTTGGCGTTGGCCAGCTGCTCGCGCAGCTGCGCCTGCACCTGGCGCGCGCGGCTGTCGATGATGGCCGCCTCGATCTGCTCGGCCGGGGTGCGCAGGCCTTGCGCCGCCAGCGTCTGGCCGGCGCGCAAGCGGTCGAGGGCGCCGGCGTAGTCCAGCACGGCCACACGGGCCTCGCCCTCGGCGCGCAGGGCCCGCAGGCCCTGCCCCTGCGCGCGGGCCGCGGCCGCCAGCAGCTGCCAGGCG
>OFTY01000883.1_pt1 | contig 16594 bp, 16 predicted proteins | sample 1775061 | NCBI WGS metagenome assembly OFTY01 (sample SAMN08195773, study PRJEB24354) | sludge metagenome | isolation source: sludge from phenol fed wastewater aerobic bioreactor B | place: India: Nagpur | collected 2016-09-16 | reverse complement strand
GGCCATTTCTCTTGGTTACTTCTCTTTGGGCCAGCAAAGAGAAGTGACTCGGGCGCCGGCAGGCGACCGAAACCGCTCTGTCGCTTGCGGAAGCACACGAGCGAAAACCCGCCGCAGGCGAGCCAAGGTGCGGAATCAAATGGTTCTCGCGAGCACCCGTCCCGGAGGGAGAGAGAAGATCACCGGCGAAATATTCCGGACAGCAGTGTGCGAAAGCAGGAATCCAGCGTCTTTGCGTTCAATAGCCTACAGGCACTGGATCCCAGCTTCCGCTGGGATGACGAGCAAAAACAGAGCTTTCCTGGCCTCTTGCGCCAACTGGATTACGGGCGTAGTCTGAAACTCTAACTACGCCCGTAATCCTTTTAGGAGTGCAAGCATGGCCAAGCCGCCCATCGCGATCAGCGAAGCCGAAAGCCGCGTGATGGAGGCGCTGTGGCGCAAGGCGCCGCAGGCTTCCGAGGACATCGTCGCCGCCGTGCAGCAGGACAGCGACTGGCACGAGAAGACCATCCGCACCCTGCTCGGCCGCCTGCTCGGCAAGGGCGCGGTGAGCGCGGAAAAGGACGGCCGGCGCTACCTCTATGCGCCCGTGCTGACCCGCGAGCAATGGCAGTCGCAGGAAAGCCGCAGCCTGCTCGACCGCGTGTTCGGCGGTCGGCTCGGCCCGCTGCTGGCGCACTTCAGCGAGCACGAGAAGCTCGGCGCGAAGGACGTCGCCGAACTGCGCAAGCTGCTCGCCGCCATCGAGAAGAAGGAGCGCTGAGATGGACGCCCTGCTGCTGCGCAGCCTGCTGTTCGCCACCGCGGCGCTGGCGCTGGTGCTGCTGGTGCGCCGTCCGTTGCGGCGCGTCTTCGGCGCCGGCCCCGCGTTCACGCTGTGGCTGCTGCCGCTGTTGGCGATGGCGCTGCCCGGCCTGCCGGATCTGCCCGCGCGCTGGTCCGTGCTGCCGGCGATCCGGGTTCTGCCCGAGGCCATCGCCGCCGCTGGCGTGGCGCCCGACGCCGCGGTGGATACGCCCTGGCTGCGTGGACTCTGGCTGCTCGGCGCGGCCGCGATGCTGCTGCGGCTGGCCGCGCACTACCTGCGCCTGCGCCGGCACAGCCGCCCGCTGCCGGCCGCGATGGCGGCCCACCTGCAACACGGCCTCGACCTGCGCCGTCTGCGCCTGCACCCGGCCGGCCCCGCCGTGCTGTGGGCGCCGCGCAGCCTGGTGCTGCTGCCGGCGGATTTCCTCGAACGCTTCGACGCCGCCGAACGGCGCCACGTGCTGCGCCACGAACTCGCCCACCTGCGCCGCGGCGATGCGCTGTGGAGCCTCGTCGCCGAACTGGCATTCGCCCTGCTGTGGTTCCACCCGCTGGCCTGGCTGGCGCGGCCGCGCTTCCGGCTCGACCAGGAACTGGCCTGCGACGAGCGCGTGCTGCGCGACGCGCCGCGCGACGCAGCCGGCTACGCCCACACCTTGCTGCACAGCGTCGGGCTGTCGCCCATGCCGGCGCTGATTCCCTGGCTCGCCGAGCCCCAACTCAAGGAGCGACTCACCATGATCCAGCGTCATCGTCCCGGCGCCCTGCGCCGCCGCCTCGGCTATGCCGCCCTCGCCGCGTTGATGGCCGGAGGCGTGTGCGTGGCGCAAGCGGCCACTCAAGACCAGGCAGCCGTCTCGGATCTGACCTACAACTCGAACCTGCAACCGCACTATCCCGCGGCGGCGATCAAGGCCGGCGAGCAAGGCACGGTGCTGCTGAAGGTCCAGGTGTTCGCCGACGGCTCCGTCGGCACCATCACCTACGATCCCGAGCACAGCACCACCACTTCCGCCGACCTGATCGCGGCGGCCACCGATGCCGCAAGGCAGTGGCATTTCAGCCCGGAGCTGAAGAACGGCAAGCCGGTGGTGGGCTACGTGCGCGTGCCCGTCAAATTCGACGTCTACCCGCTGCCCGCCCCGCCCGGCCAGGGCGAAGTTGAGAAACAAAATTCAAAGCAGAAGAAAGCTGCTTGATTTGCATGTGAATTATTGAATTGATAACCTCGGCGCGTCTTGTGCCGAGGTTGTCTCGTGAATCCGCAGCCCACCGCCCGATTCGCAACTTCGCCCGTGCGCCTCGCCCGGTTGGCGCTGCCGGCCCTCGCGATCGCCCTGCTCGCCGCCTGTTCCAGCGCGCCCCGCCGCGGCGCCCCCGCCGCCGCGAATTCCGCCCTCTCCGTCGAACCCGCGCGCGGCCCCAAGGGCGAGATCGCCGCCGCCAACGACGTGCTGTTCCGCGCCATGGCCCTGGTCGGCACGCCCTACCGTTACGGCGGCAACAGCCCCGCCGGCGGCTTCGACTGCAGCGGCCTCGTCGACTACATCTACCGCCACGCCACCGGCCTCGAACTGCCGCGCACCTCCGGCGAAATGGCCGACATGGACGCGCGCAAGGTCAAGCGCATGACCCAGCTGGTCAGCGGCGACCTGGTGTTCTTCGACATCGGCGGCCGCATCAGCCACGTCGGCGTCTACGTGGGCAAGGGCCGCTTCGTGCACGCGCCGAACAGCGGCGGCACCGTGCGCCTGGACGATATCGACGGGCCGTACTGGCGCGACCATTTTGCGTATGGGAGAAGGGTGCTGGATTGAATCTCCTCTCTCCCGCTTGCGGGAGAGGGGACGGGGGAGAGGGCGCTCCGGCGGACAAGCCGAGCCAAAAGCAGGCTCTCGCAAGATTGTCCCCTCTCCCCGAAGGGGAGGGGAGCGAAATCGAAAAACGGCGCCTGATGGCGCCGTTTTGCTTTGACTCTTCAACGGCGGGCGCTGTTTTGCTTTAACCCTTTATCCGCCGCTCAGTGCTCCGCGCTGCCCGGCGGATGCGCGTGGCCGTGCTTGATTTCTTCCTCGGTGGCCTCGCGCACTTCCTGGATCGCCACGTCGAAGTCCAGCGTCTTGCCGGCCATCGGGTGGTTGAGGTCGACGTCGACGGTGCTCATGCCGACCTTGTGCACGGTGACGGCGCGGTGGCCGCCTTCCTTCAGCGCGAGCACGGTGGTCATGCCGGGCTTCAGGTGCCTGGCGTGCTGGAAGTACTTCTTCGGCACGCGCTGGATCTGGCCTTCCTGGCGCTCGCCGTAGCCGTCAGCCGGGGCGATCGTCGCCTTGACCTCGTCGCCGGCGGCGTGGTCTTCCAGCGCCTTCTCCAGGCCCGGAATCAGCTGGCCGTGGCCGAGCAGGATCCACAGCGGCTCGCCGTTGTCGTGCGAGCTTTCCACTTTTTCGCCGTTGACGTGCAGCGTGTAGTGCAGCGCCACGACTTTGTCCTTGCCAGCCTTCATTGCCTTCTCTCGGATGGGTGCAAAACGCGGATTCTATCAGCTGCCGGACTGGCCGAAGCCCACGCCGCGCGCCTCCGGCCCCAGCCACACCAGCGCGGCCAGCGCCACCGCCACTACCGCGAGCCACAGCGACATGGCGAAGGCGAAATCGCCGCCGTGGCGGTGCGCCAGCCAGGTCTGCGCGGTGGCAGTGCCGGCGGCGAGCAGGTTGCCGAGCTGGTAGGCGAAGCCCGGCAAGGTGCCGCGCACGGCATCCGGCGAGAGTTCGTTCAAGTGGCTGGGGATCACGCCCCACGCGCCCTGCACCATCGCCTGGATCAGGAACGCGCCGAGGCCGAGCAGCGGCAGCGAGCCGCCGTGCATCCACAGCGGGATCACCGGGATCGCCAGCAGCGCTGCCACGATCATCGCGCGCCGCCGCCCCACCTTCTCCGACCACGCGCCGAAGAACAGGCCGCCGGCCAGCGCGCCGAGGTTGAGCAGCGCCACCAGCAGGAAGGCGGCGCCCGAGCCGGTGGGCAGGTGCAGGTTCACTTCCTCGAAGGTGTGGTACATGTCCTGCGAGCCGTGGCTGAACGCGTTGAACGCGCACATCAGCACGACCATGTAGGCGAACAGCTTACAGTGTCCGCGCATCGCCTGCCACACGTCCGTGCGCCCGAGCCCGTGCTGCCCGGCCTGCCACACCGGCGACTCCGGCACCTTGCGCCGGATGTACAGCACCAGCAGCGCCGGCAGCGCACCCACCACGAACAGACCGCGCCAGCCGATCGTGCCGACCAGCAGCCAGTTCGCCAGCGCGGCGAGGAAGAAGCCGCAGGGATAGCCGCTCTGCAGCAGGCCCGAGACCACGCCGCGCGATTTCGGCGGTATCGACTCCATCGCCAGCGAGGCGCCGATGCCCCACTCGCCGCCCATCGCCACGCCGAACAGGCAGCGCAACACCAGCAGCATCGCCAGCGAAGTGGAGAACGCCGTGGCCAGCTCGAACAGCGAGAACAGCACCACGTCCAGCATCAGGATCGGGCGCCGCCCGTAGCGGTCCGCCAGCCGGCCGAAGATCAGCGCGCCCAGCGGCCGCGCGGCCAGGGTGAGGAACAGGCCGTAGGTCACCGCCTCGTTGTCGGTGTGGAACTCGTGCGCCACGCCCACGATCACGAAGGTCAGCAGGAAGTAGTCGAACGCATCCAGCGTCCAGCCCAGGAAGCTCGCCAGCACGGTGTGGCGCTGCTCGTGGTTCAGTGCGCGCAGGGACGACAGCAACGGCATGGCAGGCACTCCGCAAGGCGATGGCGGAGGCTAGCACGGCGCCCCCGCTTGCCCCGTGCCGCAGCCGGCCGGCACCATCGGCGCATGCACGATCCCGACGCCGTCCCGCTGCTCGACCGCACCGCCCGCCGCGCCATCGCGCATCGCTACGCGGGGCGCTTCGACCGCGGCTATGCGCAGGGCAAGCTGGCCGGCGATCCCGTCTATGCCGCGGTGGCGCGGATGCTCGCCGCGGCGCCGCCGTTGCCGCTGCTCGACATCGGCTGCGGCATGGGCCTGCTCGGGCAGTACCTGCACGCGTGCGGCCTGCTGCACGGCTACCTCGGCATCGACTTCGATGCGCGCCGCATCGACGCCGGCCGCGCCGCCGCCAGCGCGCTGTCGCCGCCGCTGCAGCTGCAGTGCGGCGATGCCGCGGAGCTGCCCGCCTTCCGCGGCCATGTGGCGCTGCTGGACATGCTGCATTACCTGCCCGCGCCGCGGCAGGCCGCGCTGCTGCGCGAGGCGGCGGCGCGGCTGGCGCCCGGCGGCCTGCTGCTGATCCGCAACGTGCTGCGCGAGGCGAACTGGCGCTTCCATGCCACCCGCGCCGAGGAATGGTTCCTGCGCGTCAGCGGCCAGATGCGCGTGGGCGCCCAGCACTACCCCGACGCGGACGAGATCCGCGCCCCGCTCGCGGCGCTGGGCCTGGCCGTGGCGATCCGGCCGCTGTACGGCCGCACGCCGTTCAACAGCTACCTGGCCGTGGCGCGCCAGCCCGGCTGAACCGCCGCACGGCACGGCCAGACAGCGGCGCGGCCATCGGCTACAATGCGTGCACGGTTTCCCCGCCGTTGCGGCTCGCGCCGCTCCATTCCCCATAGATCGCAACACGGTTCCGCATGAACGCTCCGGGTTGCACAGGAGTCGTTTCATGTCTTTCGAATCGCTGGGCCTTGCGCCCGCGTTGCTGCGTGCGCTTGCCGAACAGGGCTACGCCGAACCCACCCCGGTGCAGGCCGGCTCGATCCCGCTGGTGCTGGCCGGCCACGACCTGCTCGCCGCCGCGCAGACCGGCACCGGCAAGACCGCCGCGTTCGCGCTGCCGCTGCTGCAGAAGCTCTCCAAGGCCGGCCCGGCCACGCCGCGCTACCCGCGCGCGCTGGTGCTCACGCCCACCCGCGAGCTGGCCGCGCAGATCCTCGACAACGTGCAGGCCTACGGCAAGCACATCCGCATCCATGCCACCACGATCTTCGGCGGCGTGGGCATGGGCCCGCAGATCAACGCGCTGCGCCGCGGCGTGGACCTCGTCATCGCCACCCCGGGCCGCTTGATCGACCACATGCAGCAGCGCAGCGTGGACCTCTCCTGTGTGGAGACGCTGGTGCTGGACGAGGCCGACCGCATGCTCGACATGGGCTTCCTGCCGGCGCTGAAGCGCATCCTCGGCGCGCTGCCTAAGCAGCGCCAGACCCTGCTGTTCTCCGCCACCTTTGCGCCGGAGATCAAGGCGCTGGCGCTGCAGTTCATGCGCGAGCCGCGCGAGGTGTCGGTGACCCCGCCGAACACCGTGGCCGCCACCGTGAGCCACCACGTGCACCCGGTGGACGCCGAGCGCAAGCGCGAGCTGCTGCTGCACGTGCTGGCGCAGGACAGCCGCCGCCAGACCCTGGTGTTCAGCCGCACCAAGCACGGCGCCGACAAGCTGGTGAAGTACCTGGAGCAGTCCGGCGTGCGCGCCGCGGCGATCCACGGCAACAAGAGCCAGAATGCGCGGACGAAAGCCCTGGCCGACTTCAAGAGCGGCCGCATCACCGTGCTGGTGGCCACCGACATCGCCGCGCGCGGCATCGACATCGACCAGCTGCCGATGGTGATCAACTTCGACCTGCCGATGGTGGCCGAGGACTACGTGCACCGCATCGGCCGCACCGGCCGCGCCGGCAGCGAGGGCATGGCGGTGTCGCTGGTGAGCCACGACGAATCCGGCCTGCTGCGCGACATCCGCAAGCTGCTCAAGGACGAGATCTCGATCAGCGACGTGCCCGGCTTCGCGCCCTCCGCGCCGCTGCGCCTCGACGCCGGCGCGCCGCGCCCCAAGCAGGGCCAGCGCCAGCCGCGCGCGCCGCAACAGCGTTCGCAAGGCACGCCGTCGCATCGCCCGCACGGCCACGCGCAGCAAGGCAACGGCGAACATGCCGCGGGCAACCGCAAGCGCCGGCGTCGGCCGCGTCCGGCCGCGAAGGCTTGAGCAACACCTCCATGTAGGAGCAACCCTGTGCGCGAATGCTTTTGCTCCGATCAACGCCAAAGCATTCGCGCACAGGGTGCGCTCCTACAGCGCCTCCGGTCGGATCAAGGCGGTGAGCACGTGGTCCTCCCACACGCCAGCGATCTGCAGGTAACGCTTCGCGTAGCCCTCGCGCTCGAAGCCCAGCCGCGCCAGCAGGCGGGCGCTGCGTTCGTTGCGCGGCAGGTGATTGGCCATCACGCGGTGCAGGCCAAGCTCGCCGAACGCCCACGCCAGCCCCGCCTGCAAGGCTTCGTACATCAGCCCCTGGCCTTGCGCCTGCGCGGCCACGCCGTAGCCGAGATGGCAGGCCTGGAGCGGCCCGCGCACGACGTTGGCCAGGGTGAAGGTGGCAAGAATCGTGGTTTCGTCCCGGTCGAGCACCAGGCAGGGATAACCGCGATCCTGGCGCGCCGCCTCGGCGCCGTCGGCGATGGTCTTCGCGGCATGTTCGACGGTGTAGAACGCCTCGTCCCGCAACGGCTCCCAAGGCGCCAGGTGCGCCCGGTTCTCGACGCGATAGCGCCACAGTTTCGGCGCATCCGCCACGCCAGCCAGGCGGATGCAGGTACGGGCAGTGTGCAGCAACGGCTCAGGCTCCATCGACGCTCTTCCTGCGACAGCCAAACTGTTTCCATTTTCGCGTCAACGCGCTTGCCGTTGTCGCCGCACGCATTGACGATCCTCTCGCGTACCGAGTTCAAGCCCTGCGCACCAGCAACTGCTTCGCCAGCAGGCCGTGCAGGTGGCCCAGGCCGCGCACCACGTGCAGCAGGGTGAAGAACAGCAGCAGGCCCAGCACGCACAATATCGCTGCCGCAGCCCAGCCGTTTCCATAGGCGATCGGGCCGCACAGCCAACCCAGCCCGTTGCAGGTAAAGGTGAAGGGGCCAGCAAGTGACTCGACGAGTCTGAGCACCGGCGCGGCGATGAAGCTCAGCGAGACGGCGAGCCAGCTCACGATCAGCGTGAAGTAGAAGATGCCCAGCGGCAGCAGCAGCAGGGCGTACAGCATCGAGCTCCAGCTGCGCGGGTCGGTGAACATTGCGCCGATGCGCTGGAACAGCGACAGGTCCTGCTTCTGCGGCGGATACGGCGGCCGGCGCGGCATGCGCACGCCGAGCATGGTTTCCACCAGCCGCCCTTCCAGCAAGGCCAGCCCGCGCACGCTGCCGAAGAACAGCACGATGAACGGCAGGCCGATGATGAGCACCGAGAAGCCCGCCGACATCGAGAGGCCGGCAACCACCCAGGTGAAGTAGGCGATGCCGGTGACCAGGCCGAACAGCAGGTAGAACAGCGCGCCCCAGGCGCGCGGGTCGGCGATCACGCCGAAGAAGCGGCCCGCGGCGGAGCGCCGCTTCGGCGGCGGCGGCGGGCGGATCGCGCGCTGGATCTTGATCTCCTGGTCGCGGTAGATCTCGGCCACCTCGTCCGGCGCGCCGTAGCTCTCCACCACGTGCTCCAGCATCGCCGCCTCGTCGCGGCCGGGGCGCTCGTAGAGTTCCGCGCGCAGGTGTTCCTCGGCGTCGTACAGCGCGTCCTGGATCAGCGCGGGGTCGGCGCCGCGCAGGGCGGCGCGCAGTTGGTCGAGGTATTCGTTGATGGTGCGCGGCATGTGGCCGGACGGTGCGTTCATCACAGTTCTCCCTGCAAGACCTTGTCGACGGAGTCGCGGCTGGCGTTCCACGCGGCGGTCCACTCGCGCAGCACCTCGCGGCCGAATTTCGTGATGCGGTAGTAGCGGCGCGGCGGACCGCTCACCGAGGGTTCCACTTCGCTGGCCAGCAGGCCCGCGCCCTCCAGGTTGCGCAGCACCGGGTACAGCGCGCTCTGCTTGCCGGCCAGCACGCCCTCGCCCGCCTCCTCCAGCCGCTTGGCGATCTGGTAGCCGTACAGGGGCTGGCGCGACTGCCCCAGCACCGCCAAGAGCACCAGCGACACGGTGCCGGCGGACAGCTCCTTCTGGAATTTCTTCAACTGGCTGGCGCTGTCGTCCACGCTCTCACCCGTACTGCCACATAGCTCGGACTGAAGTATAGTGTTGACTTCGACATAGCACATGCGTCGGAAGTCATGGCATGGCGTCATGGCTGCACCGCATTGGCGGGAAACGGGGCTTTCTTTTATCGTGGCGGCCCGTCCACGACCACGGCGCCCGCATGACCGTCTCCACGGAGCAACCGGATCACCTGAGGCGCAGCCTCTCCAATCGCCACCTGCAATTGATCGCGCTCGGCGGCGCGATCGGCACCGGGTTGTTCATGGGCTCGGGCAAGACGATCAGCCTCGCCGGGCCGTCGATCCTCCTGGTCTACCTCGTCATCGGCGTGATGCTGTTCTTCGTGATGCGCGCGATGGGCGAGCTGCTGCTGTCGAACTTGGCGTACAAGTCGTTCATCGATTTCTCCACCGACCTGCTGGGGCCGTGGGCCGGTTTCTTCTGCGGCTGGACCTACTGGTTCTGCTGGATCGTCACCGCGATCGCCGAGGTGATCGCGATCGCCGCCTACGTGCAGTTCTGGCTGCCGCAGCTGGCACCGTGGATACCGGCGCTGCTGTGCGTGCTGTTGCTGCTGGCGCTGAACCTGACCACGGTGCGGATGTTCGGCGAGCTGGAGTTCTGGTTCGCGCTGATCAAGATCGTGGCGATCATCGCGCTGGTGGTCGTCGGCTTCGCACTGGTGGCGTGGGGCTTCCGTTCGCCGGCCGGCAATAAAGCGACACTGGCGAACCTGTGGAACGACGGCGGCCTCTTCCCGCACGGACTGTCGGGCTTCTTCGCCGGCTTCCAGATCGCGGTGTTCGCCTTCGTCGGCATCGAGCTGGTGGGCACCACCGCGGCCGAGACGGCCGACCCGCGACGCAACCTGCCGAAGGCGATCAACTCGATCCCGGTGCGCATCATCATCTTCTACGTGCTGGCGCTGGCGGCGATCATGGCGGTGACGCCGTGGCGGCTGGTGCACGCGGACAAGAGCCCGTTCGTGGAACTGTTCGTGCTGGCCGGCGTGCCGGCCGCGGCCAGCCTGATCAACTTCGTGGTGCTGACCTCGGCCACCTCCTCGGCGAACAGCGGCATCTTCTCCACCAGCCGCATGCTGTACGGCCTCGCCGGCGAGGACCACGCGCCGAAGGCGTTCGCGCGACTGTCGAAGGCGGCGGTGCCCTCGCTGGGCCTGCTGTTCTCCTGCTTCTGCCTGCTGCTGGGCGCGGCGCTGATCTACCTCGTGCCGAACCTGGTCACCGCGTTCACCCTGGTCACCACGCTGTCCGCGGTGCTGTTCATGTTCGTGTGGTCGCTGATCCTGTGCGCCTACCTGGCCTACCGCCGCCAGCGTCCGCAGCAGCACGCGGACTCGAGCTACAAGATGCCCGGCGGCGTCTTCATGTGCTGGGCGTGCCTCGCGTTCTTCGCGTTCGTGCTGGTGCTGCTCTGCCTGCAGTCCGACACCCGCGCCGCCCTCTTGGCCAGCCCGGTGTGGTTCGCGCTGCTGGGAGTCGGCTACCTGTGGAAGAACCGACGCGCCGGCAAGCCTGCCATCGAAGGAGAGTGAACCCATGAACCGATTCGCCCCGCTGGCGCTGGCGCTCGCCTGCACGCTGGCCGCACTGCCCGCCCTCGCCGCGCAGGACAAACCCACGCCCACCGCGAAGGAAATCCTGGCGGCGTCGAAGCCTGCCGAATGGCGCACGCCCGATCCGGCCAACCTGCTCTACATGCAGCTGCCCGCCGGCCGCGTGGTGATCGAGCTGGCGCCGGAGTTCACGCCGCTGCATGCGCAGAACATTCGCACCCTGGTGCGCCAGGGCTACTTCGACGGCCTCGCCATCGTGCGCGTGCAGGACAACTTCGTCACCCAGTGGGACGACCCGAACGGCGACGACGGCGGCGACAAGGCGAAGCTGCATCCGCTGGGCAAGGCCAAGGCCACGCTGCCGCCGGAATTCACCCGCGCGATCGATTCCAAACAACCGTGGACGCCGCTGCCCGACGGCGATGTCTACGCGCCGCAGGTGGGTTTCTCCGAAGGCTTCCCGGTGGCGCGCGATCCGGCCAGCGGCAAGGAATGGCTGGTGCACTGCTACGGCATGGTCGGCGTGGGCCGCGACGTGCCGCCCGACAGCGGCAACGGCAGCGCGCTGTACGCCGTGATCGGCCAGGCGCCGCGCCGGCTGGACCACAACCTCGCGGTGGTCGGCCGCGTGCTGCAGGGCATGCCGTTCCTGTCGGCGCTGCCGCGTGGCACCGGGCCGATGGGTTTCTACGAAAAGGCCGGCGAGCGCACGCCCATCCTGTCGGTGAAGCTGGCCGCCGACCTGCCGCCCGCCCAGCGCGAAAACATCCAGGTGCTGCGCACCGGCAGCCCCAGCTTCGCCGCGCTGATCGACGCCGCGCGCCACGGCCACAGCGCGTTCTATCCCGTGCCGGTGGGCAAGCTGGGCATCTGCGACATCCACGCGCCGGTGCGGGTGGACGGCAAGCCGCTGTGACGAGGCCCGCCATTGCGATACCGGTCGCGGCCGCATAACCGGATCCGAACATCCGCGCCGGCCGGTGCGGTTATCGTGGTTGCGGGTAAGCCACGGTCCTGCCATCGATGCCGCTGAATGACCACCTGCATCTGCTGCGTGCCTGGCTGCGCAATCCGCGCAGCGTGGGCGCGCTGGCGCCGTCCGGCCCGGCGCTGGCGCGGTTGATGACCGCCCATGTCGACCATGCGCACGGCCCGGTGATCGAACTGGGCCCGGGCACCGGCGTGTTCACCCGCGCCCTGCTGGAACGCGGCCTGCCGGGACACCGGCTGGTGCTGGTGGAGACCGATCCGGTGCTGGCCGGCACGCTGGCGCAGCGCCATCCGCATGCGCGCGTGCTGCGCATGGACGCTGCCCGACTGGGCCGCTCGTCGTCGCTGTTCGGCGACGAACGCGCCAGCGCCGTGATCAGCGGCCTGCCCCTGCTGTCGATCCCGGCCGACAAGGTCGAGGCCATCATCGAGGGCGTGTTCGAGCGCCAGCTGCAGGATGGCGGCGCGCTCTACCAGTTCACCTACGGCCTGCGTTGCCCGGTGCCGCGCGCGCTGCGGCAACGGCTGAATCTCGCGGCCGAACGCATCGGCGGCGCCTGGCTCAACCTGCCGCCCGCCTGGGTGTGGCGCATCCATCGCCGCCGCGACTGAGGCGGTCGATCCCGCGCCGCATGAACGCGCGGTGAGCAAGACCACGCCGTCACCACGAAACCTTGCCGCAGCATCGGTTATCCCGAGCGCATAGCCATCATCGGTCGCTGCGCGGCCGCCGGAGACGGGCATGAAGCGCAGGCACAAGCTGCTGGCATGGATCGTCGGCGTGCCGGTGACGCTGGCCATCGTGCTGGTCTCGGCGCTGCTGGTGACGCTGTCCCTGTACGACTGGAACAGGCTGAAGCCGACCATCGACGCACGCGCCAGTGCGGCGATCGACCGCCCGTTCGCGATCAACGGCAACCTCGGCGTGGCATGGCAGCGCGATCCGCAAGCGCGAGGCTGGCGGGCATGGGTGCCGTGGCCGCACGTCGTGGCGCAGGACATCACCGTGGCGAATCCGGCGTGGACGAAGCAGCCGCGATTCGCGCACCTCGACGCCTTGCGCTTCAGCCTCTCGCCGCTGGACCTGCTGCGGCACCGCGTGCGCATCCCCACCCTGCAACTGGTGAACCCCAGCGTGGACCTGGAGCGCGACGCGCAGGGCCGCGCCAACTGGACGTTCAAGCTGCCGCAAGGCGGCACGCCTTCCGCATGGACGGTGGATCTCGGCGCCATCGGCTTCGACGCCGGCCAGCTCGCGCTGGACGACGCCGTCGGCCGCGTGAAGATAGCCGCGCACATCGAACCGCTGCAGCAGGCGATTCCCTACGACCAGATCGTGGCGCAGGCCAGCGCCGACGCGCACACGCAGGCCGAGCGCAGCGCCGGCCGCGGCGCGGGCAAGTCGCTGGGCGGCGACGAGGCGCGCAACGAACCCGGCGGCGCCATGGCGCGTGAGGCTGCCTACCAATTTGCCTGGACCGCGCACGGCAGCTACCAGGGCGCATCGCTGGACGGCAGCGGCAGGATCGGCGCCATGCTGGCCTTGCAGCAGTCCGACCGGCCGTTCCCGCTGCAGGCAAAGCTGCGCATCGGCGACACCCACATCGCCCTGGTCGGCACGCTCACCGATCCCGTGCACCTCGGTGCGCTGGATCTGCGCCTGTGGCTGGCCGGCTCCAGCATGGCGAAGCTCTACCCCATCCTCGGCGTCACCCTGCCCGACACCCCGCCCTACGCCACCCGCGGGCGACTCGCCGCCACGCTGGGGCGCAGCGGCAGCCACTTCAGCTACCACGATTTCCGCGCGCGCGTGGGCGGCAGCGATCTCGCCGGCGACGTCGACTACATCACCGGCGGCGCACGCCCCAGGCTCAGCGGCAAGGTGCAGACCACGCAATTGCGCTTCGCCGACCTGGCGCCGCTGATCGGCGGCGGCGGTTCCAGCACCACCGCGCCACCGCCCGCCGCATCGGACCGCGTGCTGCCCACGCAGGCCTTCCGCACCGAGCGCTGGAGGGCGATGGATGCCGACGTGCGCTTCTCCGCCGGACGCATCGAGCATGGCGCCTCGCTGCCGGTCGAATCGCTGTCGACCCGTCTGCAGCTGGACGACGGCGTGCTGGCGCTGGATCCGCTGCGCTTCGGCCTCGCCGGTGGCCAGCTGGACGGCACGCTGCGCCTCGACGGCAGCACCGCATCGATGCGTGGCGCACTGAACCTGCGCGCACGCCACCTCAAGCTCAAGCAGCTGTTCCCCACCTTCGAACCGATGCACACCAGCTTCGGCGAGATCAACGGCGACGCCGCGCTGGACGCGCGCGGCAACTCCGTCGCCGCCCTGCTCGGCAGCAGCAGCGGCGAGCTCAAGCTGCTGATGAACGACGGCGCGATCAGCCGCAACCTGCTGGAAACCGCCGGCCTCAACGTGGGCAACATAGTGCTCGGCAAGCTGTTCGGCGACCGCACGGTGAAGATCAACTGCGCCGCCGCCGACCTCGCTGCGCAGGACGGCCTGTTCCGCACCCGGCTGTTCGTGTTCGACACCCAGGATGCGCTGATCGACGTCAAGGGCACGGTGAACTTCGCCGACGAAAAACTCGATCTGGACGTGATCCCGCACACCAAGGGCCTGCGCGTGCTGTCGCTGCGCTCGCCGCTGTACGTGCACGGCACGCTGAAGCAGCCCGACGTGGGCGTGCATACCGGACCGCTGCTGGCACGCGGCGCCGGCGCGCTGGCGCTGGGCGTGGTCGCCGCACCCGCGGCCGCGCTGCTGGCGGTGGTCGTCCCCAGCCACGGCAGCGGCGACGCGAACACCTGCACCACGGTATTGCAGCAAATGCGTGCACCCACGCGGGCCGCACCCGCCGGCAAGAAGTAAAATGCCGCGTCCCCCTTCGATGCACCGCCCATGCAAGCCACCCACCGTGCCCGCCTGCAGATCCACTTCTGCGTGCTGTTGTGGGGTTTCACCGCGATCCTCGGCAAGTCGATCAGCCTGCCCGCGCTGCCGCTGGTGTGGTGGCGCATGCTGCTGGTCGCCGCCGCGCTGCTCTTGATGCCGCGGGTGTGGCGCGGGCTGCGCGCGATGCCGACGCGGCTGCGTTGGGCGTATGCCGGCATCGGCGTGCTGGTGTCGCTGCACTGGCTCACCTTCTACGCCGCGATCAAGCTCGCCAACGCCTCGGTGGGCGCCACCTGCATCGCGCTGGGCTCGGTGTTCCTCGCCTTCGTCGAACCGTGGATCGCCAGGCGCCGGTTCGATCCGCGCGAGCTGCTGTTCGGCGCGGCGGTGGTGCCCGGCGTGGCGATGGTGGCGGGCGGCGTGCCGCACGACATGCGCCTCGGCATCGCGGTGGGCGTGCTGTCGGCGCTGTTCGTGGCGCTGTTCGGCGCGCTCAACAAGCGCCTGGTGGAACACGGCGACCCGCTCACCGTCACCTGCATCGAGCTGGGCACCGGCACGGCCTTCCTCACCCTGCTCGCGCCGCTGCTGCCGCACGCGGGCGCGGCCTTCGTGCTGCCGGATGCGCACGATGCGCTGCTGCTGCTGGCGCTGTCCTTCGGCTGCACCCTGCTGCCGTTCGCGCTGGCGCTGGTGGCGCTGCGCCACCTGAGCGCGTTCGGCACGCAGATGGTGACCAACCTGGAGCCGGTCTACGCGATCGTGCTGGCGATGCTGCTGCTCGGCGAGCAGCGCCAGCTGGACGGCTGGTTCTACGCGGGCGTGGCGGTGATCCTGCTGGCGGTGTTCGCGCATCCGCTGCTGGGGCGCCGGCAGCAACCGGCCACCCGGCCCGAATTGCTGGGCACCGCCGAAAGCCACGGCATCGTGGAGTAGGTGCTGGCCCTGGTCGCCGCCGAATGGGCTGCCGCGGATGTCTGGAACGGGTGCGGACTTCGCGACGTGAGGCCACCTCCTGACCGGTGCCTGTATGGCTCGTTGCCTGCGGCTCGGCAGCGGCAACTCCCGGCGATCAGGATCGGGGATACTCGGGCCGGCGCAGGCAGCGAAAGGGCAATCCGGCATGCAAGTCCAGGGATCGATCTCGAGAACCCATCCGCGTCTCGCACGCTTGGCCCTGGGCTGCGGTGTTGCGTTGGCCGCCGGCGCCGTTGCTGCCGCATCCGCGCCGCCGCCTTTCGTCATCGGCCCGACGGCGCATGACCCTCACAGCCATGCCGCGTTCCCCGGGATACCGCACGACCTCATCAAGGTGTCGTCGCACCTGCGCGTGACGAATGCCGTCGCCCAGGGGCTCAATTTCTTCGCCATCCAGGTCAACTTTCCCAACAAGACCTGGGCGCACGGCGGCCCGCAGCGGGTGGACGGCCGCTACCAGATGAACTGGGGCGGGCTGGTCAACCGCGGTGGTGGCTCGAAGGATTATCGCGAGGAAGATCCTGCCGCGGACCTTCTGCTGATGCAGAACGGTCCCGATTCGCAGCGCAGCCCGGCCTATGCCTGGGAGGCCGACAAGGAGTACGTGCTCACCGTCGAAAGGGGAAAGCAGGTCACCCTTCCACCCGGTGACTACGTCTTCATCGGCGCCGGGCCGAAGGTTTCCGTCCCGGTGGCGCGCACCCTGTGGGAATGGAAGTTCACGCTCAGGCCCGCGGACGGCAACGGGCCGGTCCAGGTATCGACGCTGTATGACGCCGCCGACCGCATCGCCAGTTTCTACATCTGGAACGAATGCGGCTACGGCTCGTGCGGCAAGGGACAGAGCGCCACCTGGTCGATGCCGGTCTATGCATCGCTTGATGCGCCTCATGCCGAAAAGCAGGCGCAAACGTTCAAGCGCTTCTAGGGAAACTCTGATTTTGCCCTGCGGTCGAAGCTCGACCTGAGGATGGATCGTACGCGATGACGCCCAAGCAGATGAGCCTGTCGATGCAGCACGACGCCGGTTTCGAGCGGCACCGCAAGGCGACACGTCGCGACGTGTTCCTGGCCGAGATGGATCAGGTGGTGCCGTGGGCAGAGCTGTGTGCGGTCATTGAACCGTACTACCCGAAGGAACCGGTCGGCGGCGGACGCCGCCCGGTGGGCTTGGAGCGGATGCTGCGCATCCACTTCCTGCAGCAGTGGTACGCGCTGTCCGACCCGGCGGTGGAAGAAGCGCTGTACGACTCAGCGGCGATGCGTCGATTCGTGGGCATCGACTT
>OFTY01000882.1_pt1 | contig 16638 bp, 17 predicted proteins | sample 1775061 | NCBI WGS metagenome assembly OFTY01 (sample SAMN08195773, study PRJEB24354) | sludge metagenome | isolation source: sludge from phenol fed wastewater aerobic bioreactor B | place: India: Nagpur | collected 2016-09-16 | reverse complement strand
ACGCTCGCCACTGCGTGTGCTCCGCTGCCCCCCGAGGGGGCCTTCGCGCCTTGGGGCGGCCCGGCGGCGCTCATGCCGGCCCCCACGCTCCCCGCTGCGCGGGGCTGTCTGCCATGCTGACCCCGCGGCAGCTCTGGGGGCTGGTGGCGCTCACGCTGATGTGGGGCGTGAACTGGCCCATGATGAAGTACTCGCTGCGCGAGCTCTCGCCCCTGTACTTCCGCGCGCTGACCATGACTGGCGGCGCCGTGTGGCTGTATGCGTTTTTCCGCGCGCGCGGCGTGCGCATGTGGCCGGCGCGCAGCGAGTGGCGGCAGATCGCCGTGCTGGCGCTGCCCAACATGCTGGGCTGGCATCTGCTCTCCATCTTCGGCGTCAAGGCCCTGGCCAGCGGGCGCGCGGCGATTCTGGGCTTCACCATGCCGGTGTGGACGGTGCTCATCGGCACGCTGTTCTTCGGCGAGCGGCTCACCCGGCGCGTGGTGTTCGCCACCGTCGCCGTGGCGCTGGCCATTGCCCTGCTGCTGTGGCACGAGGCCGCCGCGCTCGCCGGGCGGCCGGTGGGCGTGCTGTGGATGGAGGGCGCGGCGCTGGCCTGGGCCATCGGCACGCTGATGATGCGGCGCAGCCACCCCAGCCTGCCGGTGCAGGCGTTGACGGTGTGGATGATGCTGCTGAGCGCGGCGGTGATCTGGCTACTGGCCCTCAGCCTCGAGCCCTGGCCGCAGTGGCAGTTCAGCGCGCCGATGTGGGGCAGCCTGGCCTACGGCGTGCTCATCAACTACGGCTTTGCGCAAATCATCTGGTTCGGCCTGGCGCGCCACCTGCCGCCGGCCACCAGCGCCATGAGCATCATGGCCGTGCCGCTGATCGGCACGGCGAGCGCCACCCTCATCGTCGGCGAATGGCCCAGCTGGCAGGACGGCGCCGCGCTGATCGCGGTGATGGCCGCCATGGCCGCAGTGCTGCTGCCGCCCCGCACGGCCGCGCGAACGGCCCCGCACAAGGAGACCGCATGACCACCCTCGCCCTCATCTTCGCGCGCGCGGCCAACGGCGTCATCGGCAAGGACAACGCCCTGCCCTGGCACCTGCCCGAAGACCTCGCGCACTTCAAGCGCACCACGCTGGGCGCGCCGGTCATCATGGGCCGCAAGACCTGGGAATCGCTGCCGCCGAAGTTCCGCCCGCTGCCCGGGCGGCGCAACATCGTCGTCACACGCCAGCGCGGCTGGGCGGCTGAGGGCGCCACCACGGTCCACTCCATCGAGGAAGCCCTCGAGGCCTGCGGCGACGCGCCCGAGGCCTGGGTGATCGGCGGCGCCGAGCTCTACCGCCAGGCCCTGCCCCATGCCGCGCGCGCCGTGGTCACCGAGATCGACGCCGCCTTCGACGGCGACGCGCATGCGCCAGAATTCGGCCCCGGCTGGCGCGAGGCCGCGCGCGAGACACACACCGCCGCCAACGGCCTGCGCTACCACTTCGTCACCTACGTCAACGACACAACGAACACCTGAGGGAACCCCATCCATGTCCGGACACGGCTTTCACGTCCACGGCCCGCACGACCACGAACTCGAGCACGCCGTCCACGGCGCCGCGCACGACGGCCACGACGCGCACCATGGCCACGCCGCCAGCAACGCCGACAAGCGCATGACCAACCAGATCGCCCTGTTCACCGCGGTGATCGCCACCGTCGGCGCCATCTTCGGCTACACGGGCGGCGCCACCCAGGCCAACGCCGGGCTGTACAAGAACAACGCCGCCATCAAGAAGACCGAGGCGTCGAACCAGTGGAACTACTACCAAGCCAAGAGCAGCAAGCAGAACCTGGCCGAACTCGCGCTTGAACTCGCACCCGAGCCGCGCAAGGACTTCTACCGCGAGGAAATCAAGCGCTACAAGAGCGAGAAGGCCGAGATCAAGGCCAAGGCCGAAGCCCTCGAAGCCGAGGCCAGCGACTGGGACCACCAGAGCGACGAACAGATGCACCAGCACCACCGCTGGGCGCAGGCCACCACCGCGCTGCAGGTCTCCATCGCACTGGCCGCCATCGCCCTGCTCACGCGCAAGAAATGGCTCGAATGGGGCATGTTCGCCATGGGCGGCCTGGGCGTGGCCGTGGGCGCAGCGGCGGCGCTGCACATTTGAGAAGCTGCGAACGAACCCGCCACGGCCGCCATCGCAGACCGAACCATGCTCCGCGGGTTGTTCCTGTATGGATTTGGGCTGGCGCCGCTGTGGGCGGCTCTTCTCGTCGTCGGCCTCGGGTCACTCGAGCCCAGACGGGGTGCCGACTACTGGGCCGTTGCGCCTTGGCTGCCCATCCTTGTGTGGCCGTACACCGCCTGGAGCTACGGGATCGCCGTCGTCACGGATCGGGTGTACCAGCGCCGCGGTTTCAAGGCGGCGAGCCTGGCCCTCGCGGCGATGCTGCTCATCAGCGCGCTCGCTGCATGGCTGTACCTGACCTGGTCGCGTGTACAGACAGAGAAGCAGGAGCGCGAGGAGGGCCGAGTCCTGACTCTCGTGCGCGAGCAACTGCTGACGGCGGACGGCTCCACGCGCGCCGCGAAGGGCTGGTTGGTCAACCACGGCCGCTTCCTCGGGGTCGAGACCTATGAGGTGGGCATCGAGGCAAAGCCCAACCCACCCCGCTATGCCATCGTCAGCGTCGATCGGCAGCGAACGCCTGCTCTTCGGCTTGAGTGCGTCACCGACAAACACAGCGGGCTTCGCGATCCGCACCGGCCGGCCTGCACTCAGTGATGAAGGAGATGGAGAGCCATGGACAACGGCGGCTTCAAGATGAGCACCTGGCATGAACAGGCGCGCTCGGACTGGCACGCGATGGACGTGTTCCGCGACATCGACCCCGCCCAGCGCCTGATCGACGCGCTGTTTTTCGGCACCCGTTACAAGCCGCGATTTTTCGGCACCCGCCCAGAGCGATATGGCGCCATCGGCTGCTACCTCGAGCTCTGGTCGCATGATGCCCAGCGCCAGCTGGTGCTGCGCGGCTACGCATACGCGCTCGCCCATGACGATGTGAACTTCGACGGCAAGGCCACTGCGCGCAGCGTGGACTGGCCGCGGGCCGGGGCGCCGCAGTCGATCTCGCTCCCTCTGCCGGCGATTCAAGGCGCTTACCAGTTCCATGTTCAGCTCAGATGTGTCGTCCGCGCCGAGGGGCTCGCGCCTGCGGTGGCCAGCGCCAGCGCGCGCCTGGACAAGCACTACGCCCGCTCCGACTGGACCAACCTGCGCATCCTCCCGGCGCGCTGGCCCGACCGCGACCACAACCTGGTCATCGACGGCAAGCTGCACGGCGGTGGCGACTGGTTCTGCCCCAACTGCGGCGGCCTGGGTGCGTTCGAAACCATGGCCATCCCAAAGGCCGACTGGGAGTCTGGTGCCACCGGCTACCACCTGTATGCTTGCAACAAGGTCAACGGCATCGAGGCCTGCACCGTCTGCGGCGGCTCAGGCGGGGTGTATGAGCATTGGTATGTCAAGGAGCATCCCGAGCTGCGCAAGATCGCCTTCACCCGCGGCAGCGGTCTGGTGAGCGCGCAACGGCCTGCACCGGCCTGAAGTCATATCATTTTTGATAGCAACACCTGACCATTTCACGCTGGGGTTCAGCCCACATCTCATGAAACTTGCCACCTGGAACATCAATTCGCTGACCGTGCGGCTGCCGCAGGTGCTGGAGTGGCTCGCCGCGCAGGCTGCGGCCGGTGCGCCGGTGGACGTGCTGGCGCTGCAGGAGCTCAAGCTCACCGACGACAAGTTTCCGCTCGAGGCCTTCAGCCAGGCGGGCTATGCGGCCGCCGTCTTCGGGCAGAAGACCTACAACGGCGTGGCGCTGCTGACCCGCGCGCCGCGCGTGCCGCAGGACGTGGTGCGCAACATCCCCGGTTTCGCGGACGAGATGGCGCGCGTCATCGCCGCCACGGTGGAGGCCCCCGGCGGGCCGCTGCGCGTGGTGGGCGCCTACTTCCCCAACGGGCAGGAACCCGGCAGCGACAAGTTCGCCTACAAGATGCGCTGGCTCGATGCGCTGCGCGGCTGGCTGCGCGAGGAGCTGCAGCGCCACCCGCGTCTGGTGCTGATGGGCGACTTCAACATCACCTTCGACGAGCGCGACGTCTGGGACCCGGTGGCCCTGGCCGGCACCATCCACTGCACCGACGAAGAACGCGCCCAGCTCGGCGCGCTCACCGCGCTGGGGCTGGTCGACGCGTTCCGGCTGTTCGAGCAGCCGCCCAAGACCTTCAGCTGGTGGGACTACCGGCAGCTGGGCTTCCAGAAAAACCGCGGCCTTCGCATCGACCATGTGCTGGTCAGCGAGCCGCTGCGCGCGCAGGTGGCCGCCTGCACCATCGACCGCGCGCCGCGCAAGAACAAGCAGCCCAGCGACCATGCGCCGGTGGTGCTGACCCTGGGCGCGGACTGACGGCGCGGGCGGCGCGATCGCCCGCGCCGATCACTCCAGGCCGAGCTCCTGAATCTTGCGCGTGAGCGTGTTGCGGCCGATGCCGAGCTTTTGCGCGGCTTCGATGCGCCGGCCGTGGGTGTGGGCGAGCGCGGCCTCGATCAGCCGGGCCTCGAAGCGCTGCGTCAGCGTGTCCCACACGTCGGTGCGGCCGCTTTGCAGCAGGTGCTGGGCCTCGGTCAGCAAGGCCGCGTCCCAGGCGCTGGCCGCAGCCCCCTCCGCCCCGGCCGCAACGCCCGAGAGCGCCCGGGCCCGCGCGGGCGCGGCCAAAGGCACGGCGGGCACGGCGGAGGGCGCCGCAGCGGCCCCTTCCGTTGCTGCGGCGCTCGCCGACGCGGCGGGCACCGCCTCCAGCACCTCGGGCGGCAGGTCCTCGGGCTCGATGACCTGGGCGCTGGCCATGACGGTGAGCCAGTGGCAGATGTTCTCCAGCTGGCGCACGTTGCCGGGGAAGTCGAACGCTGCGAGGCGGGCCAGCGCGGCGTCGGAAATGCGCTTGGGCTCCACGCCGAGCTGCTGCGCGCTGTGCTGCAGGAAGTGGCGGGTGAGCATGGGAATGTCCTCGCGCCGCTCGGCCAGCCGCGGCAGGCGCAGGCGGATGACGTTGAGGCGGTGGAACAAGTCCTCGCGGAACGCGCCCTCGCGCACCCGCTGCTCCAGGTTCTGGTGCGTGGCGGCGATGACGCGCACGCTCACCTTGACCGCGCTGTGGCCGCCCACGCGGTAGAACTGCCCGTCGGAGAGCACCCGCAGCAGCCGCGTCTGCAGCTCCAGCGGCATGTCGCCGATCTCGTCGAGGAACAGCGTGCCGCCCTCGGCCTGCTCGAAACGGCCGCGGCGCTGCGCCTGCGCGCCGGTGAAGGCGCCGCGCTCATGGCCGAACAGCTCGCTCTCGAGCAAGTCCTTCGGAATGGCCGCCGTGTTGATCGCAACAAACGGACCCTTGGCGCGCGCCGAGTGCTTGTGCAGCGCACGCGCGACCAGTTCCTTGCCGGTGCCGCTCTCGCCAGTGATGAGCACCGTGACGTTGCTTTGCGACAGCCGGCCGATGGCGCGAAACACGTCCTGCATCGCCGGCGCCTGGCCGAGCATCTCGGGCGTGTCGACCAGACGCTCCTCGGCCACCTGCTCGCGCAGGCTCTCATCGAGCGCGCGGCGGATGAGTTCGACGGCGCGGGTGACGTCGAACGGCTTGGGCAGGTATTCGAAGGCGCCGCCCTGGAAAGCCGAGACGGCGCTGTCGAGATCGGAGTACGCCGTCATGACGATGACCGGCAGCCCCGGCCGCCGGGCCTTGACCTTGGCCAGCAGTTCCAGCCCCGAGCCACCGGGCATGCGGATGTCGCTCACCAGCACCTGCGGGCCGGAGTCGGCGCCGGCGCCGGCGTCGTCGAGGTCGGCCAGCGCGTCGAGCACCTCGCGCGGGTTGGTGAAGCTGCGCGAGGCGAGATGCTCGCGCAGCAAGGCTTTCTCGAGCACGAAGCGGATCGACGGGTCATCGTCGACGATCCAGATGGGCTTCATCGGTGCGCTCCCTTGGGTTTGCGGGCGGCGGTCAGGGCAGAGGAATCAGAATCTTGAAATCCGTGCGTCCGGGCTCGCTGTCGCACTCGATCAGGCCGTGGTGCTGCTGCACGAAGGTTTGCGCCAGCGTCAGCCCCAGGCCGGAGCCGCCCTCGCGCCCCGACACCAGCGGGAAGAAGATGCGGTCCTTGATCGAGTCCGGCACGCCGGGCCCGTTGTCGATGACATGCAATTCCAGTGCCAGCCGGTAGCGCTGCTTGCCAAACGTCACCTGCCGCGCCACGCGCGTACGCAGCACGATGCGCGCATCGCCCGCGGCAATGCGCTCGTGCAGCGCCTGCGCCGCGTTGTGCACGATGTTGAGCAGGGCCTGGATGAGCTGCTCGCGGTCGCCGCGGAACTCGGGGATGGAGATGTCGTAGTCGCGCTGCAGCGTGAGGCCGCGCGGAAACTCCGCGAGGATGAGCGTGCGCACGCGCTCGCAGACTTCGTGAATGTTCACGTCGCCCACCACATGCGCGCGCCGGTGCGGCGCGAGCAGCCGGTCCACCAGCGCCTGCAGGCGGTCGGCCTCGTGGATGATCACCTGGGTGTACTCGTGCAACTCGCGCGAGGGCAGCTCCAGCTCCAGCAGTTGCGCCGCGCCGCGGATGCCGCCCAGCGGGTTCTTGATTTCGTGCGCGAGGTTACGGATCAGCTCCTTGTTCGCCTGTGCCTGGTCGATCAGCCGTTCCTCGCGGTCCTGCCGCGCCTGGGCTTCCAGCGGCAGCAGTTCCACCACGACTTCGCCGGGCCGCTCGGTCTGCGCGACGATGACGTGCACCGGCAGCGGCTCGCGGTGCACGCGCTTGAGCTGTGCGTCGTAGCGCAGCGCGGCGAAGGCATTGGCCTGCGCGCCTTCGAGCGCATGGCGCAGCGGCTCGGGCTCGAGGAAGAAGTCGGGAAAGGGCGCGGCCTCGATGCTGCGCCGCGAGACGCCGATGGCGTCCTCGAGCGCCGCATTGGCGAACAGCACCGTCGCGTCCGGCCGAACGACCGCCACCAGCGTGGCCAGCAGGTCGAAGGCGAGGTAGCGCGAGGGGTGGGTGGGAGCGGGTTTCTTTTTCACGCCGCTCATTGTGCGGCGCTGGCCGCCGGCGCGGCGGGCGCCGGGTTCGCCGCGGGGGCACTCACGCCGCCGTAGCGGCCGAGCTCGCGCCGAATGCCGGCGATGTCGGCCTCGGTGCGGGCGATGGCGGCCTTGAGCTCGGCCACGCGGTCGAGGTACTTCTGGTAGTTGCGGGCCTCGCCGCCGATCTTGTCGGGCTGGCCGTCCTTATATTCGGCGCGCAACTCGGCGAGCTTGGCCTCGGACTTCCTCAGTTCGGACTCAAGCACCGCACGCGCGTCGGCGTCGCGGGCGCGCTGGTCGTTCGGGTCTACCCGCTGGGCGGGGCTGCCGCCGGCCACCGGCGGCTTGGCGGCCGAAGCCGAGGCCGAGCCGTTGCGCGCGCGGTTGCCCTGCACGACGGTGACATTGCCGCCGTCGATGAGCTTGCAGTTCTTGTTCTTCGCGGCGGCGGGGTTGTTGGTGTATTCGTTGCCGCAGCGGTAAATCGGTTCCTGGGCGAACGCCAGCGGCGCGACCAGGGCCGCGGCCAGGCTGATGGGCAAGACGATGGTGCGCAAAACGGATTCCTCACCTGCGGGGGCGCCGGGACAGACTGGCAAGTATCGGGCAAAGCGCGGCCCCGGCCAAACGATGCGTGCCCGGTTGGAGCGTGCGCGCCACACGAAGTTCGGCCGCTGGCACACCCCGAAACGAAAAAGGACGGCCGAAGCCGTCCCTTTGCTGCGCTGGCGCGCGATCAGAGCGAGTAGTACATGTCGTACTCGACCGGGTGCACCGCCATGCGGAAGCGGGTGACCTCGTTCATCTTGAGCTCGATGTAGGCGTCGAGCATGGAGTCGGTGAACACGCCGCCCTTGGTCAGGAAGGCGCGGTCCTTGTCCAGATGCTCCAGCGCCTGGTCGAGGCTGTGGCACACGGTGGGCACCAGCGCGTCCTCTTCGGGCGGCAGGTGGTACAGGTCCTTGCTGGCGGCTTCGCCCGGATGGATCTTGTTCTCGACGCCGTCGAGGCCGGCCATCATCAGTGCGGCGAAGCACAGATAGGGGTTGGCCATGGGATCGGGGAAGCGCGCTTCGATGCGGCGGGCCTTGTCGGAAGCGACGTGCGGGATGCGGATCGAGGCCGAGCGGTTGCGGCTGGAGTAGGCCAGCTTCACCGGGGCTTCGAAGTGCGGCACCAGGCGCTTGTAGCTGTTGGTGGTGGGGTTGGTGATGGCGTTGAGCGCGCGGGCGTGCTTGATGATGCCGCCGATGTAGTACAGCGCGAAGTCCGACAGGCCGGCGTAGCCGTTGCCCGCGAACAGGTTCTTGCCGTCCTTCCAGATGGACTGGTGCACGTGCATGCCGCTGCCGTTGTCACCGGCGTAGGGCTTGGGCATGAAGGTGGCCGTCTTACCGTAGGCGTTGGCCACGTTCCAGACGACGTACTTCAGCGTCTGCGTCCAGTCGGCGCGCTCGACCAGGGTGCTGAACTTGGTGCCGATTTCGTTCTGGCCGGCACCGGCGACTTCGTGGTGGAACACCTCGACCGGGATGCCCATGGATTCGAGGATGAGCACCATCTCGGCACGCATGTCCTGCGTGCTGTCGACCGGGGGCACGGGGAAGTAGCCGCCCTTGACGCTGGGGCGGTGGCCACGGTTGCCGCCTTCGAGCTTGGCGCCGGAGTTCCAGGGCGCTTCGTACTCCTCGATGGCGTAGAAGGGGTTGCTCGGCTCGGTGCTCCAGCGCACGCCGTCGAAGATGAAGAACTCGGGCTCGGGGCCGAAGTAGGCGGTGTCGCCCAGGCCGGAGGCCTTGAGGTAGGCCTCGGCGCGCTTGGCGACGGAACGCGGGTCGCGGTCGTAGGCCTTGCCGTCACCGGGCTCGAGCACGTCGCAGACGAGGATCAGCGTGGATTCCTCGAAGAAGGGGTCGACGTTGGCGGTGTTGGGGTCGGGCATGAGCAGCATGTCCGAGGCCTCGATGCCTTTCCAGCCCGCGATGGACGAGCCGTCGAAGGCGTGGCCTTCGCTGAACTTGTCTTCGCCGAAGGCGGAGATGGGCACGGTCACGTGCTGTTGCTTGCCACGGGTGTCGGTGAAGCGGAAGTCGACGAACTTGACTTCGTTGTCCTTCACCATTTTCATCACGTCGGCGACGGTCTTGGCCATCAGATGCTCCTGGGTTGAAAGCTAGGGGATGTGAAAAGCGATGCGCTGAGGGGATGCAGATTCCGTGCCAGGACGCTGCCACGACGCAAAGCCTGCATCACCGCATTGTGCCTCGGGCAGCGGCCGGATTTCGCGTGACCTCGCTCGCGGATCGGGCATGGAGTGGACAGTCGAGCACCGGATTGGTGCGGACGCGGCGCACCAACGCGGTGCATCACTGTTCGCGCACCACTTCGGGGCCGATCGACAGCCCAAAAGCGGCCACGCCCTCGGTCAGCAGCGGCCAGGCACGGGTGACGGCCTCGGGCGCGCCCTTGAGGCCGAGTTCGATGTGCCGGCCGTGCTCCGGGTGGTCCACGCTGGGCAGGCTGAACACCTTGACGCCGGGGTGCTCGGCTTCGATGCGCTGCATCAGCGGGGTGAGCGTGGCTTCCATCGCGCCGTAGACGATGAGCGATCGCTCCTGCCAGGCGCCCTTGCGAAAGCGCGTGGAGTAGTGGTGGTCCAGCACCCATTCGATCATCGGCCAGGCCATGACCGGAAAGCCCGGCACGAAATGCACCATCCCACCGCCCGCGCCGGCGCAGGTGAAGCCGGCGATGCGGTTGTAGGGGTTCGGGATGAGGCGCGCGCCGACGGGAAACACCGCCATGTTGAGCCTGTGTTCGTTGTCGGCGCGGTGCGGGTCGTAGGGCTCGCCCTTTTCGGCGGCGATTTCGCGCATGCGCGCGCGGATGAGCTCGGCCGCCTCGGCGTGCAGGGCCAGCGGCACGCCCAGCGCACGGGCGGCGCACTGGCGGGTGTGGTCGTCGGGGGTGGCGCCGATGCCGCCGGTGGAGAACACCGCGTCGCTGGAGGCAAAGGCGCGCCTGAGCACGGCGGTGATGCGCGCCGGGTCGTCGCCCACGTACTCGGCCCAGGCCAGCGGCAGACCGCGCGCGGCCAGCAGTTCGATGACCTTGGCGAGGTGCTTGTCGGCGCGCTTGCCGGAGAGGATTTCGTCGCCGACGACGATGAGCCCGAAGCCGCTGGCGGGCGGCTCAGCGCTCAGCGGGGGTGGCGGGTGGGGAATCGAGAGGTCGGTCGGCTTGGTGCTCATGCGCCAATGCTAGCGCGTCGGCCTGACCTGCGTTTTGCGCTGCAGCAGCGCTCGCTTCGGCCTGCCGCAGCTGGGCCAGCGCGCTCAGGGCGTAGTGCGAGAACCAGAGCGAGGAGAACGCAAACACCAGGGTGTAGAGCCACAGCGCCACGGGCACGAGGATGAGGAAGGCCGCAGCGAACAGCGCGCCCGAGGCCGAGACCAGGCTCGGCGCCGCGCCGAGGTAGCCGCAGATCACCCCCATGAAGAGCAGCTTGCCGCGGTGCTCGCGAAACAGGGCCTGGCGCTCCTCGCGGCTGGCGTGAACGGCCAGCGCATCGAAGGCCATGACGCGGTAGGTGAGCCAGCCCCAGATCAGCGGCGGCAGGATGAGGATGAGCGGCGGCACCAGCCACAGCGGCGAGGAGATCAGCAGCGCCAGCAGGGCCGCGAGCGTGGAGCCCAGCGACCACAGCACGCTCACCAGCAGCGAGCCGCCATGCCGGCGCTCGAGCTGCGGAAAGCGCCGCTGGGCGACGAGTTCGACCATGGCGGGCGTCATCATCAAGGCGACGATGAGCAGCGAGACCAGCGCCAGCAGCGGGGTGACGGTGAAGATGACGATCAGCGGCGCCAGCGCCGCCTTGAGCCGCGCGAGCCCCATGCCGTCGAGCCAGTTCCACAGCGGCGCGGCCCAGTCGGTGCTGTCGAGCAGGCCGCGCACCCAGGCCACGGCCGGGTCCCACCAGAACCAGCCCAGGCCGAGTGCGAGGCCGATGGTGAGCACCAGCGGCAGCATGGACAGCGCGATGACACGCGGCCGCCACAGGTACAGCGCGGCGCGCCAGAAGGAGTCGATCAGCAAACCCATGGCCGCGAGCATAACGGGCCGCCCCTGCCGGTCAAGCCCGGTGGCGGCGGGGCTGGCGGTCTGCGCAAACCGTGCCGAATTGAGTGACTCACGCCCGGCCGACGAGGCGCTTGAGGCCGAGCCACTGCTGCGACCAGAAGCCGTCGCCGTAGTCGCGCCCCTGCTCGACCTGGTCGCGCACGCCCGTGGGTTCCCAGCGCGGCGCGAAGTTGGCGGTGCCGAACAGCATGTCCCACCAGGGGAAGAGCACGCCGAAGTTGCAGCCACCCAAGACCTCTTTGGTTCTGGGCGCCCCCACGCTCCCCGCTTCGCGTGGTCCGCTGCCCCCCGAGGGGGCCTTCGCGCCTTGGGACGGCCCGGCGGCGCTCATGCCTGCCTTGCCTCGCACCTCCCCGGCCGGCGGGGTCTCATGGCCGAGGCCGATGGCATGGTGCAGGCGGTGGAAGCGCGGGCTCACCCACAGGCGCTCGCCGATGCGGCCGAAGCTCAGGCGCACGTTGGCGTGCTGCAGGCTTTCGCTGAGCTGGCTGAAGGCCACCAGGGCGACGAACTGCCCCGGCGGCACGCCGATGAGGATGGCCAGCAGCACGAAGATGAGGTCGGTGAGGATGCTGTCGAGCAGGTGGTTGCGGTTGTCCGTCCACATCGTGACCTGGCGCTGCGCATGGTGCAGCGCGTGCAGCCGCCACCACCACTCAAAGCTGTGCTGGCCGCGATGCAGCCAATAGTTGATGAAGTCGAAGACGACGAGGTAGATCAGGAAGCTCACCAGCCCGTGGTCGGTCACGCCGGGCCAGAGCTGGTCGAGGTGCAGCGTGGGCAGGCCCTGGCCACGCAGCACGGCAATGCCTTGCTCGAGCCAGTTCTCGAAGGTGAAGAACATCACCAGCTTGAACAGGCCGAGGCGGTGGATCAGGGTGTAGATCACGTCCACGCGCACGGCGCGGCGGTCGGTGATGGGCTCGATGGGGCGCCAGCGCTGCAGCGGCCCGATCAGCGCCACCAGCACCGCAATCTGCAGCAGACCGGCGAGCAGCCAGCCGGTGCCCTCGTACGCCTGGTCGAGCAGGTTGCCCTGGCCCAGCGCGAAGGCCAGCGGCTGCACCACGGATTCGAACAGCGCCTGCTGCGCCTGCGAGAACAGATCGGAAAGCCAGTCCATGCCGGGTATTTTGACGGCGCCTTCCCCATTCAGGCCTGATGCGCCGCAATCCAGGGGGCGAAATGGGGATGCTCGCGCAGGGTCGCAAAGCGCAGGCCCCGGGCCTTGAGGCCGGTGATCAGCGGCTCCAGCACCTCGGGCGCCCAGGGCACGCGGCGCGACCAGATGCCCAGGTGGGCGAGCAGGATGTCGCCCGGGCGCACGTCGCGCAGCGCCTGGGCGAGCAGTTGCTCGTTGGGCCAGCGGTCGCTGGGCAGTTCGTCGCCGAGGAAGCCGGCGCTCGACCAGCCTACGTGCGCCCAGCCGCCCTCGCGCGCTGCGGCCAGCAGGGCCGGCGAGTGCTTGCCGCCGGGGGCGCGCCACAGCGGCAACGGGGCCACGCCGGTGATGGCGCGCAGCCGATCGGCGGCGCGGGCGATGTCGGCGCGGTAGTCGTCGGCCGTCCAGACGAGGTCGCGCCCGGCCTGCGCGCCGGCGGTGGGGCGCACGCGAAAGCGCAGCGGCTCGCCGCCGCGCGCGGGCAGGTCGCCGCGCCAGTAGGCATGGTCGTAGGTGTGCGAGGCAAACGCATGGCCCTCGCGGCCGCGCGCGGCCCACCACGGCGCCCAGTGGCTGCCGAGCGCGCCGTCGCCTTCCTTCGTGGCCTCGTTGGCCGCGAAAAACGTCACGCGCACGTCCTGGCGGTGCAACACCTCGGCCACGAAGGGGGCGATGGCCATGTGGCCGGTGTCGAAGGTGAGGTAGACCGGCTCGGGGTCGGCCTTGGCGGGCTTTTCGGAAGTTTTTGCCGGGGAGCCCAGCGCCATCCGGTGCGGGGCCGCTATCAAAATGGATGCAGACAACGCCCCCCACCCCAGCCGCGCGAGGGCACGGCGGCGGCTGCAGGCGGGTTCACTGGCGGGGTACATGGTCCAGCGTCCACACGCCGTGCGGCGACTTGCCCACGGGGATCTGCTGCACCACCTTGCGGGTGGCGAGGTCGATGATGGTGAGCTTCTTGGCCCAGCGCGAGGCGACGAACAGCCGCTTGCCGTCGGCGGAGATGTCCATGTCGTCCGGGCCGGAGGGCGCGGGGAAGCGGTCCACCACCTCGAGCGTGAGGTAGTCGATCTTGCTGATGGTGTTGGCCACGCGGTTGCTGACGAACACATGGCGGCCGTCGCCCAGCGCACGGAAGGAGTGCGCGCCCAGGCCGGTGAGCAGCTTCTTCACGAGTTTGGGCGCCGGGCCGCTGACGTCGTAGACCTCCACGCCGTCGCCGCCGGTCAGGCCCACGAGCAGCAGCCGGTCACCCGGCACGCCGAACACGTCGGCGGGCAGCGCGCCAGTCTTGATGCGCCATTTCAGCGTCTGCGTGGCCAGGTCGATGGCGACGAGTTCGTCGCTGTCCTGCATGGTGGAGTAGACCGTGGTGCTCTTGCTGTCGATCCAGAGGTGGCTGGGCGTCTTGCCGGTGGGGATGCGCTTGGCCAGTTGCAGTTCGCTGCCGTTCCAGCGGTAGATGTCGACATGGTTGAGCCGGTTGGCCGCGGTGACGAACCACTTCATGTCGGGCGAGAAGCGCAGGTGGTAGGGGTCGAGGATGCCGGTGAGGGTGCGCTGCACCTCGGCGGTGCGCGGGTCGATGAAGGTCAGCGAGTCGCCCAGCGCATTGGCGACGATGACGGACTTCTCATCCGGCGTGAGGTAGAGGTGGTGCGGCTCCTTGCCCGTGGGGATGCGCTTGACCTCGCGGCCCTGGTCGGGGTCGATGACGCTCACCGTGCCGTCGAGCGAATTGAGCACGAACAGCGGCGGCGCAGCCACGGCAAAGCCCGAGGCGGCACACAAGGCCAGCGCGAGCAGACGGCGAAACACGGGCAACTTCAAGATCCAGGCTTTCCCATATGGAGAGAGCCAACGAGTGTAGCGAGCGCGCCAGCCCAAAACGGCCGCAGACCGTAACATCCTCCCGCCATGGCATTGATCGACGTCAACGATTGCACGCTGGAGGTGCTGCACCTCGCCGCGCCCGAGGGCAGAGCCGACGCTGCGCCGCGCGCGCCGCTGGTGTTCCTGCACGAAGGCCTGGGCTCGGTGGCCATGTGGCGCGACTGGCCCGCGCGCCTGTGCGCGGCCACGGCGCGCGAGGGCTGGGTGTTTTCGCGCCGCGGCTACGGCCACAGCGAGCCGGTGCCCGACGTGCGCGGCCCCGCGCGGCTGGACGCACGCGGCCGGCGCATCGGCCGCCTGCAGCCCGACTACATGCACCACGAGGCCTGGGTTGTGCTGCCCGCGCTGCTGCAGGCGCTTGGCCTGGCGCGGCCGCCGGTGCTGGTCGGGCATTCGGACGGCGGCACCATCGCCCTGCTCCACGCCAGCCGCCACCCGGTGGCCGCGTGTGTGGTCATGGCGCCGCATGTGAAGGTGGAAGCCGTGTCGCTGCGCAGCATCGAGGCCGCGCGCGAGGCCTTCGTGCACGGCGACCTGCGCGCGCGGCTCTCGCGCTTTCATGCCGATGTGGACGGCGCCTTCTGGCAGTGGAACGACGCCTGGCTCAACCCCGCCTTCCACGGCTTCGACATCCGCGAGGACTGCGCGCGCATCACCGCGCCGCTGCTGGCCATCCAGGGCGAAGACGACGCCTACGGCACCCTGGCGCAGATCGACGACATCGCCGAGCGCGCGCCGCACACCCAGCGCCTCGTGCTGCCCGGCTGCGGCCACTCGCCCCACCGCGACGCCGCCGAGGCCGTCACCGCCGCCATCGCGGCGTTTCTGGCACCGATCGCCTGACGCGCCGCGGGCGCGCGCCGTGCACCCGGGGCCTGCACGCGGTCTGGCCGGCCGGCGCCCAATGGCCATCCAGCCATCCACTGCACGGCCCGGGGCCCGCCGGAGCGGCCACCGGCGCACCCGCCCGCCACGCCACCCGCCGCCATCTTTTCAAAAACGATAGCAGCACCTGACCGGTTGGCGCTGGGGTTTCGCTGTTTTTGCTTACTTTTTGCCCGACGGGGGGGCAAAACCCACCTGCGCCAGCGCCTGCGGCCCGAGCCAGCACCACTGGCCCGGCGCCAGGTCCTCGGGCAGGGTCAGGTCGCCGATGCGCGAGCGGTGCAGCGCCTCGACGCGGTTACCCACCGCGGCCACCATGCGCTTGACCTGGTGGTACTTGCCCTCGGTGAGCGTGAGGCGCAGCGCGCGCTCGCCCGTAGCCTCGCAGGCGGCGGCGCGCACCGGGCGCGGGTCGTCGTCGAGCACCACGCCGGCGAGCAGGCGCTGCACCTGCTGCGCATCCACCGCGTGTCTGAGCGTCACCTCGTACACCTTGGGCACATGGTGGCGCGGGGAGCTCAGCCGGTGGATGAACTGCCCATCGTCGGACAGCAGCAGCGCGCCGGTGGTGTCCTGGTCGAGCCGCCCGACCGCCTGCACCCCCGGCAGGGCCGCCCCCTTGACCGGCCGCTGGCGCAAGGGCGCTGGCAGCAGCGAATACACGCTCGGCCAGGCCGAGGGCTTGTGCGAACACTCGTAGCCAGCGGGCTTGTGCAGCAGGATGTAAGCCCGCGCGTGGTAGGGCCAGCGCCGGCCCTGCACCTCGAAGGTCAGCCCCTCGGGATCCACCTCGGTGCCCGGCTCGGGCGCCTCCACCCCAGGCAGGCGCACCCAGCCTTGCTGGATCAAGCCGGCACACACCCGCCGCGTGCCGAAGCCCTGGGAAAACAAGAGGTCGTCGAGGCGCATGGGGGTAGGGAACCGACGGCCCCGCCTCACGCGGGTCGGCGGCTGACAACGAAACGGTGCAGGAGATGCGGTAGGCCGTGTTGGACTTGAACCAACGACCAAGGGATTATGAGTCCCTTCAAATGGGATTTCCTGGGTTTCTCTGAAACATCAGAGTCTCGTAAGTTATTGATTCATAAGGAAGCACCGTCCGATGAAGTACCAGAGACTTCCAGGGCATCTCGCCCACGACTGGCACCAGACTGGCACCAGAGGTTGCGTGCAACTTTCCACGAACCCCGCTCTTGCCCCCTGAAGTCCATAAAATCGTGGCCAGGGAAAACCCTTCCGGAAGTTTGGACCAGGGGGGGACGATCAGCTGGATTACCGTCTGCATGGCCATGCTCTCCATGGTCAGCCGACTGAACCGCCCCGGGTTTTGAGGAGGCTCCAACTCTTGAGAAGATGGAGCCATGAACAAGACATCGAAATTCTCACCCGAGGTCCGCGAGCGCGCCGTGCGCATGGTGCAAGA
>OFTY01000881.1_pt1 | contig 16656 bp, 16 predicted proteins | sample 1775061 | NCBI WGS metagenome assembly OFTY01 (sample SAMN08195773, study PRJEB24354) | sludge metagenome | isolation source: sludge from phenol fed wastewater aerobic bioreactor B | place: India: Nagpur | collected 2016-09-16 | reverse complement strand
GAATTCAGATCCAGCTCCGCGCGATAGCGGCGCTGAAACTCCGCCCATTTCTGCGGATCGTGGCCGAACCACTGCCGCAACTGCGTCGTCGGCGCGATCTCCTTCAGCCACAGATCGACGCGGGCCTTGTCCTTGCTCAACCCGCGCGGCCACAGTCGATCCACCAGAATACGCGTGCCGTCCGCATCCGACGGCGGCTCATAGACACGCTTCAGGATGACCTTCACGACCTCACGCCTTGGGTTCGGGTGCGGCCACCTGAGGCGGTTCGGTGGGGCTGGGCAGTTCGGGCGGCGCGGGACGGTCCGGCACATCGGGCAGGCGCGGCGCCGGCACATTGATATCCACGTTCAGGTTGGGCGTTTCCGGCTGCATCGGCCCGCCGCGTCCCAGCAGAAACCACGCCAGCACGGCGACGACCACCACCAAGGCGCCCACGATGAAGGCGAGACCGACGTTTGCGCCGCCGCTGGAACTATTCGCCATCAGGCGGTCCTCCCTTGCTTGCCCTGTCAGCCGAAAAACGGCGCTCGCTGTTCACGGTTCCAACCACAGATCGTGCGAATGGGACTGACTTTGGCCGCTGTGCTGCTTATGTTCTCCCATTCAGATTCCGGCGGCTCGCCCGCCTGTCCCGCCGCCTGAGTATCCGCCCCTGTGACTGACCTGCCCGCTCCCCGCATTTCCGACCTCGCCCGCGCCCAGACTCCGCAAGGCGCGGCGGCCGACTATCTGTCGGGCCTGAACCCCGAGCAGCGCGAGGCGGTGGAGACGACCGAGGGGCCAGTGCTGGTGCTGGCGGGCGCCGGCACGGGCAAGACGCGCGTCCTGACCACGCGCCTGGCGCACATCCTGGCGACGGGCCGGGCCAAGCCGTGGGAGCTGCTGGTCGTCACCTTCACCAACAAGGCCGCGCGCGAGATGCGCGAGCGGATCGGCCATCTGATCGGCCCGTCGTCCGAGGGGTTGCGCTGGCTGGGCACCTTCCACTCGGTCGCTGCCCAAATTCTGCGTCGCCATGCGGAACTGGTCGGGTTGAAGTCCAGCTTCACCATCCTGGACACCGACGATCAGGAGCGGCTGCTGAAGCAGTTGCTGGAAGCCGCCAACATCGACACCAAGCGGTTCACGCCCAAGTCGCTGGCCCATATGATCGACCACTGGAAGAACCGCGGCTGGACGCCCGACAAGCTGCCGCCGGGCGAGGACTTCGCCAACGGCAAGGGCCCGGCGCTGTACGCCGCCTATCAGGCGCGGCTGGCGACGCTGAACGCCTGCGACTTCGGCGACTTGCTTCTGCACAACATCACCATTCTGTCGAAACATGCTGATCTGGCAGAGGAATATCGTCGCCGGTTCCGCTACATCCTGGTGGACGAATATCAGGACACCAACGTCGCCCAGTATCTGTGGCTGCGGCTGCTGACCTCCTCGACCGGCAATGTCTGCTGCGTCGGTGACGACGATCAGTCGATCTATGGCTGGCGCGGGGCCGAGGTGGACAACATCCTGCGCTTCGAGCGCGACTTCCCCGGAGCCAAGGTCATCCGGCTGGAGCGCAACTATCGCTCGACCAAGCATATCCTCGGCGCGGCCTCGGCCCTGATCGCGGCCAATCAGGACCGGCTGGGCAAGACCCTGTGGACCGAGGACGACAGCGGCGACAAGGTGCGCGTGCGCGGCGTCTGGGACGGCGAGGCCGAGGCCCGGCTAATCGCCGACGAGATCGAAACCGCGCGCAAGCAGGGCATGAATTACAAGGACATGGCCGTTCTTGTTCGCGCGTCATTTCAGATGCGGGCGTTTGAAGAACGCTTCCTGATGCTGGCCATTCCCTATGTCGTCATCGGCGGGCCGCGCTTCTTCGAGCGGGCGGAGATCCGCGACGCCCACGCCTATCTGCGGCTGATCCAGTCCGAGGACGACGACCTGGCGTTCGAGCGCATCGTAAACGTCCCCAAGCGCGGCATCGGCGACACCAGCGTCCAGAAGATCCTGCACATCGCGCGCGAGAACGGCGTCTCGGCCATGCGGGCGGTGCGCCACCTGATTACGACGGATGAGCTTCAGGCGCGCACCCGCACGCCGCTGGCCAACTTCGTGCGCGATCTGGACCGCTGGCGCGACCTGATGGCCATGGGCACGCCCCACTGGCAGGTGACGGAGACCCTGCTGGACGAGAGCGGATACACCGCCATGCAGAAGGCCGACCGCACCAGCGGCCAGACGCGCTTGGACAACCTGAAGGAACTGACCCAGTCGATGCAGTCGTTCGAGACGCTGCAGGCCTATCTGGAGCATGTTTCGCTGGTCATGGATCTGGAGCGCCGCGACGAGAACGCCGACGGATCCGGCTCGGTGCAGATCATGACGCTGCACGGCGCCAAGGGGCTGGAATTCCCGCTGGTCTTCCTGCCGGGCTGGGAGGAAGGCGTCTTCCCCAGCCAGCGCAGCATCGACGAGAAGGGCGTGAAGGGCCTCGAGGAGGAACGCCGCCTGGCCTACGTCGGCGTCACCCGCGCCAAGCAGGACGCGCGCATCAGCTTCGCCGCCAACCGCATGGTCTATGGCCGCTGGACCTCTCAGCTGCCCAGTCGCTTCGTCGATGAACTGCCGATCGCCCACGTCGAGCCCCAGTCGGACACCGGCTATTACGGCGCCTCAAGCGGCATGAAGGAGGCCAAGAGCCGCTGGGACGACGCCCCCTCCTTCGGCGGCAGCTATTCCAGCCCCGGCTGGAAACGCGCCCAGACCTATACCGCCGCCCAGACGCCCAAGCCCGCCTATGCCCGCCGCGCCGTGATCGAGGGCGAAGGCCGCCTGATCGCCACCGCCGATCCCAAGGCGGCGTCCGGCTGGTCGCGCGGCGACCGCGTCTTCCACCAGAAGTTCGGCTATGGTCAGGTGCGCGCGGTGGAGGGCAACAAGCTGGTAGTCAGTTTCGACAAGGCGGGCGAGAAGAAGGTCATCGACACCTTCGTGGAGAAGGCGTGAGGGGGGCGATCGCCCCTTCACGTCATAATCCCGACGCCCCCACCCTGTGGGAACAGGCGGCGGCAGGCCTGATCCTGGCCCTGTTGTCCGGCGCCCTGCTCGGCCCGATCTTCGCGCCAAACCAGGAAGAGACCCCAGTGCTGCGGCTGGTCTGGCCGCCGATCTATCTGGTGATCCTGGGGCTGGTCGGTTTTCGCGCTCGGCGAATGGCGGCGGCCTGGCCCGCCTTCATCCCCCTGTTGCTGATGGTCGTCCTGGCGCTGGCGTCCGGCCTGTGGTCCCAGGCGCCGGATGTGACCGAGCGGCGGGTGTTGGCCCTCGGGCTGACCGGGGTCTTCGCCGTCTATCTGGGCGCGGTCTTTCGCGGGATCGCCCTGCCCCGGATGCTGACGGCGACGTTTCTGGCGTTGGGGCTATTCAGCCTGATCGCCGTCTTCGTCTTTCCAGGGTTCGGCGTCCACCATGCGGCCAACGCCGGCCTCTGGCGGGGCGTCTGGTACGAGAAGAACCAGCTGGGCATGGTCATGACGCTCGGCCTGATCGCCGCTTCGGCCCTGCTGGCCGCGCAGACGGACCAGCGTGACCGCCGTCTGGCGCTGGCCGCACTGGCGGTCTGCACCCTGGCACTGCTGGGGTCGCAATCCAAGACCGCCCTGATCATGGCCATGCTGGGCGGCGGCCTGGTTCTGCTGTGTCGGCTGATCCGACGTATGGGGCCGGTGTTCGGCGTCGTCGCCGTATGGTGCATGGGCGCGGCCCTGGTCGGCGGCCTGTGGGCATGGAGCGAGTTCTCCGTCGAAATCCTGGCCCTGTTCGGCAAGGATCCCAGCCTGACCGGCCGCACCGAAATCTGGGACGCCATCGCCCGCATGACCGAGCGCAGGCCCTGGCTGGGCTATGGCTACAGCGCCTTCTGGCTGCCGGACTCGGAGCCGATGGAGTGGATCCGGCATGAGACAGGCTGGCGCGTGCCGTCGGCCCACCAAGGCTGGCTGGACCTGCGCGCCGAGTTGGGCTGGGCGGGCGTCGGCCTGGTCGGCGCCGTCGTCGCCGTGACCTCGGCGGCCGTTCTGATCCGCCTGACCGGCCTGGGACGGCGCGAGGGATACTGGAGCCTGGCCTGGCTGGCGGCCTTCCTGCTGCTGAGCCTGTCGGAAAGCGTGCTGATGAGGCACCAGGATCTGCCGTGGACCCTGTTCATGGCGCTGATGGCGCGTAATCTGATCCCGGACCGAGCGCCCTGATCCCTGATCCGTCGAACTGACGCGGGCCTTGCCCCCGCCCTCTTCGAAGCCTACCAGACCCTGCCCCGAATCGCCGCAAAATGCCCTGATGGACGACCTGTTTTCCAATCTCGACGACGCCGAACCGGCCAAGCCCGCCGCCCCTGCGCCCGCACCCGCTGCGGCGACGCCTACGGTCGCGCCCCAGCCGGCGCCGGCCCCCGTGCATCAGCCCAAGGTCGAGCTGACGTCGCACGCAAGCGCCGCGACGGCGGCCGCCACCGGCTATTCGGCCTCCTCGATCGAGGTGCTGGAGGGACTTGAGCCCGTTCGCAAACGCCCCGGCATGTACATCGGCGGCACCGACGAGCGCGCCCTGCACCATCTGTTCGCCGAAGTGCTGGACAACGCGATGGACGAAGCCGTCGCCAAGCACGCCAAGCTGATCACCGTCGATCTGGACGCCGATGGGTATCTATCGGTGCGCGACGACGGGCGCGGCATCCCGGTCGACCCCCACCCCAAGCACCCCGGCAAGTCGGCGCTGGAAGTCGTCATGACGGTGCTGCACTCGGGCGGCAAATTCTCGGGCAAGGCCTATGAGACATCGGGCGGCCTGCACGGCGTCGGCGTCTCGGTCGTCAACGCCCTGTCGGAAAGCCTGGACGTCACCGTCTGGCGCGACGGGTTCGAGTGGCGCCAGTCCTTCAGCCGCGGCCATGTGCAGGCGCCGATCCAGCAGGTCGGCCCGTCGAAGAAGAAGGGCACCCTGATCCGGTTCAAGCCGGACGAGCAGATTTTCGGCGTTGGCGCGACCTTCAAGCCCGCGCGCCTGTTCCGCATGACGCGGGCCAAGGCCTATCTGTTCCGTGGCGTCGAGATCCGCTGGACCTGCGCGCCGGAGCGCATCACCGACCAGACGCCCGCCCAGGCGACGCTGCACTTCCCCGGCGGCCTGGCCGACGCCCTGGCCGAGCGCGTGGGCGAACTGGAGACCGTCACCCCCGTCTTCGCCGGACGTGTAGAGCGCAAGGGCGAAGCCGGCGCGCTGGAATGGGCCGTCACCTGGTCGCCGATCGGCTTCGGCGACGCCGACAGCTTCGTCGCCTCCTACTGCAACACCGTCTCGACGCCTGACGGCGGCACGCATGAAACGGGCTTCCGCGCAGCACTGGTCAAGGGGCTGAAGGCCTATGGCGAGCTGACCAATGAAAAGCGCGCCTCCCAGATTACGGCCGAGGACGTCATCGCCAATGCGGGCGCCCTGATCTCGGTCTTCATCCGCAACCCGGAATTCCAGGGCCAGACCAAGGACCGCCTGTCCTCGCCCGAGGGTCAGCGCCTGACGGAACAGTTGCTGCGCGACCCGTTCGACCACTGGCTGACCGAAAGCCCAAAACAAGCCAACGCCCTGCTCGGCTTCGTCATCGACCGCGCCGAGGACCGCTTGCGCCGCCGCAAGGACAAGGAAGTCCAGCGCGCCGCCGCCACGCGCAAGCTGCGCCTGCCCGGCAAGCTGTCGGACTGTTCGCGTCAGGCCGCCGAAGGCACCGAGCTGTTCATCGTCGAGGGCGACTCGGCCGGCGGCTCGGCCAAGCAGGCGCGCGACCGCACGACCCAGGCCATCCTGCCCCTGCGCGGCAAGATCCTGAACGTGGCCTCGGCCACGGCGGACAAGCTGCGCGCCAACGTCGAGCTGACCGACCTGATGCTGGCCTTGGGCGTGCAGGCGGGCAGCCGCTTCAGCGTCGACGACCTGCGCTATGAGCGCGTGGTCATCATGACCGACGCCGACGTCGACGGCGCCCACATCGCGGCCCTGCTGATCACCTTCTTCTATCGCTCCATGCCGGACCTGATCCGTCAGGGGCGGCTGTATATGGCCCTGCCGCCGCTCTATCGGATTTCGGCCGGGCCGTTGTCGGAATACGCCCGCGACGACGCGCACCGCGACGAACTGCTGGCCACGACCTTCAAGGGCAAGAAGACCGAGATCGGCCGGTTCAAGGGTCTGGGCGAGATGATGGCCTCTCAGCTGAAGGAGACCACCATGGACCCGAAGAAGCGGACCCTGGCCCGCATCGCCCTGCCCGACAGCGAGGAAGAGATCGAGGATCTGGTCGAGCGCCTGATGGGCCGCAAGGCTGAGGCTCGCTACAACTTCATCCAGGAAAACGCCCGCTTCGCCCAGGCCGACCTGGACGTTTGATGACGTCTTCCGCCGTCGCCCTCTCGGCGACGGCGGACTGAACCACCCTAGCCGACCATCCGACCGACAGTATCGTCCTTCCAGATGAAGCGGTGGACCAGCACCATCAGGATGTGCCCCGCGATGGCCGCCAGCAGCAGCCAGGCCAGCAGGCCGTGGGCGGCGTTGGCGGGCGCGGTCATCCACGGCACCTCGGCCCAGCCGCCCTCGATCAGGCGCACGCCGAGCACGTCCAGCGGTTTGCCCGATCCATACTGCCGCAGCAGAGCCAACGCCGGAACGATCAGGATCAAGGCGTAGAGCGCCAGATGTCCGAGCTTGGCGGCCAGGCCCCAGAAGCCGCCGCCGTGCGCCGGGCGCGTCTTCATGTTGTACAGGCCCCACAAGGCGCGCACCACGATCAGGGTCAGCAGGATCACGCCGATCCCCTTGTGCGTGCCGACCCAGAAGGCGGTGATCGGCGCCTTGCCGACGATCTCCTTCACGGCCATGCCCGCGAACTGCCACGCCAGCAGCAGGGCCATGACCCAATGCAGCCCGCGCGTGACGGCACCATACCGGAAGCCGTCGTCTCTCCACTGCGTCGCCATGAAGCGCCCCCTTCGCTGGAAACGAATCTCAAACACGATTCGAGGCGGAATCCGTCGCCGAATCCCGCCTCGTAAATTGTCGCAGCCGAAGCGCGTTTAAGGCTTAGGGAGTCTTAACGCCGTCGTCGTCGGCCTGGGTGCGCTTGTCATAGACGTGGTCGACGATGCCCCAGGCCTTTGCTTCCTCGGCGGTCATGAAGTGGTCGCGGTCCAGGGTGCGCTCGACCTCTTCATAGGTGCGGCCGGTGTGCTGGACGTAGATTTCGTTCAGGCGGCGCTTGGTGGCGATGATGTCCTCGGCGTGGCGCTCGATGTCCGAGGCCGTACCGCGGAAGCCGCCCGAGGGCTGGTGCACCATGACCCGCGCGTTCGGCAGGGCGATGCGCTGGCCCGCTTCACCGGCCGTCAGGATCAGCGAACCAGCCGAAGCGGCCATGCCCATGACCACGGTCGAGACCGGCGACTTGATGTATTGCATGGTGTCGTAGATCGCGAGCGCCGAGGTCACCTGACCGCCGGGGCTGTTGATGTACATGCTGATCTCCTTCTTCGGGTTCTCCGATTCCAGGAACAGCAGCTGGGCGCAGATCAGCGAGGCCATGCCGTCCTCGAACGGACCGGTCAGGAAGATGATCCGCTCGCGCAGCAGGCGCGAAAAGATGTCGAACGACCGTTCGCCGCGGCTGGATTGCTCCACCACCATCGGCACCAGGTTGTTGGAGATGTAGTCAATCGGATCGCGCATGAAGGCCTTCTCGAATTCAGGGAGGTCACGCGACTCACACGGCGCGCGCCTGTCCCTTACGATATCGCGTTCATGAGGCCTCGGCGCAAGGCGGCGACGGAAAGCAAAATCCCCGCCCCGGAAATCCGGGACGGGGATCGCAAGGCTCATGGCTTGAAGAAGAGAGCTTAGCCCTCGTCTTCTTCCTTCAGCAGTTCTTCCTTCGAGATGGCTTCGTCCTTCACCTCGGCGACCGAGACGATCAGGTCGACGACCTTCTCTTCATAGATCGGCGCGCGCAGCTGGGCGGCGGCGTTCGGGTTCTGGCGGTAGAAGTCCAGCACCATGCGCTCCTGGCCCGGGTAGTTGCGGGCTTCGGCCATGATGGCGTTCGACAGTTCCTGATCCGAGACGCCGACGTTGTTGGCGCGGCCGATCTCGGCCAGCACCAAGCCCAGGCGCACGCGGCGCTCGGCGATCTTCTTGTACTCGGCCTTCAGTTCGTCTTCCGACTTCTTGGCGTCGTCTTCCGGCAGCTGGCCGGCGTCCTTGTCGGCCGAAACCTGGGCCCAGATGCCTTCGAACTCGGCGTCGACCATCTTCGGCGGCAGCGGGAAGTCGTGGCCTTCGTCCAGCACGTCCAGCAGGGCGCGCTTCAGCTTGAAGCGGGTGGCGCCGGCGTACTGCTGGTTCAGGTTGGACTTCAGCAATTCCTTCAGCTGGTCCAGCGACTCCAGGCCGATGCGCTTGGCGAACTCGTCGTCGATCTTCGATTCGACCTCAGCCTTGATGGCCTTGACGGTGACGTCGAAGGTCGCGGCCTTACCGGCCAGGTGCTTGGCCTGGTACTCTTCCGGGAAGGTCACTTCGATGGTCTTCTCTTCACCGACCTTGGCGCCCTTCAGCTGCTCTTCGAAGCCGGGGATGAAGCGGCCCGAGCCGATCACCAGGTCCGCGTCGGTGGCGGCGCCGCCGTCGAAGGCCTCGCCGTCGATCTTGCCCAGGAAGTCGATGGTCAGCTGGTCGCCGTCGGCGGCCTTGACCGTCTTGCCCTTCTTGTCCTCGTAGGACTTGGCTTGCGACGCCAGTTCCTTCAGCGCCTCGTCCAGATCCTCGTCCGAGGCCTCATAGGTCGGGCGGGTCAGTTTCAGGGTCTTCGGGTCGACCGGGGTGAATTCCGGCATGACTTCCAGCGACATTTCATAGGCCAGGTCTTCCTGACCGGCGATGACCTTGTCCATGTCCGAGGTCAGCTTCATCTCGGCCGGCGCGGCCGGGCGGATCTTCAGCTCTTCCAGGGCGCCCTGGCTGGTTTCGTTCAGCGAGGCGTTGATGATTTCGCCCATGAAGTCACGGCCGAAGGTCTTCTTGACGTGCGAGGCCGGCACCTTGCCCGGGCGGAAGCCCTTCAGCTTCATCTGGGGAGCCATTTCCTTGATGCGGGCTTCGAGCTTTTCATTCAGCTCGGCGGCGGGAATGGTCACCGCGATCACGCGGCTGAGGCCTTCGTTCGACTTTTCGACGACTTGCATGGTCGGGTATCTGACGCTCTGTGGCGACGCCACGAAGGCGCGCGGTGGATAAAGCAACAGGGCCGCCCCTTTCGGGAGCGGCGCCTCGGAGCCCGCCCTTATGTCGAGAAGGGGCCGAAACGTCAACGCAACGCGGTTCCTTTGTGGGCATCGGCCCGCTATCTGATGGCCCATGAGCCAGCCTTCAGCCCCCATCGGCGTCTTCGTCACGCCCGTTACGCCGCTTCAGCAGAACTGCACGACGGTCTGGTGCACGCAGACGAAGAAGGCCGCCGTCATCGATCCCGGCGGTTCGGTCGACGCCATTCTGGGCGAGGTCGCGCGGCGCGGTCTGACGCTGGACGCCATCTGGATCACGCACGGCCATCTGGACCACGCCGGCGCCGCCGCCGAGATGCAGGAGAAGACCGGCCTCGATATCGTCGGCCCGCACCTTGAGGACCAGTTCTGGATCGACCTGATTCCCTCGCAGGGCCAAAAGTACGGCCTGCCCGAGGCGCGCAGCTTCACCCCCACGCGGTGGCTGGACGACGGCGACGTGCTGACGCTGGGCGAGACGACGTGGGAGGTCTTCCACTGCCCCGGCCACACGCCCGGCCATGTGATCTTCTTCAACCGCGAGGCCCGCTTCGCACAGGTCGGCGACGTGCTGTTCCAGGGTTCGGTCGGCCGCACCGACTTCCCGCGCAGCGACCATCAGGCCCTGCTGACGGCCATCACCACCAAGCTGTGGCCGCTGGGCGATGACGTCACCTTCGTCCCGGGACACGGGCCGCACTCGACCTTCGGGGCCGAGCGAAGGACCAATCCGTTCGTCTCGGATCAGGCGATGAAGGCGGCGCCCATCGCGCGGCCCGCCTCCGGGCCAGCCTAGTTCAACGCGCGGCCAGAAGGCCGATCAGGACGCCGATCCCCAGGGCATAGAGCGTCATGCGGATCGGCTCGTCGCGAATCGCCTCGCAGGCTTCTGAGCCGTGACGGCGCGCCCAGTCGCGCACCTCGGCCGCATCCTCGCGCACCGCTTGACGCAGGGGGCGCGGCCGGGCGCCCGCCGCCAGAATCTCATCGGCGGCCCCTTCAAGGCGGTCGCTGCGCGTCGAGCGGCCCTCGGTGATGTCCTCAGGCGAAGGCGCGTTGTCGGCGCGGGCGATCGGGTCGTTGGAAACTGGCATGTTGAACTCCTGAATTCTGCACTCAGAGCCTCGATGAACCCGCCGGAATCGTCGCGGTTCCGCCGCCGGACGACGCACGCAGCCCCCATTTGTCGAACAGGGTTTTAATCCTTTCTCGGAACCTCCGCGCCGGCGCCGGGTTCTCTTGCGCAAGCGCCACCGTCTACGAAAGGAACATCTGAAATGGCCGAAGGTCAGCCCACCCGCGGCTCCGGTGTTTCCAAGCGAGGCTTCGCCTCGATGGACCCGGAACGTCAGCGCGAAATCGCCCGCAAGGACGGCGCCAGCGTCCCCAGCGAGAAGCGCAGCTTCTCTCAGGATCGCTCCCTCGCGGCCCAGGCCGGACGCAAGGGCGGCGAAGCGTCCCACGGCGCACGGAACAAGTCCGGGCAGGATACGGCGCCGCCGAAACGCTGATCCTCGCGATCGACTTCAGAACTCTTCGACGGCGTGGGAAACCTCGCCGTTTTTCTTTTTCTGACAGAAGGTTGCGCTCAGCAGGCCAGAAGGGCCAAGGCCACGCGCGGAGCGTCGCTGACCTCGAAGGCTTCGACGCGCCAGCCGGCGGCCTCGGCCAGGGCGCGCACGCGGGCCTCGTCGAACTTGCGCGAGTTCTCGGTGTGGATCGTCTCGCCCTGCGCCAGACGGAGGACCAGCTTGCCCAGCCGCACCGTCATGGGGCGCAGGGCCTCCAGATGCATCTCCATCCGCGCCTCGGCCTCGTTCCAGACGGCGCGGTGGGCGAAGGCGTCCAGGTCGAAGTCCGCGCCCAGGTCGCGATTGGCGCGGGTCAGGACATTCAGGTTGAAGCGCGCCGTCACGCCCTCGGCGTCGTCATAGGCGGCGATCAAGGTCGGGGCGTCCTTGATCAGGTCGACGCCCAGAATGAACAGGGCGTCCGGTCCCAGCATGTCGCGCGCGCCGCGCAGGAGCGCCTCGGCCGTCGCCGGCGAGAGATTGCCGATGGTCGAACCGGGAAAGAAGCCGACGCGCCGCCCCTGCCCTGCCTCGGACGGCAGCACGCCCAGATGCTCGAAGTCGCCGACGATCGGCAGCACCTTCAGAGCCGGATAGGCCTGCCTTAGGCGGACCGCCGCTTCTTCCAGCGCCGTGGGACTGATGTCGATGGGAACGTAGGCCGCCAGATCGGGAGCGGCGTCCAGTACGATGCGCGTCTTCTCGCTGGCGCCGGAGCCGAGCTCGACCAGCACGGCGTCGGCGCCGAAGCGTTCGACCCAGTACGGGGCGACCCGGCGCAACAGGGCCGCTTCCTGCCGGGTCGGATAGTATTCCGGCAGGCGGGTGATGGCCTCAAACAACTCGGACCCGCGCGCGTCGTAGAACCATTTGGGCGGCAGACTCTTCGGCGATGACGCCAGGCCTGCGATCAGGTCGCGGCGGAAGCCCTCGTGTTCGTCAGTCTCGTCGTACCTGGCGCACTCGCCAGCGTCGGCGGCGAGACGGACGCCTACGAAGGCCCATCGTTGGTCCGGGTAGAAGAAGTTGCGATAGGTCGGCCGCGCATGTCCCGGCGCCGTGGCGAAGGCGCCGCCGCGCAGCACCATCTGATTGGCCATGAACTTGCCGTTGTACTCGGCCGCCGCGCCCTCGGTCGGACGAAAGCCGGGGTAAGGGCCATAGGCGCTGGCGGTCCACTGCCACGCCTCATTGTCCAGGTTGGAGAAGGCGTCGGGACGGCTGCGGGCGGCGTGCTCCCATTCCGCCTCGGTGGGCAGGCGCCGGCCCGACCACCGTGCGAAGGCGTCGGCCTCGTAGAAGCTGACATGGCGCACCGGCGCGGCCGGGTCGACCGGCCGTCGCCCCGTCAGGGTCATGACCGTCCAGCCCTGCCCTTCCGCTCGACGCCAGTAGAGGGGCGCGGTCCACCCGCGCGACTGAACCGTGGCCCAGCCGTCGCTCAGCCACAGGTCAGGCCGCGCGTAGCCGCCGTCATCCATGAAGGCCAGCCAGTCGCCATTGGTCGTCAGATCGGCGGCCAGGGCGAACGGCTCCAGCCAGACGCGATGCGCGGGCCGTTCATTGTCGAAGGCGAACCCTTCGACCGAGACCCCCGTCTCGATCAGACCGCCCTCGAACGCCTGCCAGCCGCCGCGCGCTGGTTGCAAGGGCGCCGCGCGCGGCTCGACATCATAGGCCGCCGGGTCCAGCGGCGAGCGGGACATCAGATGCAGCAGGTCCATCAGGAACAGTTCCTGATGTTGCTGTTCGTGGTTGAGACCCAGCTCGAACAGGTAGCGCTCCACCCCTTCCAGCGGAGCTGAGACGTCGGCCAGGCGCGCCTCCATCCGCCGGTCGACCTCGGCGCGATAGGCCATGACCTCGGCCAACGAGGGGCGCGTCATCAGACCTCGCTCATCGCGGCCGATGCGTTCGCCGAGCGCCTCATAATAGGAGTTGAAGACCTCCTTCAGCCGAGGATCGAATGGCGCATAGCCCGGCCTATCCAACAGCATGGTCTCGAAGAACCAGCTGACATGACCAAGATGCCACTTGCCTGGACTGGCGTGGGCCATCGACTGGGCCTGCAGGTCTTCGGCCGACAGCGGCGCGGCCAGAGCAGGCATCACCGCGCGCACGCGGCGATAGCGCTCCAGATCCCCGGCGACGCGCGCCGGTCTGCGCTGCGTTCCGGCCATATTTCCGCCTGCCCCTGGGTGAGTGTTCGCTGTTGTCACCCCGTAGGAATGCGGCCTGAGACGAGGCGGTTCCGCATGGCCAGAACCCGTCTGTGCGCGCCTTCACAGTCCCGTTCCACAGGAACAGTCGCAGCCAGGCGGCGTTCTGATTCGGTCCAACCGCCGACACGGCGCAGGTTTTTCAGGATCCCGACGCATGCCCCAGCTCCGCATGCCCGAGGGGCCGAACGCCATCGAGCCCCCGCCATCATCGCCCCCGATCGATCGGGCGCCGGACCTGGCCGATCCGGCCAATTGGCGCGCCATGCTGGCCTGCCAGATACCGGCGCTGCGGGCCTTCGGCTTTTCACTGGCGCGCAACCGCGCGGACGCCGACGACCTGGTTCAGGAGACCCTGGTCAAGGCCTGGGCCCACCGGGCGCGGTTCGAGACGGGGACCAATCTGCGGGCCTGGCTGTTCACCATTCTGAGGAACAGCTGGTACACCGGCGCCGCTCGCCGTCGACGCGAAGTGGCCGACGAGGAAGGCCGCCACGCCGCCAGCCTGACCTCAGAAGCCAACCAGGAATGGACCGCCGAGTTGACGGCGCTGCAACAGGCGCTGAACACCCTGCCGCCCGAACACCGCGAGGCCATCATCATGGTGGGCGCGGCGGGGCTCTCCTATCAGGAGGCGGCCGACATCGCCGGCTGCGCCGTGGGCACGGTCAAGAGCCGGGTCAACCGAGCCCGCCGCCGCCTGGCCCTGCTGCTGGCGCACGAACTCCCGCTCGACGGCGCCGAAAATAATGAGGGCGACGACAGCTAGGCGGGTGGAACGGAGGAACCCGCGAAGGGGTTCAATTCCCGATCTCAGGAGAGTCCGTCATGATGACTCCGCGACGCCCCCCCGCCCCCGAAGCCACGCGCACAGACAAGCGCGGCCTCATGGATTGGCTGTTCGGCCGCACCCCGCCGCCGCCCAGCAAGGCCAGCTCCAACCTCTATCTGGGCGACATCGTAGACGGCGACTTCAGTTCGCCCTCGGTCCACCATCACCACAAGCGTCCGCCCAGCGACGAGTTATGAGCCTAGCGACAGCCTAGCGTCCTGCACGCGCGGCGTATTCCAGCCGGGCGATGGTGCGGTTGTGCACCTCGTCCGGGCCGTCGGCGATGCGCAGGGTCCGCACCATGGCGTAAAGCTCGGCCAGCGGCGTGTCGCCCGACACCCCCGCCCCGCCAAACGCCTGAATGGCGTCGTCGATCACCTTCAGCGCCATGCGTGGCGCGGCGACCTTGATCTGGGCGATCTCGGACTTGGCGCCCTTGGCCCCGACCTCGTCCATCATCCAGGCGGCCTTCAGCACCAGCAGGCGGCACATCTCGATATTGGTGCGCGCCTCGGCCACCCGCTGCTCCCACACCGAATGCTCGGCGATGGTCTTGCGGAAGGCGGTGCGGCTGAGCAGGCGGTCGACCATCAGCTCCAGCGCCTTTTCGGCCGCGCCGATGGTCCGCATGCAGTGGTGGATGCGGCCCGGCCCCAGGCGGCCCTGGGCGATCTCAAAGCCGCGCCCCTCGCCCGCGATCAGGTTGGAGGCGGGAACGCGGACGTTCTCCAGCACCACCTCGGCGTGGCCGATCGGCGCCTCGTCATAGCCGAACACCGACAGCATCCGCTCGACGCGGAAGCCGGGCGTGTCGACCGGGACGATGATCTGGCTCTGCTGCTGATGAACGGCGGCGTCAGGATCGGTCTTGCCCATGACGATGGTCACGGCGACGTTCGGGTGCGCCATATTGGTCGACCACCATTTGCGGCCGTTGATGACGTAATGGTCGCCGTCGCGCTCGATCCGGGTCTGGATGTTGGTGGCGTCGGACGAGGCGACCTCGGGCTCGGTCATCAGGAAGGCCGAGCGTATTTCGCCAGCCATCAGCGGCTTGAGCCATCGCTCCTGCTGGGCGGCGTCGCCGTACATGTGCAGGACTTCCATATTGCCGGTGTCGGGCGCGTTGCAGTTGAACGCCTCGGCCGACCACAGCGCCCGGCCCATCAGCTCGGCGATGGGGGCGTATTCCAGGTTCGAAAGCCCCGCCCCATGCTCGCCCGGCAGGAACATGTTCCACAGGCCCTCGGCCCTGGCCCTGGCCTTCAGCGCCTCCATCACCGGCGGCTGGCGCTTGGGATCGGCGCGGACCTGGGCGCGATACTCCGCCTCGCGCGGCAGAACCTCCGCCTCCATGAAACGGCGCACCCGCTCGCGCCAGTGTTCGCCCCGCTCGCTCAGCCGGAAATCCATCTTACGCCTCTCCCGAAATGAAAACGGCGCGGCCCCGTCGGAGCCGCGCCGTCGAACATCAAGCCTCAGCCCGCCTTCAACCCTTGAGCAGCGGCGCCAGCTTCTGGGCGATCATCATGTCGCCCGCGATCTTCAGCTTGCCCTGCATGAAGGCCATCATCGGGTCCAGACGGCCCTCGGCCAGGGCGACGAAGTCGTCCCACTTGATCGAGACGGTGGCGTCGGCCGGCTTGTCGTCGTTGCTGACGGTGTTCGGAGCCGAGGCGCCGTCGATGAAGATCTTGCCGTCATCGCCGAAGTCCAGCTTCACGGTCTTGCCCAGACCCGAGTTTTCGCCGACGGCGGCGCGGATCTTGTCGGTGGCGAGGGCCAGATCGGCCATGTGCGTCTCTCCCGTTGAGAAGTTGAACCACACGCCTAACCCGCGCGCCGGGCGGCGCCAAGATCACGCAAGGGAAGGTCAGGCCAGGAAGCCCCTGCCGCGCCGGTTCCATCACCTGTGGTCCAGCTTACATGAGTTTGCGTTCAGCCCTGTCGAGATGGCCTAGAAGTTGCGCGTTTGCGTAACAAGGACTCGCCAATGACCCGCCTGCTCACCCCGGAGGAAGTTCGCCTGGACCAGTTGTGGCGCGAGCACTTCGGCCAGCCCCTGCCCATGATCGGCGCCCCCGAGGTCGCCCGGCGCATCCTGCGCCAGCACGGCGTCGCCGTGCGCCGCCCCAGCGACGCCAAGGCCGCCGCCCCTGAGGAGGGCCGGCGCTGACTTCTGATTTTCAGAAAACTTCTGGCGGAGACGGAGGGATTCGAACCCTCGGTACCCCTTACAGGGTACGACGATTTAGCAAACCGTTGCCTTCAGCCACTCGGCCACGTCTCCGGCAGGCCGCGTGGATAGCGAGTCGCGCGACGCTTCGCAATGCGGAACTGACGCCCTTTGTGTTAACCCGGCATAAGAGTGGCATGTGACACGGGGTTCGCACCCTATTTTGCTCGATTTCGGGATTACGACTTGGCTACCACACCTGCCGACACCCTGGCCTCAGCGACGGAAAGCGTGCGTGCGAATCGCGCGGCGCCGGTCGAATCGCGCGCCCAGGCCGCACCGGCGGGCCGCACCGGTCAGGCGCGACGCGGGCCGATGCGCCCCGACACATCGCTTCCGACCGCCACGATCGCGCCGTCGCGGACGCCGGTGCTCATCGTCGGCGAGCGGGGGACCGGCAAGGCGCTGCTGGCCCGGACGATCCACGGCCTCGGCTCCCGGCCCGACC
>OFTY01000880.1_pt1 | contig 16674 bp, 14 predicted proteins | sample 1775061 | NCBI WGS metagenome assembly OFTY01 (sample SAMN08195773, study PRJEB24354) | sludge metagenome | isolation source: sludge from phenol fed wastewater aerobic bioreactor B | place: India: Nagpur | collected 2016-09-16 | reverse complement strand
CATGCGTGTCACCAATGCGGAATCATTGAAGGTAACGAGTGTTTTGGTATCGATGGTTACGGTGGCGGTGGCTCCCGCAGCTTCGGCAGTTTTGGTAGCAATGCGCCGGATACGCTCATGCACCTCTTGCTGCGCTTTACTGTCCAGGGTACGGATCGTGCCATCCAGCACGGCTTCTTCCGGAATGATATTGTTGCGCAGACCGCTGTGGAACTTGCCAACGGTCACTACAACCGGGGCTTCTACAAGATTGGAAGAACGGCTGACGATGGTTTGCAGATTGTTGACAATCTCGGCGCCGGTCACAACAGGGTCTATACTGCTCCAGGGCGTAGAACCGTGAGCCGGCTTGCCTTTCACCACTATTGTGAACCAATCTGAAGATGCCATGAAAGGTCCCGGTTTGTATTGTATTTTCCCGATCTCTATCGCGGAGCTGATATGCAGGCCGAAGACCGCATCTACCTTCGGATTTTCCATCACGCCTTCTTTTACCATCAGGGCAGCGCCACCTTCCTCGTTTCCGGGCGGACCTTCTTCCGCAGGCTGAAAGATGAACTTAACGGTGCCGGGTATATCTTTTTTCATTGATGCCAGCACCTCCGCTGTTCCCAACAACATGGCGATATGGCTGTCATGGCCGCAGGCATGCATCACCGGAACCGTTTGGCCGAGATATTCAGCTGTTACTGTGGATTTAAAAGGCAGATCTACTCTTTCTTTTACTGGCAGTGCATCCATGTCTGCCCGCAAAGCCACAACCGGTCCGGGTTTACCACCCTTTAATAGTCCTATCACACCTGTTTTGGCAACTCCTGTTTGTACTTCTATCCCCAATGACCGCAGGTGTGTTGCCACAAACTCGGCGGTTTTGACCTCGCGGTTGGAAAGTTCCGGATGTTCGTGGATATACCGCCGCCATTCTATGACCTTCGGCAGCAGGGCGGTGGCTTTCTGTTGAATGGTAGCCTGGAAGTCCTGTGCATGCAGCGGAAGCGCCATGATCATGCAGGAAGAAAGGCCGGCGAGCAATTTTCTCATAAGGGTGTGATTGATCTATATAAGGTAAGCCAGTTACGTGGATTATCCAACTAGCGGAGGAAATAATCCCATACGGCATCCAGTTTGCCGCGCGGAACATATACGTCCACAGCGGTCATGTTGTGGAAATGCGGTGGCAGCGGAAGGGCAGGGATGGCTGTGGTGAAAAATGTATGTGTGGTGAAAGGGGGCGTGGAAGCGTCGGAAGGAGCGCCCATACCGAGTGTAATCCATCCGGCTTTGGCCCCATTATACGGGACCAGCTCATCGTTGACGTGATGCAACGCATAATACCTGTCGCTGTTGGTGGTATTATTGACCCAGTCAGGTATCTGACCGTTGTTCAGGAAATCCATGCCGCTGAACATGATCACTCTCTTCACCGGGTAATGCTTGCCGATCACACCGGCATGACCTGCTCCCTGGGAGTGACCTGCAATGATGATCTTCTCCCACGCTGGCTGCCCGTTCACAACATATTGATCCCAGTGTTCTTCCGGATGCGCCTGGTGCAGATATGCGATCAGCTTCACAAAACGGTTGATAATGCTGTTGGCCGCATTCACCTGTATACCCGGATGCCGGTCCACACCATCAATGATCTCCAGCCTCGCGCGGGAGTGGCTGGTGATATCGCCGGAAGATGCGCACAGTTGGTTGATAGCCGGCTCGTTCGGGTACATCAGTCCTATAGTGTGATAACCCTGGTCCGCCGCTTTTTGCACGAATGCACGGTAATTTTTCGGCTCGGCGCCTGTACCGGGAAGAAATACCACCACGGCATTTTTGGGGCTTCTTCCGGATGCATAATAGGCGTAGTGCGGGTTGTTATAACTGTCTATCGCCGGATCGGTCTGGCCGGGCGTTACAATGTATTCCTGTACGCCGGGGGCAGGAGTGGTGCTGGTCGTTTTACTGCAGGCAATGCCCAGCAGGCAGCACAGGAACAGGGAGGTCTTTTGCATCGGGAGTAAAACGGACATCATTGTAAAATTATTTTCCGAGGCCTATCTGTTTCATGAAGGCTGCGTTATCCCAAAAAAGATATTCTTCCATCATCTTTCCACCACTCCAATGCCCTACCGTTACCATGGAGAGTTTGAACTTCTTCCCGGTAGGCGGGATGGTTTTACCGCCGCCTATGGGCATGGGCTGAGAAAAAGTACCTTCCATCATCCCGATCACACAGGTCCAGTCCCCATTACCGAAACGTACCGGGTGCGCGGAGATTTTAGTGTCCGGCGCGAACACGAATTGCGGTTTCAGCATGTCGATATGCTGCGGGCTAAGTCCTTCTGTTGTAGTGCCGTCAGGATAATAGACCTTGATGTTGGGGGCATGGCTGACGCTGAGGGAATCCCATTTTTGTCCGCTATAGAACTGGAAATCAAGGGAGTCAAAACGAACGAGCCTTTCATCTGTCAGCTTTTGCGCGGCCTCATACGTATCTACCTTCTTTTGCAATTCATCCACTTTTGCACGCAGGTTGTTATTGTCACCGTTACAGGCTACCAGGCCGGATGCTGTAAGGGAAAAGAGGATGGCAATGTATTTCATGTTCACCTGTTTTAAGTGTTTATAAAAAACAAGCGCAACGTATCAATTGTTGGAAAATTTATCTATATTTAAGCAAACGATTGCAATTTATCGACACGTTATGAAGCCGGTAACAGGATTACCATTCTGAACCTTCCATATCTCACTTTTAAACATTGACATGTGCGCCCGTAACGGAGAAGGAGTGTTTATTATCCTGACCATTCGTAACCCTTTAACAGCACCGGTATGCAAACCCATGTTTCCTTTTACGCAGGATGTAAATCACTTTGGTGCGGGCAGGTGCGCAAACGCCGGCAACATGGATGGAACAGCTGTGTGGATCGATCTGACATAACAGTACGGGAGAGCCATCTCCCGGGGATACATAAATTATGACCTAACAAAATGGTAACAGTGGCTATGCCTGTACCCCGAGGTGCGGGCATCTTTTTTTTCGTAATTTTCCCCTATGACCCTTCATTTTTACGTCCGGTTCTCTTCCGCCTGGGGGCAGCGGCTCTGGTTCGCCTTTGCGGGAGAAACGCCTTTGCCGATGGAGTATTACAATGAGCAGTTCTGGCGGATCACCGTGCACAGGAGCGGTGTAACCTTGCCGGAATACCGCTATATCCTGCAACAGGAGAATGGCCTGATGCTCCCGGAAAGGAACGCTCGCACACTGGCGCCGGCGCCCGGAGAACAGGAACTAACGGTAAGGGATATATGGATTTGGCCCGGGGAAGCGGAGCATGCCTGGTTGACCGCACCGTTCCGGGATGTTTTTTTCGTGCGGCCGGTGGAAGCGGAAGCGGGGGAAGGGAATTATGGGTTCAGGGTGTATGTGCCATTGTTGCCGGCCAGTGCATCTGTGTGGTTACTGGGCAGTATTCCGGAATTGGGCGGATGGGAAACGGAGAAGGCTATACGAATGCCTTTCCGCGAGGATGGAAGTTTTGGTGTTGCGCTGCAATTACCGGCTGGTGTGGAAGTTTCTTACAAATATCTTCTGCGTGAAGGCGATAATTTTGTATTTGAAGATGGGGAGAACAGGCGCCTGTTCACCGGGGAGTTCAGTCTGCGTGGTCATGTACTTATCCGTGACGGGTTCGTGCGGTTCCGCAGGAAGCCCTGGAGGGGAGCCGGTGTTGCAGTGCCGGTATTCTCTTTGCGGTCTGAAGGGGGCCTGGGGGTGGGGGAATTTGAGGATATCAGGCTGTTGGCCGATTGGGCGGCGATGACCGGGCAACGCATCCTGCAATTGCTTCCGGTGAACGATACCAGTCTGCATTACAACTGGACGGATTCCTATCCCTACGCTGCTGTATCGGCCTATGCTCTGCATCCCATCTATATCCATCTTCCGAAGCTCGGAAAAGCAAGAGGATATAAAATCCGGCAACAGGCGCTCAATGAATTGCCGGCGCTGGATTACGAGCAGGTGATCCGTTTCAAGATCAGCGCACTCAAAAGTTTTTACAAGAAATATCAGCCGGATGCGGCATATGAGGCCTGGGTAACCGCCAATGCTTTCTGGCTGGAGCCTTATGCCACTTTTCGTTGCAGCCGGGATACCAGTACCACGCCGGGTTTTCATTACTATGTACAATACCAGCTGCACTGCCAGTTACAGGAAGCGGTAGCATATGCGCACGCAAGAGGAATTGCTGTAAAAGGGGATCTGCCGATAGGCGTGAGCCTTGAAAGCGCGGATGTGAATGAAACGCCGGAATTATTCCATCTGGATGTACAGGCAGGGGCGCCGCCGGATGATTTCGCATGTAGCGGCCAGAACTGGGGATTCCCCACTTATAACTGGACGCAGATGGAGGAGAAGGGATACGATTGGTGGAAGCGCCGCCTCGCACATATGTCGCAATACTTCTCTGCATTTCGTATCGATCATGTGCTGGGGTTCTTCCGTATATGGCAGATACCGCGTTATGCAAAAGAAGGCGTGATGGGGCATTTGGAGCCTTCCATTCCGCTGACGGAAGAAGAGATACAGGCGTACGGAATTACGTTTACCCGTTCCCGTTATTGCAACCCATATATCACTGATACATGGATAGATGATATTTTCGGTGAGACTGCTTCCGATGTGAAAGCGGAATACCTGGAACCCTCACCCCAGGGCCTCTACCAACTCCTCCCGGCCTACAATACCCAGGAAAAGATCGCAGCAGCCGTAGCCGATGAACGCACACGGAAAGGACTATACGAATTATCAGCCGGCGTATTGTTCCTGGAACCCTCACCCGGAAAATTCCACCCGCGTTACGGCATGGAGCGCACGCCCGCATTCGCAGCGCTGGATACCGCCACGCAACAACGCCTCCGCCGGCTGGCGGACGAGTTCTTTTACCGCCGTCATGATGCACTTTGGGAAAAGGAAGCGCTGCGCAAACTGCCGGTGCTGCAACAGGCTACCAATATGCTGATATGCGGGGAAGATCTGGGGATGGTGCCGCGTTGTGTGCCGGGAGTATTGCGTGGACTGGGGATCCTCAGTCTCGAGATACAGCACATGCCCAAGCAGGCGGATTACGCTTTGGAAAAAGTACCTTATCTCTCCGTGGTCACTCCTTCCACGCATGATATGAGCACCCTGCGCGAATGGTGGAAAAACGATATCGAAACCATCGTCAGCCGGCATTTACAGTCGCCCGCCATGTGGAGCATCTTTCAGCTGCAGGACTGGCTGGCACTGGATGACACGCTCCCGCATCTTCCTCCCTCTGAAGAACGGATCAATATACCCGCATTCACTCCCTGGTACTGGAAATACCGGATGCCGCTCACACTTGAAGACCTGATGGAAGCCGGTACCATCAACTGCAGGATATTGCGGCTCGTCAGGGAAAGCGGGCGATCGTAAGGAAACGCTTTGCGATAGGAAATCCCATGATCCCGCAGTATATTTATTTTATGAAGCTGAACTTGTATCCTTTCGAACTGCGTTTCCGTCATACATTCACGATCTCGAGAAAAAGCAAAAGTGTACAACCTTTGCTGGTGGCTGAGCTGCAACAGGACGAATTGAGCGGTCTCGGTGAAACGGCTGACAATGCCTATTATCACATCACCGTACCCATGCTGATGGAAGCGATCAACGCGCATCGTTCTTTCATAGAAGCGTATCAGCTGGAAACGCCGGAAGCTTTCTGGGAGGCCATGTATTCGCGGCTTAGCGATAACATGTTCGCGCTCTGCGCGCTGGACATTGCGGCGCACGACCTGCATGCAAAACAGCTGGGAAAGAAACTCTACGAAGTCTGGAACCTCGATCCCTCCCACAATCCCATGACGGATTATACCATCGGGATCGATACCATGGAAAATATGGTCAGGAAACTGGTGGAATTTCCCTGGCCTATCTACAAGATCAAACTGGGAACGAAAGAAGATATCGCCATCATCCGTGAGCTCCGCAAGCATTCCAATGCCGTCTTTCGCGTAGATGCGAATTGCGCGTGGACGGTGGATGAAACGCTTCGCAACGCGGAAGCGCTGCGTGAACTGGGTGTGGAGTTCATCGAACAGCCGATGCCTGCAGCCGACTGGGATGGCATGAAAAAGGTCTGGCAGCAATCCGCATTACCACTCATTGCCGATGAAAGCTGTATTGTGGAAACCGATGTAAAGCGCTGCCATGGCTTCTTTCACGGCATCAATATAAAACTCACCAAATGCGGCGGCATCACACCTGCGAGAAGGATGATCCTCGAAGCGAAACAGCTGGGCATGAAAGTAATGACCGGCAGCATGAATGAAAGCACTGTAGGCACCTCTGCCGTAGCGCATCTGCTGCCGTATCTCGATTATGTGGATATGGACGGACCGCTCCTGCTGGCAGAAGATATTGCAGATGGCGTGAAGATCCGCGACGGCAGGATCATTTATGCCAGCGGAAATGGTACGGGCGCTGTATTGCACCGGGCTTTCTAATCCCGCGTTTTCATACCGGAAAAGCTGAACAGCGGCGCTTCCGAATCATTTTGCACCACCATGTAACCCCGGATGATGTTGGGCTCCTTGATCGAGAAATACGTTTTGTTGTTGAGGAGCCACTCGTAAGGGTGACAGGTTAAGGTGTACTTGTCCCGGGCGCCCAGCAAAGGTTTCATCACGAAGTCGTAATGCTTGCTGTTGGCCAGCATGCCTTTGATGAGACAGGACTCATAACGATGCGGGTGGTATCCCTGGTCAGATTCCAGCTTCCCGTAAAAGAAAACACCCATCACACTGTCGATATACAAGATATATCGAAGTGTACCGCCTTCTGCGGATTTGAACGAGACAAGATATTTTCCAAGAAGCGGTGCAGTCTTTTGCTGCAAGAAACGATTATAATGCTGGCTGCTTGCCTGCAGTGGGGTGACGACACAGAACAGATATGCTGCAAATGCAAGAACAGCCTGCCGGATGATAGAATGGCGGATCATGGCGGACAGTTTTGTTCTGTCTTAAAGATACGATGACTTTCGTACCTTGGGAAAGAATAGTTACCAGTGGATAAAACAGGATCAGTTGCCCATCGAATATTTACTGTCATATTGCTACAGTGCTGTGTTTACGGGGATTTTGCAGAAACACTATCGGATTAGGAAATAATTCCATAACTTACCTTCCTCTTACAATCGATTGCTTTATGCGATACCCACGTTATGTTCTTCTCATGGCCGCTTTGATGCTGGCCGGCATCGTTGATGCGCAGGTGCTTGCGCGTATCACGGTAAAAGCGGGCGCCTTTGCGCGGCAGCATACATTGCTCAGCCTCGATCTGGATGGTATTACGGATCTTTCCCCGGAATTGCTGGCACTCTACCAAACCGGTGGCAAACAACCGGGCATGGTATTGTCTCAAACAGAGCCCGGAGTCAGGCGCCGGCTCTGGTGGCAGATGGAGGGAGAGATGAAACCCGGGGAAACCCGCAGTTATGAACTTCGTGTAGCCGGTAAGGTAGCCCTCAGCTCCGAACCGGTGAAGCTGACGGATCAGGATGGTGCGCTGGTGATCAGTGCAGATCATCACCAGGTGTTACAATATAATTATAAAACAGTATATCCGCCGGCCGGCATTGATACGGCGTTTAAGCGCAGTGGATTTATCCATCCCGCATGGTCGCCGGAAGGAAGGGTGCTGACGGGTATCCACCCCAAGGATCACTACCATCACGTCGGCATCTGGAACCCGTGGACGGATACGGAGTTTGAAGGGAAGGAAGTGGATTTCTGGAATCTGAAGAAACTATCCGGCACCGTGCGTTTCGTGCATTTCATTTCGCAAACGAGCGGACTGGTATGGGGCGGATTTAAGGCTTTACAGGCGCATGTGGTACTGGGAGGGAAGAGCGGACCGGATAAAACGGCGATGAATGAAGTGTGGGACGTGCGCGCTTACCGGTCAAATGGAAAATTGCAGGTCTGGGATTTCGTTTCCATTTTGAGCTGCGCAACTGCTTCCCCGATCGAGCTGAGGCATTACCGGTATGGCGGCGGTTTTGCGATCCGCGGGAACCCGGAATGGAACAATGAAAATAGCAAAGTGCTCACATCGGAAGGGAAAACGCGAAAGGATGCGGACTCCACTCGGGCGAAATGGTTCAAAGTGGCCGGAGACCTGAAGAGCGGTAAAGCGGGAATACTCATCCTTTCATCCCCGGATAATTTCAGCTCCCCGCAACCGATACGGGTATGGCCGGAAAAGGATCAGGGTGGACAGGTATTTGCAGAATTCAGTCCTACCAAAGATTACAGCTGGAAATTAACACCGGGCAACGAGTATTCCCAGAAATACCGGGTAGTGATGTTTGACGGAGATATTACCGCATCTGTAGCGGACGCTTTATGGAATGATTACGCCCATCCGCCCGAGGTGACGGTTCAGCGGGTTTCCAGATAGTCGGAATGAGAGATGAACTGTCCTTTGGAACGAAGGAAAAGCAGGAAGGTCCTCATCCGCCGGCTCATCTTATCTCCCGAAATACGCTTGACATAAGAAGGCAGCTGATAAGCGCTCAGGTCTTCCAGTTCCCAGGGATGGAAGTAAAAGGAGAAATAATCCCCGTTCTGCAGGATCCGCTGGCTGCAGAAACGCGTGAACCACATCGGCATATTCTTCACACTCAGCCAGAAAACAGGCAGGCGCAGGGAAGGGGTTACGGAGGAAGGCATCACCCAAAGCGCTTCTTTACGATGTACTGTCCTCGGTAAATGACGGTTGTTATAACGGCCCGGGAGCCAGGTAGGGTTCAATGATGCATCATATGCATACCCTGCCTGCTCCAGCGCTTGAATGTTCACTGGTTTTAAACGCGGCATGCGGAAACCTTTTACCGGTTTACCGCTGATATGTTCAAGTTCCTGCCGGGAATGCAGCAGGTCCCTTTCTTCAAAAGCATCGTGGTAAAAAGCGTGAGAAGCGATCTCGTGTTTCTCGGCGATCCGCTGTACGAGTTCAGGGAAGTGCTGCGCCCAGTAAGCCGTAATAAAAAAAGTGGCGCGCACATGGAGCTCGTCGAATAACACCAGGGTTTTCAGCACCCCCTGGTAAGATACCGCCAGTTTCTCCTGCAAAGGAATATGCTGGCCATATTCTTCCGGGATGTCAAACTCCTCTACATCCACACTGATCAATATCTTGTTTCTCCCCTTGCTCATATTGATTTACCTGGCGATAAGTATCCCGATAAAATTAAACATTTCCCGCAGCAATACCTTGGAACGGAACTCTGAGAAACGAATATCAGGGCGACAAGTTATCTGTATCGTGTTGATTTCGATTGATTTATTTTTTCCTGCCCGGCGAACGAACTCGCTGTCGTACAGAAAACCGTTGATCCGTGTTGCGAGGAATTCTCTTCTGCCCTTGCTGTTGAACGCTTTAAGACCCGCCTGCGCATCGTCTACCCGCAAACGCAGCAGGTAACGGTTCATCATGCGGCTGATACGGGTGAGGATCTTGCGTTTGGGGGGCAGCAGTTGCACGTAGTGATCTCCCCGGATGCCGGCTACCACGTCCGCCCCGTCCCGGAGCTGCTCGAAAGCCTGCTTAACAGCTTCCACACCAAAAGGGAAGTCGTAATCTGTACAAACCTGGAAATCTCCGTTGGCCACCGCTACACCTAAACGAACTGCATAACCTTTCCCGCGGTTAACGGGGTGATTGATGATGCGAACACCCGGAATACCTTCCTCCAGCTGATGGAAATGCGCCTGCGTCATATTCCTTGTGGACCCGTCATTAACAAGGATCAGCTGTATGCCGGTTTCCGGCATCAGCTCCTGCAGCTCCCAAAAATCGGAGATCATCTGCTCTACCCAGCCTTCCGGCGGATTGCAGCAGGGGATCACCAGGTCCAGGCTGTCTTCAACCTTCTCGCTGTAAATCGACAGGTTGTTATAATGGGCTGGCGCAGTTGTTAGGTTAAGTGTTGCTGTTGCGGCTCGCATAAAGTTCTTTATAGTTAAAACAGGGGTTTTGTTGTTTTTCCTATTGTGACCGGTTGATTTTTATACAAATAAGCCATTGCAGATAAAGCAGTACAGCAAAGCACGGGATGGCTTTTACCCGGTAGCGTACGGCTATTTCATTCAGGAATTTGGGGACAAGATCAGTCGGGCAAAGGCTGGTGATCACCAGAGTGGCCACCAGTAAGGTTTTTGTCCAGGGAGTGGTGGGCGCGAAACAAAGCAGGCCGATGCCTGCGCCCGTTACGGCCATGATGTAAGTAGGGGACTCGGTGCTCTGATTGAACACCACGATCCAGATTAGCAGATAAGCCGCCACCAGCCAGGGTGTATGGGCCTGCCGGCGGATCAACCCCATCACAAAAACGGCTGCAAGCCCCACTACTCCGATTCCTATCATCACCTTATCCAGCAAGGGTTTTACCTGTTCGGGCAAATGCCAGATCTCGTGAATGGACCCCAGCAGGGAACCATCTTCTTTGATCGTACTGCTGGTGAGCAGATCAAACCAGGCAACGTAGTAATCCACCAGCGTAGCCGGGGAAACGAACAGTAGCGGCAGCAGGGTTCCGATCACACCGTACAGTGCACAATAGCCGAGGTATTGCCATTTTTTCGGGTAAAAAAGGAACAACAGCCCTATCACGGCGCCATAACCTTTGATGAAAAATGACAAACAGGTGAAAAATGCAGCGCGACCAGGCTGTTCTTTGTCGAGATGCACCACCGTCAGCAGCATGAAGGCCGTCATGGCCGGATTGGTCTGTGACGACTGGATGGCATTGAAAAGTTCTACAAGGAGGAAGAAATACAGCAGGATGCGGACGTTGTTCCTGATCGGCAGCTTTTGTACCGCATACAGAAAAATGGCCGTACTGAAAAGCAGCCACAGCAGCAGGCCCACCTCTTGCGGAAATATGGCGAAGGGGGCGAACAGCACCGGGAAGCTCGGATGATAGAGGTAATAGTCGAAATACTCGGCCGGGTAAAGGTTGTAGAGCGGCATTCCTTCTGTCAGGTGGCGAAGGGACGTCCGGAAGATGACGAAATTATTATACTTTCCCGTGAGTACCAGCTGTATATACAGTACTACGGTCAAAAGTGAATAGATCACGACAATAAAAGAGGTGGATTTCCACCATTTCCGCCGGCCAGTTTCCATGCCCGGTATTGCCGTTCCGGCTGTGTTATGCATCATGTCAGGTCAAATGTACTTTCTTGCAAACGTTGCGGTATCAAAAAAAAGACGTGCGAAATTAAAGTTTACCCCTATGATTTCCCGTTTTTATTCGATAAATGATGCAAAATACAACCTTCGTGGAGGTTTGAAAGCCTTTTATTGACAGCCATGTTTGCTTTTTATTGTATATAAACTGTTTTAATGTTTAAGAATTCATGGGCGCCTTCGATGGATAATTCGCGGCCGTAACCGGATTGCTTTACGCCACCGAACGGGAGCCGGGCATCGGAGCGGACCATGGCGTTGATGAACACATTGCCGCTGTCGATGAGGGCGGCGAGTCGCGCTGCTTTCTCCGTGTCTTTCGACCACAGGGAGGCGCCCAGGCCGAAGGGCGTCTGGTTGGCCAGCCGGATGGCGTCACCTTCGTTGATAGCGAGGGTTACTGCTGCAAGGGGGCCGAAGGTTTCTTCCTCAAATGCGGTCATTCCCGGTTGAATACCGGTGAGCAGGGCAGGTATGAAGTTGCAGCCGTGCTGTTCGCCCCCGGCCAGCAGTTGCGCGCCCTGTTGGATGCTTTTATCCATCTGCCTGCGCAATTCATCTGCAAGGTCCAGACGGGCCATGGGACCGGTATCTGTATCATCGAGGAAAGGATCGCCTTGTTTGAGGGAAGTGATGAGGGATTGTACCTGTTGTATAAAATCATCTGCCACGCTTTTTTCCACGATCCAGCGTTTGGCGGCGATGCAGGATTGACCGGCATTCTGCATGCGTGCTTTCACGGCGGTTTTTGCTGCTGCGGCAAGATCTGCATCCCGCAACACGATGAAGGGATCGCTGCCGCCCAGTTCCAGTACGGTTTTCTTGATATATTTCCCGGCCAGTTGTGCCACGCTCATGCCCGCAGGTGTGCTACCCGTCAACGTTACGCCCTGCACCCGCGGGTCTGCGATCACCGGCTCGATATCCCGGGAAGACACCAGCAGAGTCTGGAAGACGCCTTCGGGGAAACCCGCTTCCCGGAAAAGCTTTTCGATGGCCAATCCGCAGCCGCTTACGTTACTGGCATGTTTAAGCAATACCGTATTGCCCGCCAGCAGGTTGGGAATGGCAAAGCGGAATACCTGCCAGTATGGAAAATTCCAGGGCATAATGGCCAGCACGATACCTTTAGGCTCAAAGGCGGCATAACTTTTCCGGGCATCGGAGGAGATCAGCCGCGGTTGCAGCATAGACGCGATGTTGGAAGCATAATGTTCTGCGCTGGCAGCGCATTTCAGTACTTCCGCTTTTGCTTCCTTCAGTGTTTTCCCCATTTCCCGCGTGATCAGCGTACCATGTTCGGTAACATGATCCTTCAGCAGGGCGGCAGCCTGCATCATCCAGGCCGCACGTTGTTCCACACTGGCCTGTTTCAGCGCTGCAAAGGCTTTCCAGCCGTGCTGCAGTTTCTTGTCTATCGCTTCCTTTGTATCTGCAGGGTATTCGGCCACCACTTCCTGCGTGTAAGGATAAATACTTGAGAATGCCATACCCTAAAGTTAAAGGATTTTGTAAATGCACTAACTTTGCCGCGTTCAATAATGTAGTGTGGCATATGTCTTTAAGCAAGTGGAACATTAGTATTATGGCCCTGTGTACGGGTCTTATCGTGGCTAATATTTATTATTCCCAGCCTTTGCTGGTGCTTATCAGTAAAGAGTTCGGCGTATCGGAGAGCAATGCGGGACAGGTGACTTTCTTTACGCAGGTAGGATATGCATTAGGGTTGTTATTTTGTGTGCCGCTGGGCGATAAGCTGGAACGGAAGAAACAGATCATTACCATGACGGGGCTCGCTGCGGCTGCGCTTTTTGCGGCCGCCATGTCTGTCAATATCACCATGTTGAAGATCATGGGACTGATCATCGGATTCACTTCCATTGTTCCTCAGCTGATCCTGCCGCTGGCGGCCAGTCTGGCCGAGCCTTCACGCCGCGGGAAAGTGATTGGAGTGGTGATGAGTGGTTTGCTGATCGGCATCCTTTTGTCAAGGACCGTTAGCGGCATGGTAGGGCAGCACCTGAGCTGGCGTGCGATGTTCTGGATCGCCGGAGGTCTTTCCACCGCCATGATGGTGATCATGTTCTTTTCTTTTCCAGCGAGCAAATCCTCTTTCAGCGGTACGTATGGCGCGCTCATGCGTTCGCTGCTTACATTGGTGAAGGAACAGCCGTTATTGCGGGAGGCTTCGCTCATCAATGCCTGCGGCTTTGCCGTGTTTGGTTTGTTCTGGACCACATCGGTTTTTCTTTTATCCAATCCACCGTATAGTTTCGGCAGTGATGTGATCGGGTTGATGGGGCTTGCCGCAGCTACCGGCGCACTCGGTGCACCGCTGATCGGGCGTATAGCAGATCGGAGGAATCCGCGCATCGCTATCGGATATGGATTGACCTGCATCCTGCTGGGATATATCATTTTCTGGATCTTCCGTAACTCACTGGTGGGGATCATTGTCGGGATCATATTACTGGACCTGGGTTTGCAGGGAGTGCATGTATCCAACCAGACACGTATCTACGCATTACTGCCTGAAGCGCGCAACAGAATGAATACGGTATTCATGACCGTGAGCTTCATAGGTACATCGCTGGGCTCCGGAGTAGGGCTGTGGGTATGGGATATGGGGAAATGGAGCGGTGTTTGTCTAGCGGGATTAAGTATTATGTTGATCGCTGTGATGATCTACCTCTTTACGTATAAGAAAGAGGGGAAGCCTGCCTATTAATCCACTTTATATAGTGTAAGTTTCATAAGTACAGAGAAACCGGTGTTTCGGATTTTTCTTTCTGTAAAATAAAAAGGTAGTTCGCTGGAACTACCTTTTATCGTTGATGTGTTATTGCTATTTAATTACTCCGGTACTCTCGTGATCTTCAGCATGTTTGTGGGCAGGTGCTCTTTCACCGGTGTGCTGCCGGTGTTCACCACCACATCATTCCCTTTCAGGAACCCTCTTTCCTTGAGGATATTGATCTGATCATGGAAGATATCGTCCAGGCTTTCCTCTTCGTCGTAATAGAATGCGCGTACGCCCCAGCTCAGGCTTAACTGGTTCACCAGCGTTTTCTCCTTGGTGAATACGAACAGCGGTGATTTCGGGCGGTAGCTGGACAGCATGAAGCCGGTGTAACCGGATTGCGTCATGCCGATGAGCGCGTCTGATTCCAGGTCTTCCGAGATTTTGCATGCATTATAGCAAAGGGCATCGCTCAGGAAGGTGGGAGAGTGGCGTTGCGGGATCAGGTTGCGGTTATAGATGATGCTTTCTTTCTCCACTTCGCCGATGATCTTCCGCATGGTCTGGATCACCAGTGTGGGATAGTTACCGGTAGCGGTTTCGCCACTCAACATCACAGCGTCAGCGCCTTCCAATACGGCGTTGGCCACGTCCGTGATCTCGCTGCGGTTGGGGCGGGTGCGGTCGACCATGCTTTCCATCATCTGCGTAGCCACGATTACGGGTTTCGCGCGGTGGATACATTTGCGGATGATGTCTTTCTGGATCATGGGGATCTGCTCTACCGGCAGCTCCACGCCGAGGTCGCCACGGGCGATCATTACGCCATCACTTTCCCAGATGATCTCTTTGAGGTTCTGGATCGCTTCCGGTTTTTCGATCTTGGAAATGATTTTCATTTTGGAATTGCGTTCCTTCAGACGGCTACGCAGCAGACCGAGGTCTTTTACGTTGCGCACGAAAGAAAGCGCTACCCAGTCGCACTGATGATCAATGATGAATTCCAGATCAACAATATCCTTCTCCGTCAATGCCGGCAGGGAAACCTTGGTATCCGGCAGGTTGAAGCCTTTTTTGGAGGAAAGTATGCCACCCAGGGTTACTTCTGCTTTGATGAGGTTGTCGGAAGTGATCTCTTTTACCACGGTTTCGATCTTGCCGTCATCCAGCAATATCTTTTGACCGGGACGTACATCCCGGGGCAGGTCGTGATAGGACACATAGATCCTTTCCATCGTACCCACACATTTTTCGGTGGTGAAAGTGAGGATGTCTCCCGGTTTCAGCGGCAACGCATTGTTCTCGATCTCACCCACACGCAGCTTCGGACCTTGCAGGTCGGCCAGGATGGCTATGTTGTAAGGTTCTGTTTTATTGATCTGGCGGATATATCCGATGATCCGCAGTTTGTCTTCATGGCTGCCATGAGAGAAGTTCAGCCGGAAAACGTTCACGCCGGCCTTAACAAGCTCCAGTAATTTCTCATAGGTGTCGCAAGCCGGGCCTACGGTCGCTACAATCTTGGTCTTTTGCTTGGAATGCGCCAATCCGGCTTCGTTGTCCATGCCTTTATGAAAGTATTTGGACAGATCTTTTGTACTCATAGACGTTTGTTTAACTCGCGAGGATTTTTACTATTTTAAACCATTCCGGATCGATCTTCTGTTTGGCTTTAACGGCCTTATCGAGCGGAGTGTATTGTATTTTGTTATTGACGATGCCGATCATGACGTTGTGGGTGCCTTCAATGAGGGCGTCCACGGCCGCATATCCCATTCTGCTGGCAATCAGCCGGTCGATGCAGGTAGGAGAGCCTCCGCGCTGGATATGCCCGAGGATACAAACGCGCGTGTCCAGCTGCGGCATCCTTTCCTTGACATGGCGGGCCACTTCATTGGCGCCTCCGAATTCGTCTCCTTCCGCTACCACAATAAGGTTCACCATTTTCTGACGGCGCTCGTTGGCCATCAGATCATCGATCACATCATCGATATTGGTCTTGCGTTCAGGGATGAGAATATGCTCCGCGCCGGTGGCAATGCCGCTGTGCAGGGCGATGTAGCCGGCATCCCGACCCATTACTTCAATGATGAAGAGGCGGTCGTGGGCATCTGCCGTATCGCGGATCTTGTCGATCGCATCCACGGCGGTATTCACGGCAGTATCGAAGCCGATCGTGAAATCTGTACCGGCAATGTCTTTATCGATCGTTCCCGGCAGACCGATGCAGGGAATATCAAATTCCTGGCTGAATTTCTGTGCGCCTTTAAAAGAACCGTCTCCTCCGATCACTACCAGTCCGTCGATACCGAAGCGTTTCAGGTTGTCGTAAGCCCTTTTCCTTCCTTCCGGTTCGTAGAACTCTTTGCAGCGGGCTGTTTTCAGGACGGTACCGCCCCGTTGAATAATGTTGGCGGCAGATTTGGATTCCATCCGGAAGATCTCCCCGGTCAACATCCCCTTGTAGCCATACATGATCCCATAAACATTCAGATGATGATAGATTCCCGTTCTTACTACCGCCCTTATGGCTGCGTTCATCCCCGGGGCATCCCCCCCCGAAGTAAGCACCGCGATATTGTTCACTTTTTTCATGTGTGATCTTCTGATTTATCGTTGGCCACTGATTATACTGATTTATTTTACCACTATGAACGTG
>OFTY01000879.1_pt1 | contig 16684 bp, 22 predicted proteins | sample 1775061 | NCBI WGS metagenome assembly OFTY01 (sample SAMN08195773, study PRJEB24354) | sludge metagenome | isolation source: sludge from phenol fed wastewater aerobic bioreactor B | place: India: Nagpur | collected 2016-09-16 | reverse complement strand
AACAGCCTGAACATGCCCCAGCCCCTGCTGGACCGCATGGAGATCATCCGCGTCTCTGGCTACACCGAGGATGAGAAGGTCGAGATCGCCAAGCGCCACGTCCTGCCCAAACAGCTCAAGGACCACGGCCTGAAGGACGGCGAACTGATCGTCCCCGATGAGACGATCCGCGACCTGATCCGCTACTACACGCGCGAAGCGGGCGTGCGTTCGCTGGAACGCGCCCTGGGCGGTCTGGCCCGCAAGGCGGTGCGCGAGATGGCCAAGACCAAGGCCGCCTCGATCACCGTGGATGCGGCCAAGCTGGCCGAATACGCGGGCGTGAAGAAGTTCCGCTATGGCGAGACGGACGCGGAAGATCAGGTCGGCATCGTCACCGGCCTGGCCTGGACCGAGTTCGGCGGCGACATCCTGACCATCGAGGCCCTGAAGATGCCGGGCCGCGGCCGCATGACCGTGACCGGCAACCTGAAGGAGGTCATGAAGGAGTCGATCTCGGCGGCGGCGTCCTACGTCCGCAGCCGCGCCCTCAGCATCGGCGTCAAGCCGCCGGTGTTCGAGAAGACCGACATCCACGTCCACGTTCCCGACGGCGCCACGCCCAAGGACGGCCCCTCGGCCGGCGTGGCCATGACGGTGGCCATGGTGTCGGTCCTGACCGGCATCCCGATCCGCAAGGACATCGCCATGACCGGCGAGATCACCCTGCGGGGCCGGGTGACGGCCATCGGCGGCCTGAAGGAGAAGCTGCTGGCGGCCCTGCGCTCGGGCGTGAAGACCGTGCTGATCCCGCAGGAGAACGAGAAGGATCTGGAGGACGTGCCCGAAAACGTGAAGGCCGCCCTCGAGATCGTGCCGATCTCCACCGCCGACGAGGCGCTGAAGTGGGCCCTGACGGGCACGCCGACCCCCGTCGAATGGGACGAGGCGGCCGAGCCGATGACGCCGACGCCGCCCGCTCCGACGGCGGGCGAGGGGGCCAGCGTCAGTCACTGACGCCGGGTCTCTGATCCGATGAAGGAAGGCGGTTCGGGGCGACCCGGACCGCCTTCTTTTTGACCCGCCCGCCGACAGAGGCTTAAGTGCGCGCTTCGTTTCGCGAGGGGAGCCGCAGACATGACCAAGACGGAACTGATCGGCCGCATGGCCGAGGCGGCGGGCATCAGCCGCGACCAGGCCAAGCTGGCGCTGGAAGCCTTCACCGATCAGGTGACGGGGGCGCTGGTTCAGGGGCGCGACGTGCGCCTGGTCGGTTTCGGCAGCTTCGTCGCGGTGGACCGCAAGGCGGGGGTGGCCCGCAATCCTCAGACCGGCGAAGAGATCGCTCGTCCGGCCTCGCGCACCGCGCGCTTTCGCCCCGGCGAAGGCTTGAAAAGCGCCTTGAACGCCTGAGCGCCACAGGGCATGAAGCCTGTTCCCGACGTTGAGTCGGATGATGTGGGCGGCTAGCTCAGCTGGTCAGAGCATCTCGTTTACACCGAGAGGGTCGGCGGTTCGAACCCGTCGCCGCCCACCATCATCACCTAGAACCCAAGCCCCGCCTGAAACCCTTGCAGAGCGGGGTTTTTCGTGCCCATAACCTTGGTGGAAACCTGGTGGAAAATGGGCTGATGGCAAGTCGTCTCTGGGGCACTTATCGGATCAAAGACCCGAGGACGGGCCGAAAGGGGCAGACCTATTTCGTCCGTCGCGACGTCCCGGCTGACGTGCGCGAACGACTGGGTCGTCGGGTTTGGAACGAAACGACCGGCACAAAGGACCTGAAGGTCGCCTTGGCGTTTGCAGAGGCGCGGTGGCGGGAATGGTCGGAAGAAATCAAACAGGCCCGCGCGCTCGGCGCCGGGCCGGTGATGCAGGCGGAACACGTCTTGGCTGCTGTCGACGAGTGGCGCCGGCGGCGGTGTCGGGCGGCTTCGGGCGCCGGTTTTTTGGACCTGGTCGTGCAGCGCGGGGTGGCCTCCTATCTGGCTGCACCGATCAGCGACAACCTTGCTGACGATCTGAGTGGCGAAGACCTGAACTCGGCCGACTACTATTTTTCTCACCATCCGAAGGCGTCGCGCGCGGTTGAAACACCGGTCGAAATCCAGATGGTCGTGGCGCGCTTGGTCCCCGCTCTGACCGACGACCGCGCTTATGCGAGTATGGAGGGGTTCGATCAGGCCATGGACGCCGCCATCGCCGACGGTGGTGGGCTGGGGGTGATGGCACCCTCGACCCGCGCCTCGACTAGGTCGGCGTTCGCGAGGGCCTGGCTGGAGGTGGTCGAAGCTGAGGAGGCGGAGCGCCGACGTGCCGCCATGGCTTTGGCCGCGAGGGCGCCTGACAACGTGCTGCGTGAGGCGGTCGGGCGTCCCGCGTTCCAGGCTCGCGTGGGCGACCTGACGGTCGGGCAGGTCATCGACAAGTATCGGGCCGAACGGGACGGCGACGACACCGAGAAGCAGTACGGCCACGTCTTCCGCGCGTTGAAGCAACTGGTCGGCGCCGACAAGCCGATCCGGGCGGTCACGCGCGACGACGTCCTAGAGATCAGGCGGACGCTGGCGCAAATCCCGAAAAACATGACCAAGATTTACGGGAAGGACGTCGAAATTCTCGACGCCATCGAGCGGGGCGCCGCCGACGATAAGCCTCGGCTGGCGCCGAACACGCTCAGGTCCTACATGGTCAACCTGTCAGCCGTGATGAACTTCGCCAAGAAGCAACTGAACGTCCTCGACATCAACCCGGTGGATGGCCTCATCCCGAAACGGGAGAACCAGGTCGAGCGCCGCGCATTCTCCACGGCCGAACTTGAGAAGGTCTTCGGCGCACTGGGGGATCAGCGCGAAGCCGACTCCGCGCACTACTGGGTGCCCGCCGTGCTGACCTTCACCGGCTGCCGTGCGAACGAAGTCTGCCAGCTTCGCGTCGAGGACGTGGACCAAGCGGATGGGATCGACTTCATCGACCTGACCCTGTTCGGCAAGGATGGCGTGCGCGTCCAGGGCAAGCGGCTCAAGAACTCCAGTTCGTCGCGGGCGGTCCCGATCCACGACGAACTGGTCCGCGCAGGTTTCCTGGACTTCGTCGAGCGGCGTCGAGCGGCCGGCGAAGAGCGTCTGTTTCCTGAGCTGACCCAGAACGCTTTCGGCCGATACAGCCACGAAGTGTCCCGCCAATTCGGTCATCTGCTCGACCGCGTCGGCCTGCCGGAACCTTCGCTCGTTCTCCATGGTTTGCGCCACGGCTTCCGAGACGCTTGTCGGGATGCTGGCTTGCCGACCGAGATCGCAGATGGCCTGGGCGGCTGGGCGGGTCGAGGCGAAGGTGAGGGCTATGGATCGCGGGCAGGCCTCGCGCGAGTGCAGAGCAACGCGCGCCACATGGCGAAGCTGACGATGGGCGGCTTCAAGCTGCCGACTTAGAAACCCATTGGGAGGAAAGATGAAAACCCAACATGAAGAAATGATCTTCGACGCTGCCGAATTGCAGGATTTGGCGTTGGGGACGATCACCGCCGAAAGCGCAGCAGCAATGATCACGCTGCTGGACCGGCTCGATGAAAACCTGACCCTGCGCCGGGCAACTGCTCAGGCGCTGGGGAACTCCACCAGCGTCAAGGGCTGAGGCGGCGGGGTGCGCAGCAGCATCGCCACCCCGTAGAGGCACAGCAGCGCCGCCTCGGCGCGGCCGTCGTCCTTAACGCGCGCGAACAGCTTCAGCGCGCAGGGGAACATCTCCATGGCGCGGCGACGCGCCTCGTTCTTGTCCTTGGGGGTCTTGGTGGCGGTCTTCCACTCTTGCGGACGCACCTTGGTCAGCATCGAGCGCGCGGCGGCGGCGCCTTCCAGGATTCCCAACGCCCGTCCGAAGTTGAACGCCGAGGTGACCCCCATCTGCGGGCTGGACCACACGTCTTCGATCACGACATAGTCCGGGTCGGCGGCGATGATCGCCTGGCCGACGCCGCCCGGCGAGACGGCTTCCTTGCCGGACCGGCCAGGCTCGCGCGGCATGTCGGTGATCGCCAGCGTCCAGGCGTCGGTGTCGATCAGCGCCAGCGCCCCGTTCTTACCGGGGTCGATTCCGATGACGCGGCTCACCAGTCGGTGTCCTCGGCACGAGTGCGGGCAGATCGGTCGGCGTATTCCACCACCGGGTCCGAGGAGATGTCGTCCCACTCGGGATGAAGCATCTCGGAGCGGCGGCGGACCGGGCGGTCGGTGAAGGGAGAATGGGATCGGAGCGGTGAGGCAGGCGAGGGATTCAAAAGTGGGTGGGCTCAGGATGCGGCGCACGTACTAGGTCGGCGGCGGGGGAGTCGGATCGGGCACCGGTCTGGCGCCTGGGCTGCTGATTACAGTTCCAGTGCGGAATTCTCTCACGGATCAAGGGAAGTACAAGAATTCCGCGTTCAAAGACCGCTGTGCTGTCGATTAAGTGGTGGCCGGTGTAGAAGACCTAGATCACCTGGAGGCGCTGATGTTTTTGACGGCCGTGACATTGGCGCTGATGGTCGCCCAAGGAGGTGCGCAACAGTTCGATCTAATCTGTTCCGGGCAGATGGATAGTTGGGGAGCCGATCAGGTGATCATCCGCAAGGACTCAGTTTCGCGCGCTCGGATCGACCTAGCGCGGAACCTATGGTGCTGGGACACCTGCGAACGGGTCTTCGTTATCGACCATGTCGACGACGCAGAACTGAAGTTGGCTGACGCGAGGCGCCCCGATGGGGGGCGAACCGAAATCACCGTCGACCGGATCACAGGCCGCTTTTACAACTCGATTTCGATCCGTGATCCGATGCACTTCGACACCATGACGATCGGTAAGTGCGAGCCCGCGCCTTACACCGCGATCCCTCGGGCAGCGTTCTAACCACCGCGCACGGGGTCATCCCTCGCTGACCTTCGGCTGCGCTCGTGACCGGCTGCGCCGGCTCACCTTCGGTCGAACAACGCTGGCGAGCGGTCCGTCCCGACGTCCCGACGCCGTCCCGACGCCGTGGACGGTATAACTGCCGGTAATCAAAGGAAAAAACATGATCCGTCCCGACGTCCCGACAAAACGGGCCAATCGGGTAGATTCAGAAAAAACACGGCCCGATACCGCGTCCTCCCTATATAATTTTCTCAATATCTAAGGTGTGTGTTTCGTCGGGACAGTCGGGACGGATCGGCTCAAATGCCCGCCGCCACTGGGTTTGCGCCGTCCCGACGACCTCGCTTCCGTCGGGACGGCGTCGGGACGTCGGGACGGATTTGGCCCTCACTCGCCCGCGAGCGTGATACCGAACCGCGCTTCGAACCGTTCACGCCATTCGCGCCGGGGCGCCAGCCGGTAGGTCTTTTTGCGATCTCCTGAACTCCGGCGCCCGTCCACGACTTCGCCGTGGCTCAGCAGTGCGCGGCGCGCGGCGCCGTTTCCGCCACTGCTGCCATTGTGCGACCGGACATAGGAGTCGAAGCTGGCTTGGACGTGGACGCGGTCGATCACCAGCGGTTCGTCCAGTTCCCAGTCGCCACCACCGACCTCATAGCCGTCCCGGCCATTGAAGGCGCCGTTCTCCAGCACGTCCATCACCCAGCGATCTTCGTCGCTCAGCGACTGCAACACCTGCTCGGCGAGCGCCTCAGTCTTCGGGGGCGCCCAGGGCTTGAAGTCGGAAATGTCGACTTCGTTCACCAGGTAGTGGAGGAAGGCCGCGATCCCACCATTGTCGGCCTCGGCGCGCAGGGCTTCGAAGTAGGCGATGCGACGCGGGTCGTCATGGTCCGTACCGTCGAAGAGGTCGCGGACCTTCAAGACAAACCACCGCCGCTCGCCGTCACCGGCCGGCACGGCGTGGCCGGGATTGGTCACCAGGAAGAAGCGCGCGAAGCTGGTCTCTTCATAAGCGTCGAAACCCTTGGGCTCGGTCAAGGTGGTGGGGGAGGTGATGGCGTCCTTCAGCGGTCCCTCGCCACGCTTGTCGCCGCCGAAGGTCACTTCTTCGGCCTGGACAAAGAGGCGCCCGGCCAAGTGGGCGTTGAACGACCCGGTCAGGTGCTTGCCCTGGCTGATCTTGACGCTGTGTTTGCGACCGATAGCCCGGCGGAGGAAGTCCGCCACGGTCGACTTGCCGGCGCCGCGCGGACCGATCACGACCGGGGCGAAGCCCGGCTTCTCGCCAGGCTTCTGGAACATGTGGCCGAAGAACTGGGTCAACACTTTGTAGTGGTAGGCATTACCGGCGCAGGTCGACTCCAGCAGGTGGTTCTTCAGCAGACTGCAATCGCCCGGCGCCGGCGCAATCGCGATGCCCACCCAGGTGTTGAGCACATGGTCGGGCAGCGAACAGGTCGGGTCGCAGTCGATCCCAGCGTATCGCTTCACGCGGTCAGACTTCAGCAGCAGATCGAGTGCCGAGAACTCTTTGATCCTGGGATTGCCCTGCTTGTCCTCCCCGACCTCCAGCAGCGCCCGGTAGGAACTGAACCAGAGAGCTGCGTCGCTCTTCACGTTGAAGGTCAGCCCATCCTTGGTCCGAGTCGCGATGCGGACCTTGTTGCCCAAGCTGACCACCGACGCGACCTTCGACATGGCCTCGATCGCTTCGGCCTCGGCATTCGGACCGTCAAACAGACACTTGGACGGATCGACGGCATCGATATGCAAGGCGCTGGAGACGGCGACGTTTCCCGCCTTCACCGGCCCCGCGATCCCGACGTATTCCGCCAGCGCGACTTCCACGTCGACTTCCTCTTCGGCCACCGGTTCTTCACGCAGGACCACGTCGAAGGCCTCGACGTCCTCGGCGGTGAACCACCCGTCCTCGACCATCTTGTTCAGATAGTCGAGCCGATCGCGGCCCTTCGATTTGCAGGAGCCATGCGAGCAGTGGATGTTGAAGCCGTCCCCCTTGCCGTCGCCCGCGCTGACGGCGAAGCACCCGGCGTCGTTCTTGTCACGGCTGTTCGAGTGGTCGGCGTTGAAGGGACATCGGATCGTCAGCTTCTCGCCGCGCTGGCCGCGCAGTTTCTTGTCTGAACGGTCGTTCTTAACGGTTGCCTTCAGCAGGCCGACGATGTCCAGGCCGTTTGCGCGGCGAGCGGCCCAGCGACGATCGAACGGTCCCGCGATCACCTTGTCTGGGTCCTGGGTGCGCTCACGGCCGGCGCTCTTCGGTGCCGACACGCGATCGTCGCCGAGCAGGTCGTAGGTGGTCTCGGTCAGAATGGAACCCACGTCCAGCAGGTCGCCACCGAAAAGGTCGATGCGGTGGTCGGCGCCTTCGCGATGCGCCGGCAGATACCAAAGCCGGTTCGCATCGACGCAGGCGTGGTCGAACGGAAGCCCGCCCAACCGCTTCGCCAGCGCGCGCGGGACGCGACGCCAGACCTCGTGGCCCTCTTCGTCGGCGGTAGCGTGATCCGCGATCACGAACGGCGCAGCCAACGGGAAGATCACGCGCCACTTCTGGATCGGCGCGTGGGTGATCACGACGTCCTGGTCTTCACCTGAACCGACAATCTCGAATTCCATCGTCGCGACGATCGAGGGCTCCAGACCCTTTTCGGCCATGCGGGCCTGGACCACCGCCTGGGTGATCTCCTCGCCCTCGCGGCCGTTCTCCGTCAGCCAATTCTGGATCGACGACATCGACTCGACGGTGGTCGTTTTCAGGTGGGAGTGGGTCGACGCCATGACTGCCATCAGGCCGGTGTCGGCGATCGCCTGGGCCAGCGTGTCGCCGGGAATGCCGGAATCGAAATCCAGGCCTGCGAACCACATCTCTTCGACCGCTTCGTTCAAGCGGCGGCCCGGCTTCATCGAGCCCAAAACGACGGCCGGCCCATCCTTATCAGCGGCGACGGTGTGACGGCAGAAGATGTCGATCACTTGCCCGCGCGTCATCTCGGCGGGCTTCCAGTCGACGGACTTGCGGTTCGCGCCGCCCGTGATCACCACCGGCTCGTCCAGGCGCGGGTCCTGGAAATCGAAGACGGTGCGGATGGTCGCGTCCCGATGCTTGCCCAGGGCGGCGGCAACGGGGGCAATCACCGCCGGGGTGTCGTCGAAAAGGAACGACAGGTCTTCCAGCGAGAAAGTTGCGGCGGACAGCCAGGGCTTGGCGTCGTCATGAGCAGACGCCCAGCCGTTCGAACCGGGCAGGGGCGCCGCAACGGTCAAGTCGCAGCCCATCAAGGCAGCAAGCGGCTCGACCACTTCAAACGGTTGGGGCTGGTCCAGGACGTAAAAGCGCGCCTCGGACTGACCCTTCGTCAGGACCACCGAAGGCGCCGGCGTGAGGCTCGTCCACTCGCCGACGAAACCGGCCTCCTCGACCTGGTAAACGAAACGCACCAGGCCATCCGACAACGGATCGACATAGGGCTCGGGCTCCGCCGCCAGCAGGGCGTCCAGGCGCTCCAGCGAGGACAGGTAAAGCGGTTCGTCATCCTGGTCGCGCAGGACGAACGGACCCGCCTGACCACCGCACAAGGTGGTCAGGACTTCGGTCAATTGGGTGGTCGTGTCAGTCATCGTCAGCCGGTTCCGGCGGGAGGGTGTCGGGCGTTTCGGGCGCCCGGCGAGGGGTGACCCAGTCATCGACCGGGTCTCCTTCGACAGTTTCGATCAGGCGGGGCGGGAGAGGCTGACGGATCATCGCGGCTGGTGTCGGTCGTAAAAGCGCGTGATCACGCTTTCCATCGCGTCGCCCAGCCGCTCGCCAGCGTCGCCGGCCGCCAGGGGGACGATGATCGCCGGGCGTTCGGGTTGATCGAACACCACCGTCTGCGCGGTCCAGGTCATCGCCACGCGGCGGCTGCCCCGGTCATTGGCGAGGATCAGCGCGGTCGGCATCCCATCCTTGGCCGGGTCGCCGACGGTGCCCTTGTAATCAAACCCGACGAAGAGTCGGGGGTCGAGGTCTTGGTAGGGCCGGGCGATGGTGTCACACGCCCACTTCATCCGAGCGTGGATCGACTCCTGGGACGCGCCCAGAAAGCTGCCCGCCAGAGGGCCGTATCCCTGGGCACCGGTTTCGCGCGTGGCCGCCAGGGCTTCGCGCATCATCTCGACACGGCTCCTCATTTCGCCGCCTCCAGACCGGCGATGCGCTCGGCCAGCCAGGTGGCGATATGCCCGGCCTTCCAGACCATGGGTTTGCGCGGCGTGATGCGGACCCCGGCGACGAAGCGTCCAGCCTTGGCGTTGTCCTCGACCATCCGCCGGTTCGTGCCCGGCATGAGGTGTGCGAAGGCGGCGTAAGGGATCAGTGCGTCGGCAGGCAGATCGGCCGGATTAACCGGCGCGACGGTTTCTTGGGTTTTAGACATGCGATCTCGATCACCGGCTCTGCCGGTGTTGGCTCTTGCTGAATGAGAGTTCGGGGATCAGTCGGCTGTAGGTGCCGCTTTGATGGTTGTCTTATACGTCATTTATTAACGACTGTCAAGATTTGAGTCCGTTCCGTCGCTCGTGAGGCTGTCTGTCAACTATATTGCGCCAAGTATATATGCATAACATTTCTTAACACTCAGGCCGCCGTCACCCGTTCTGCGGGAGCTGAAGACTTGGTGCTCTTGGGGTGTCTGAAACGAAAAAGGCCCCGGCGATGCCGGGGCCTTGTTGGTCTTGTCGTAGGGGGAAGGACTTACGGGTTCTTGTCCATCCAGCGTTCCTTCTCTTCCTCCATCCGATCAGAGAGGGCCTCGGTGACGATGTCTCGCGGAGTGCCGGCCGTCTCCGTCAGGGCGACCATGTTGATGCCTGCCTCGCTCGCGTCGTCGATTAGTTTCTCGACCAGGCTGCGGATCAGGTCTTCGCTGGGCTCCTAGTTCTCGACGTTGACGTTCTCGAACGTCCATTGGCTGACGAAAGTCGTGATGTGTTCGGTCATGGTGGTTTCCTCCAGCTTCACCATACAGCGGGCGTCGAGGCGTCCAAGAGAAAAAGAGGCGTGTGCAAGACGGTCGATCTTCGCCTTCAGTTTAAATTGAGGTAGCGCGCCGGTTTCATGTATAAAGGTGGTGGGCATTAGGCCCGGAAAGGCAATTCTCTATGTTGATTAAGATCAATCTAAACGGAATGCCGTTCGTTGCAGGTCCTGGCGTAAGGGTGGTCATTCGTGGCGACGATTACGTCTATGTCGTCCTGTAGTATCGGCCCACGCCTCGGTCAATCTTCGGATTGGTCGAGGTGGAGGCTTGAACCGGTGCTAATCTACCTGTCGTGTGACGCTCTGGAGTCGCTCGTAGGTGTAGGATGTGGGGCGATCAGCGATCCTCTACTCTCGTAGTAGGAGGTGGTTGTATCGAGTGTAATCCTTATCCCAGATATAAGCATGACGGTCGCTAATGCAGCGTACATACCGACCAACAAGTTTTTCGATGTGATGGAATTCAGTGCTTTTGCCCAGGGCCATCGATTTGTGACGTAGGTCACTGATTTTGAGGACTTCACGAACATCCCCAGCAGGGCCAGAAGGGGCAAGGCACCGCCGAGGATCATTCCGTAAAAGAAAAGCATAGTCGCTTTCTTTACTGCTTCATAATCCATCAAGGGCGAATCTGGTTTCGATATAAATAGAACTATAGCCGCAAATGCAGCGCTGTTTGCGATGGTAATGTTGGTAAGGAAGCGCCTGGTCCAGTATCCAAGCTCTTCTCTGTCTGCGCCTTCTTTCTCGGACTGCCTATTGGCTTCTTGTTGCGCTTCAGCCACTTGGCGTTGAGAGTTGGCTAGTTCTTTTTGCGCATCGGCGAGTTGCATCGTTGCAAGAGTAGCGTCGATCGAACGAAGCTCTTCCACATTTCGAGCGGCCGTCTGGAAGCGCGACGAGGTGGCTTGGCCGGCATTTAGCGTTTTGTGGTCCAACGCTTCTCGCTCGATCAGTTGTTCACGACGCACGTTCAAGCGATGTCGAATGTCGGTCATTATCCCCGGCTGCCTTTAACGATATCGATCGCTGTTAGGTAAATTGGCGAGCCGTTTATTGCGAGCGCTATCTGGGGGGCTCCAGGTCCCGGTATGGATCGCCTCGGTCGCCGGCATCGACGCGGGTCAGCACTCTCGTTTTGAACTCCGACGAGATCGCGACCTTAACGCCACGGTGGCGAATGCCTACGTCGAGCGACTTGGCCGTGTGCTCGATCTGGTAGAGATCATCGCACCATTCGGTGCTGTTGATCTCGATAAGGCCTGGCATCAAGTCTGGGTCGCCAGCTGCGGCGGCGTTCATGGCGTCCAGCGCGTCGGCGAGGACTTGAGGTGTCATGACGACCGTGTAGCCGAGTCGGGCGGCCGGCGGCATGACATCCCCAAACGAAAAAGCCCCTCGGCGGAACGAGGGGCTGGATTTCACCGACTTTCTACAACGACCACCACCGGCCGCTCTCGTAGGTCTTTTTGAAGTTGGCGCCCCTGGCGCTCGACATGCTGCTGCGCCCAGAAAGCGTTGTCCTGTGCGATGTCTTCCTGCCAAGACCCTTTCCACTCGGGGCCGTGAACAGCGCGTTTCGCAGCTTCCCAGCGAGCGATATTGTCGGCCGTGGGCGACCGACGCATTGCGATCGTAGCTTCATGCACTTCGGTCTCGCGATCAAAGCGAAGCTTCTCCGCGTCGCGTAGCGCCTTCTCGGCTGCATACTCTGGGCTCGCTTCACGCGCAGCGCTGTTCTTGCCTATGTCGCCGATCAGGACGAACAGCGCCACGACGATGCAGGCGCAGAGACCGTAGAAAATTTTGTAGCCAGTCGACATCTGAACGTCCCCCTTTAGAGGAATGTTACAGAACTCTGTTTTCCGACTGGTAAGAAGGAGGGTTAACGGTCTGGTTTAGGTCGGCGATACCGTCCATCCCGTCGGGTCTAGCTGTGCGAGGGTCGACATTCGGGTCGTCGGCCGTGGTTGTGAGAGCCAGTCCGCCGCCGCCAGGAACCTTCAGTGTCAGTCCTTTGATCGTCCCCAACATGGAGATGATCACCAGCGCGAACAGGCCCAGGAAGATGTAGCCGTAGTTGATCAGGCCGGCGATGATCTGAGACTGGTGGTCGCTATACAGGACCGCGAACACCACCAGGATGACGATCATCCCGATGAACAGTGGGTATAGCGAAACCCCCGCCATGATGATCGACACGCGCTGAAGGTGGTCCGGGCGTTCGCAGAGTTCAGCGAGCACGCGGCGCGCCCAGCTGAAGAACCGCGAGCGCATCGTCAGACGCCTGAGACGACCTTGATCCAGGCTGCGACAACGGCGGCCAGGGCAGCATAGGCGGCACGCTCGACCCATTGAAAGCGATCCAGGCTGACCTTCGTCTTTTTCAGATCATCGACCTCGCGGCGAAGCGAGGCGGCGCCGTCCTTGAGCGCACCCAGGTCCTTGCCGACCAGTTCGGTCAGATGGTCCACCTTCAGGTTCGTCAGCTTCTGTTCCCCGGCCAACTCGGTTAGGGCCAGGCGGATGTCAGCGGGCGGAGGAGCGGAGGGCGCTGTCATGCCGGCCACCCAGCGTCGAGAGTGATCGCGATGGAGTCCAGCGCGGCGATATCCTCGGCGGCATCGATCAAAGCGGTCAGTCGGCGAGCATTCGAGAAGCAGGCTTGGACGTGCAGGAAGGCGGCGTCACTGATGGCTTCAATGGTCGCCAGGTCGAACGACATGAACTCTCCACGCGCGACTTCCCAGTCGATCATGGTGCCGGCCGGCTGGCGCTGAAGCGCTGCATAAGCCTTGCTGAGCGCGTTTTCAGTTTCCGGGTCCAGCTTCATCGCCATCCCGTTGAATGCGAAGGTGTCGGCGATGGCGCTTCGGCGCAGCATTGCGACCGCCTCGATGCGGCTGCGCTTGATCCGAGCGAGCCAGGCGGCGTCGTAGTCGTTGATCGCCGACACCACCGCATCAGTGAAGGCGTCGTCGAACAGGATGGTTTGAGTGCCGGCTTCCATGCCGGGGCCGGCGCCCCAGGGGTCCTGACCTTTGATCGAGGTCAGGGACTTGATGAAGTCGGCGTCGTAGCGGGCGTCGATGTGAAGAGTAGTGAGGGCCATGGAGACTCAGAGCCAGGTGAAAAACCGGGCGCGATTGGCGACGGTCACGGTCAGGCGGACGTTGTCGACGATGAGGGTCGTGTCGCCGGTCGGAGCGACGTTGTTCGTCTGATCCGAGATCGTCATGAGGAATTTGAATGGACGAAGCTGGTCGATCGGACCGAGGGGGATCGAGATGTCCCGCTCACCGCCTGGGCCAAGGGGGGCGCTGCCCACCAGGCGTTTGCCGTTCAGCAGATCGCCGGGGACAAAGGCGGCTGTGGTGGCGGGCCAGTCATGTTCGCGGACTTCCAAGACCGTGTCGCCGTAACTTTCGAGCACGGTCATCGTGAGCGTAGCTTCCACGATCTGACCGGACAGGGAGGTCGTATCAAACGACCCGAACACCTGATTTACTTCGTATTGCCCGCTAAAATACTGACCGATCCAAGGCCAGTCGCTGACCACGGCGCCGGCGCCAATCCGCGCTACCGGGTAGGTGGAGGCATAGGAGGCCAGGAAAAGCGTGGAGCCGATCGTCAACGTGGTCGACATCAGCTGCGCGCTCCGATCACGACGTCCGCCAATGTGGCGTCAGCCGATGCTGGCGTCTCCAGCGTGGCGAAGTCACCGTCGGCCCAGGTAACGCCAGCCGACCAGACGCCGACCGTGGCGCCGGCCGCGAAGGTGACTGTGGCGACCTGGACGCCATTGCGCTTCACCGTGAAGATGGTGCTGGCGGTGGCAGCGACGCGAGCGCGTGCGAACGACCGTGCGGCCGTGCTCGCAAACGCATATGGCGCCAGGCCTGGATAGACCTCGGCCGCCGCCATCTTGCCGCTGATCGACCAGACGAGACCGCGCGGGCGGCTTTTGAACTCGGCCGCGACGCGCGTCGCCAGATCGACCAGGCGCTGGGCCTGGGTCGCCATCTTTAGAGTCCGGCCTCGAAGATCGAAACCAGGTTGGTGTCGGGATCACCGGCTTGGACCAGGCTGAGCGAACCCGCGTTGGCGTTCACCTGAACTTTCTGCTGCGCAGTCAGAGTCTGCGGCGCGTCGAAGCGAAGGCGCGTTCCCAGGGCCGTGGTCAGGGCGGTCAGATCGGTCCCGGCGCCGTCCAGCAGGTCCTTCAGTTCCTGGAGCGTGTCGTAGGCCGGTCCGGCGCCGCCCAGGATTTCCGCCTTCACTGCCGCCTGGGCCTCGCTGATAGAGGTCCGAATTTTGGTGATCGAATAGGTCTGGGTCGTGCTGTCGTTTGACGAGTCATTGATCGTCGCGCCGCCGGACGCGGCCAGACTGTTCGCTTGAGCCTTCACCTCGTTGATCGCGGCGACCAGGTTTCCTTTCGCGGTCGTGATCAGTGCGGCGTTGTCGGCAGCGTTGCCGTTCAGCAGGGTGCGCAGCGCCTTCACCTCGGTGGAGATGCGGGTCGCCAGGTCTTGGAGACGGGTTTGGAGGGTAGCCATTAAGCAGTGGGTCTCAGATGAGGTGATTGTCGAAGATGAGGGTCAGGTCGCCGGGGTCGGTCGCTCCATCGCCGTCGATGCCGCGCGGGCCGGCGGGACCACGCTGCCCCTCGGGTCCGATCACGGCCGCGACCGGGCCGACCATCGGCAGGCGCAGGGGAGGGGCATTGTCGCTTGGCCCGATCCAGCGGAACCGAACAGCCGGCGCCTCGCGAAAGCGGAAACGCATCAGACCGTGACCCGCTCGACCACCTGGACCCGTTGAAGGTCTGCGACCTCGACATGCCCAGAGGGCAGTTCGATGCGGGCATCCACGACGTAGCTACCGACTGTCAGGCCGGCGGTCACGCTCGCGGCCAGGGTGAGGACCCAGCCGCCGCCCCCGCCGGGAACCACCACATCGGAGGCCGAGACGATGAACGCGGCCGCGACCTCTGTCGCGTCACCGGGGGCGCCGCCGTTGCGGGCCGCCTTCAGATCGGCGCGGCAGGTTGCGCCAGTCAGGTCGGCTTGGTCGAGTTCTTCAATGGCGAGCGAAAAGGTCTCGCCGCGCGTGAGGCGGAAGGTCATTTTGTTCCGGGATTGCAGGAGGGCGCGGGCGTTTCTCCGACCCGGAGTAGCTGCCGCAATTGCCTGATTTAAAGGCTAAAATATTCTCACAGAATGGCTGAAAAGTCAAGATTTTCAGCTAATTCCGGTGACGGGCTTAGGGGGCGACCGCAAGGTCGAAGTCGGCGCGCAGCCGGGTGACGTAGTGATCGGCTTGCTGAACCATCTGCGCCAGGATCGGGGGCAGTCCGCCGAACCACAGTTCGGGCTGGCTTTCGATCAGAACGGTGACGGCGCTCAGCGCGTCGACGATTTCCTGCGCATGCCCGCGCTTCAGGTTGTTGACGGTGTCGAGAGGGGTGTCGGCCATGGGAAACTCCAAAGTGGCGAAGACGAGGGTTAGTTGAGGATGTTGCCGGCCGAGGCCGTCAGCCAGATTTCCGGGCCGTAGGCGGTGCGATTGTTGGTGTCGGTGACTTTCAATCGATAGGTCCCGAAAGCCGAGTAGTTGGTCATTCCTGTGTAGTAGAAGTCACAGGAACTGCCGCTTTCGTAGGTGGACCAGCCACCCAAGCCTGACAGTTTCTCCCAGGTGTAGGTGAATGGCGCCAGGCCGCCCGATACGGTAGCGGTGGAGCGTCCCACGAACATCGAGTGGAACTGGCCGGGCATCGCGAACTCATACTGGTCGAAGTAGTAGTTATCGAGGGTAACAGTTGGGTCTGGCGTGATGTTGTGGTTGTTGTCGTCGTCCACCACCGCCGTCGTGAGAAAGGTGTCGATCACCTGACCAGTGGTGACGTTCGTGATGGTTGTCAGCCAGGACCCCGAACGGCGCCCCGCGCTGGTCGAGGCCCAACTGTCGAAGTAAATCCACTGATTGTTGGTCATGGTGAATTCAGCCGGCGCGCCAACTTTCACATTGACGTGGTTCCAAGGGCCGCCCGAACCCGACGAGCCCGATGGATTGTAGTGGCACTGAGTCCTGTAGTCGGACAGGTTGCCCGTCAGCGCCGAAACCGACACCCGCACCGTGATCGGAGTATTGATGCCCGTGATCTGGCCGAAGGATGCGCTGGAGGTCGCAGAAGGGTCGTTGGTCAGCAGGTTCCTGTCCGCCCAATCCACCGCGTTGGGGTGTGGGTCGGGCACATTGTGATTGTTGTCTGCGTCGACTGTCTGGTTGACCGTAAAGGTGTCCAACACCGCACCACCGGCGGACTGGTTCGTGACGGTCACGGTGTAGCTGATGCCCGCCGTTCCCGCCGACGTTCCTGCGTGAGCGAAGAACTGAAGGGTCTGACCGTTGGTCACGGTCGCTTCGGTCCAGGCTCCGTTGTTGATCGTGGTCGAGTTGTGGACGTGGACGCCGTTTCGATGAACCGCCAGCCGTGAATCCGCGACGATGTTCCCCGACTTTGTCACGTTGGAGGTCGTTGCCCGGATGGTGATGGCTTGGTTGATCCCGCCGATCGTCAGGGCCGCGTTGCTCAAATAGAACGAGGCGTCGTTCGTCGAGCCGCTGATGTTGGCCCAGTTGACCGCGTTAGGATGTGGGTCGGGCGCGTAGAAGTTGTCGTCGCTGTCGACGGTGACACTAACGGGGCGGTTGCTGGCGATCTGATTATTGAGATCGAGATTCCAGACCGTCATGTTGAACGCGTAA
>OFTY01000871.1_pt1 | contig 16827 bp, 9 predicted proteins | sample 1775061 | NCBI WGS metagenome assembly OFTY01 (sample SAMN08195773, study PRJEB24354) | sludge metagenome | isolation source: sludge from phenol fed wastewater aerobic bioreactor B | place: India: Nagpur | collected 2016-09-16 | reverse complement strand
GGTCATAGCGATGCCTGCCGCCGCCAGTTCCACGGAGGATATCGAGAATAAGTGGATTGCCGAGCCCGTCGATGTCGAGCAACAGCAGCGCGCGGCGGATCGCGACGCCGTTGTAAGCACCGTAGATCGCCGCGATCGAATAGCGCGTCGGACCGTCGAGGCTGCTCGCGAGTTGCTGGGTGGGAAATTTCTCTCCGGCCTTCCAGTCGCCCGCAAAATGGCTTTGTTCGTCGACGACGAGCGTATTGTGCGCCACCGTCGCACTCGCCCAGCTGTCGTTTTCGGGGAGGTAACGTCCGCCGCGCTTGGCCTCGACATTCAGGAAGCGCGCCGCGCCATAATCGGTGACGACTGCGCCGGTTTCGTCATAATAGACCCAGTTCAGCCGGTCGAAATGTCCGTGCCCCATGCCCTGCACGGTATTTTTGACGACGAGCAGCGGACCGGTCGCCGTGGGTCGATCGCGCAGCAGGACAAGCGCCCCGCCCTTGCCGTCGGGCCCGTCCGACAGCAGCCGCGAGGCAAAGGGCCACGGCCTGGCCTTGCCTGCCGCAACGTCCGCCGCCAGCGCCTCGCCCGCAGGCGTCAGCACCGTATGCCCCTGCCCCTCGGCGATCGAGAGGAAGGCCGGGTCGCGGGTCGCGGCGTAGGCGATCGCCACTGCATGATAAAGCTCATCGGTGCGCAGGCTCTTGTCGGGCATCGCATCGTTGATCGGAAGGAAATAGCCGTCGTGGGTGACGTCGATGGCGGTTCGCACAGCTTTCAGGACGATGCCGCCGCGATAGTCGAAGATCTTGCGCTGCGGTTCGTTGGCGTCGATCGCGGCAGCGAAGACCACGAAGGGCATCAAGGCATAGCGCTGATAATAGGGGCCTTCGGCGTAATAGCCGTCCGGCGAGAAGAGCAGGTCGAGCTGGCGCAGGAAGCCCGTCTTGCCGCTCTTGTCGAGCCCCAGCAAAGCCTTGTCGACCAGATCACGGTCGCCCAGCAGATAGCCCGCAAGCCCGACGCCGGCGCAGGCCCAGGTCGCATGATTATGGATCCGGCCGATCACTTCAGGCGACCCGTCGGACAGGAATTTCGCCATCGGACGGATCGCGCCATCGTCGATGCGCGCGCGCTCGGCGGGGGTCCGCGCATCGCGGATCTGCGCATAGCCCTGCACCGCATTGACGAGGAAGACGCTGTCGTTGAGGCTCTGCCAGAACAGCCGGCCGGCCGCCTGGTTCGCAGCCGCCGGGTGCGGCCCGAGCGTCGGATAAAGCTTGGCATAGGCGAGGAGCAGGTCGCGGACATGGTCGCGGTAGCGGACGTCGCCCGTAAGCCGGTAGAGCTGACCGCCCTCGAAGATGATCCGGTAATTGCGCTTATGCTGTTCGTGGGTGAAGCCGCCGCCCGGATCCTTCGGCACGGGCACATTGACCCCCGCCCGGATCGACGCCTCGACATCGCGTTTCGCCGCTTCGACTTCGGCCGCGAACAACGGCGCATAGGATCGGGTGCGCTCTGCGGCAAGCGGCGGCGCGGCGACGGCAGCCGTGGCTGGGACGGCAGCGGCGAGCAGAAGCGCAAGGGATCGCATCATGGCCGCGCCTCCATGGCATTGTTCGACAGATCTGCGCGCAGCGGGCCTTTATAGACCAGTTCTTCGACCCGGGGCGCCGGGGTGGCGGCAAAGCTGTTGCCGCTGATCCGTGTGTCGGGCGCGCCCACCGAATGAATGATCGCAATCGCGCCCGATTTCGCGAACGCATTGGCCGTAATACGGACATGCTGCGCACCCGAAATGCGCAGCGCCACGCCGTCAGTGCCGCTGTCGACCACATTCGACCCGGTCATCGCAAACCACGGACCGAAGGTGCTCTCGTCCGTCCCCTTGCGCAGCAGATCGGCAATCATGCCGACGCCGGCAAAGCTGCTGTCCGCGATCGTCAGCCGCTCCATCGGATACCAGCCTTTCGGCTCCTGTTCGCCGGTCCCGTCGATAACGACACCCATGTCGGCGAAGCTGCTGTTCGCAATGATGATGTCGTCGGCGAAGGTTCCCGGCGCCATCGCGACCCCGGTGAGGCGTCCCTTGTCCGGTCCCCGCACTGACACGCCGTCGAGGGCGATCGCATAATTGGGGGCAGCGCCAGCTTCGATCGCGATCAACGGCCCGGCGCCTCCGGCGGCGTGCGCGTCGATCGCCAGATTTTCTACCCGCAAACCACCGCCGCCGACGATCCGCGCAAGCTGCGAGACGATGTGGAGCACGGGCTTTGCGTCTTTGGCGCCTGCAATGGTCAACCGGTGGCGCACCGTCAGCGGCGCTGGAATATCATAGGTGCCAGTCGCAAGTGTCAGCGTGTCGCCGGGCTGCGCGCCTGCGACCGCCGCGGCGAGCGACGCGCCCGCGGCAACGCGGCGCGTGACGCCAGCGCCGAACGCCGCTTCGGGCGCTGTGCTTCGATACCAGCTGGCACCCACTTCGTCGCGCGTCACCGGACGAAGATCGCGCGGTGCGCCAATGGCGGCGAGCGCCGGGTCGGTCGGATACAGCAGGCCGTTCGCGCCGCGTTCGAGCGTGACCTCGCGCTGCTCGACCCCTGCGCCAAGCAGCGGCGTCGCCACGCGCGCCTCGACATTGTCGGCGAACGCAATGCCGTCGATTGCGCCTTCCGCCCGGAAGGGGTCCTGTCCCTTAGCCCCGACGATCAGGTTGCGATCGAACCGGCTGTCGACGGGCGGGGCCGAGCGTTCGGCATCGGCACCGGCGGCGAAGGTGATGCGCGCGGCGTCGATGATGCTATTGCCCTCGATCCGCGCATTGGCGACCTGATGATAGCGATTGATCACCGAATTGGGGACGCCGTTCATCACGCTGATCGCGCTCTTGAACGAGGTGCCGGCAAGCCCCTCCAGATAATTGTCGCGCACGATCTGATCGCGATTGATCACGCGCACGCCGCCGGTGTCGGGAACCCCCTGGCCGAAGAAGATGTTGCGTTCGACGATATTGCCGTTGCCGTGCCGCAGCACGAAAGCGCCCTGCGAGGCGAGCACCAGATTCTCGCGGATGATATTGCCCCCCGATTTGACCGAGACGATCTCGACCTCGCCGCTGCAGCGATCGAAGATGTTGCGCTCGACGAGCGTGTGACTGTCCGACAGCGATTCCTCGCTCGTCCCGATGCGGATCGTCTCGCCGCCATTCGATCCGAGCGGCGGGCGCGGTCCGAAATAATTATGATCGATGCGGTGCCGGTTATCGAGCGGATCGCCCGCCTTGCGGATGACCGCGAGGGTAACGCCGCTGTTTGTCTTGCCCTCGAAATGCGAATGATCGACGCGGTTCCCGGTCCCGTAGAGCGCGACCCAAATATCTTCTGCGCGGCGGTCGGCCTTGCTGAAACCGTCGATCACCACCTCGGTGACACGCGAATCGCGCGCCAGGTCGGACGAATTGCGCCGAAACGAGATGACCTCGGCCGTCGGGCTCGCGCCGTCCTTGAAGACGAGGCCCGACACGATCAGGTGGCGCCCCGCCAGCCGCAGGTTCGACTGACCAGTCAGAACAACCTTGCCCTTGGTTTGCGCAGCAAGGGTGATCGGCTTCGCCGCGGTCCCGGTGCCGACGAACAGCGCCTGGAAGTCGCGCCATTCGCCGTCGGCGAGCAGGATGGCGTCGCCCGGCTTCGCCGCTTTGACCGCCGCCCGGAACTGCGCGGGATCGGACACGAGCAGGTCGCGTGCGTTCGCCGGCCCCGCTGCGGACGCGAGAAGCGCAAGGATCAGAACCGAACCGACTTTCACTGCTTCATCCTTTTATCTTGCCCTGCGCCGTCATCGCGACCGCCCTAGAAACGCACCGAAGCACCGAAGGTGATCCGGCGATCGGGCAGCCCCTCGAAGCACAGCAGCGCTCCGTCATTGACGCAATATTGCGAGATTTTCGACTTCGAGAGGTTCACCCCCTCGACCCCGACGCTGAGGAAGCTATTGATATCGTATGAAATGCTCGCATTGAGCTGCCCCCGCGCCGCGGTCACCACCGGAAAGCCGAAGGTGCTTGCAAGCGTTGCGCCGCCGACGGTGTCCAGCGTCCGGAACGCGCTCCGCCATGTATAGCGCGCACGGGCCGACAGGCCGTATTTTTCGTAATAGAGCGTCAGATTATAGGCGTGCTTGGAAAAGTCGAGCAGCCCCTGCTTCGCGGTTACCGGCACGAAATCGGCATCATCGTAGATGCCGTTGATCGCGTTGAAGATATCGGTGCCGCGTGTGGCCGAGCTGTTGACCGCCTGGCCGCCGCCGAATTTCTGATAGGTGTAGTTGGCGACGATCCCGAAGCCCGATGCAAAGCCCAAGGCATCCTCGAACTGCGACAGATCATATTGCAGCGCGACTTCGACGCCGGTCTGCGTCGTGCTGCCGCTGTCGTTGATCGTCGTCAGGATCGGGACGCACATGCCCGATCCGCCGATCGGCGACAGCTGGTTGCGAAACGCGATCGGGTTATAGATGCCGCCGCCCTCGCACGGCGCAGTGATGTCGCGATAGCCATTGGCGTCAAGCGGCGCATCTTCGAGCTGGGTGACGAAAAGGTCAGTACGCTTCTTGTGAAACACCCCGACGCTGAGCACCGACGAAGGCGCGAAGTACCAGTCGATCGAGGCGTCATAGGAGGTGACGGTTTCGGGGCGCAGATTCGGATTGCCGATCGAGACCGCCGCGTTTTCGCTCGTCACGAACGATACCGAGGTCGACAACAGGTCGAAATCGGGGCGGTTGATGTCGCGGCCCCAGCTGGCGCGCAGCAGGATATTGTCCGCAACATCGGCGACGAGGTTGAGCCGCGGCAACAGCTTGTTGTAGCCGCCTCGGGTGACGACCTGCGTCACATTGGCGCCGGTGATCGAATTGCCGATCGAATCGAGGCTGGTGTCGAGCCAGCGAAGACCGAAATTGCCGCGTACCGGGCCGATCTCGAAATTGGCCTGACCATAGACCGCGTTGGTCGTCTCGTTGATCGAGAAATAGCCCGCCGAATTGGCCGATGCGTCGTTGAGTGCGCGCTGGCCGGGCGCCGCCAGCAAGGCGGCGCGCAGGATGTCGAGTGTACCCTCGCGATCGCTGAACGCGCGGTTGGGGTCTACGAGCAGAAAGTCCTTGAAGAAAAGCGTCCGGCCGTCGGCGTCGCCGAAATTGTTCGGACCGCGAACCAGCAGATCGGCAAACAGCGTGCCGCGCGGACTGTCGTTGAGGCTACTCAGCGTGAGCGTCGAGCCGACGTCGTTGAAGGTGCTCGATGACCGGTTGAAGCGATAGCCGACGTCGAATGACGTGAAGAATGGCGTCAGGTCCGCGACATCGAGCGACAGATCGATGCGCGCCGCGTCTTCCTTGTTGCGCGTGCTGTCATTGCCGATCGACACCTGCTGCAACACGACATTGGCGGGGTCGAGCAATTGTTCGACCGTCGGCGCAAAGGGCGAGTCAAAATTGATCCCGAAGGCAAGCGATCCGCCCGACAGGTCGTAGATGAAGGGAACCGCATTGTCGTTCCCGGTGAAGACCGGGGCATTGGGGTTGAGGAAATTCAGCGTCGTGCTGAGATCGGGATTTCGCGTGTTGGAAATCGAGCGCGATGCCTCGACGCGTCCGGTCAGCCGCCCGGCGTCGAACTCGGTGCCGAGCCGGTAGATTTCGCTCTTGGTCAGGCGAGCCCCGACGTCGCTCGAGAAGCGCAGATTGGGGTCGTCGCGATCGACCGCGATATTGGGCTCGATCGTGCCCGTCTCGGCGACCCGGATACTGCCGAGCTTCACGCCGTCGAGCGATCCGAAATCCACGGTCTGGAAGGATGTCGGGACGCTGTAGTCGAGCAGCGCATTGACCCCCGACCCCTGAACGCGCGAGCTGTCCTGCCGCCGCTGCTGGTCGTTATAGATGGTATCGAAATAGAATTTCACATGATCGCTCGGCGCCCATTCGAGCGTCCCCGCGAAATTCTTCGTCTCATATTCGAAATTTTCGAGCTCCTGGTTAAGGAACTGGATGCCGACGAAGTCGAAGTCCTGGGCAGCCGGGCGGCGCGTCGGCTGATTTTCGGTTACACCGCTGCGGACCACGGTCGCGTTGACATTTTCGACAAGCCCGCCGTCGCGATCGACGCGCGGACGGAAGGATGTTGCCTCCTGCTGGGTGTAGCTGCCGCTTACTACCAGCCCGATCTCGCCGATACCCGTCGACCATTTGTCGCCGAACGTCGCCGAGATACGCGGCCGGACGCTCTTCGACAGCTCGCTATGCTCGCCCTGAACGCGCGCCGCGAGCAGCATTTCCTTCAGGTCGAGCGGGCGAATGGTGCGCAGGTTGATGGTGCCGCCCACCGACCCCTCGATCGTCTTTGCCTCGGGCGCCTTGGTCACTTCGACCGACGCGATGATCGACGCGCTGACATCTTCGAAGCTGATGCCGCCGCGCCCCGAACCGGAGCCGACCGTCGAAACGCCGTTGATCTCGACGCGATTGTCGTTGGTGCCGCGAATCTGCACACCTGTACCGACCCCGGCTTCGCGCGTGATCTGCACCCCGGTGATGTTCTCGAGCACCTCGGCGAGATTCTGGTCGGGCAATTTCCCGATGTCTTCGGCCTGGATGACTTCGATCAGATTGTCGGCGTTGCGCTTTTCGGTGAGCGCACTCTGCAGCGAGCTGCGAATGCCGGTCACGACGATTGCATTGTCGTCCGCAGCATCGTCCGGCCGCACCTCCTCCTGAGCCAGGGCGCTGGCGGGCGCGAGCAGCGCGCAGAGCGCGACCCCGGAAACCCATGCAGTCACCAGCCGCGACGCCCGCGCCTTGCGGCGCAGCCCAACAGAATCCCGCATCATGCCTCTCCCCAATTGGCTTGGTATTTCGGCTAGGCATAATCGTCCTACCTATATTGTCAACATTCGATTGATAATATCCTCATTATTGTCATACCACTTTGTTGACATTGCCTGTCGCCTAACGTCGATGACGCTGCATGAGAATGCAGGCGCATTTCTCTCCTGCTACAGCCGCGCGTTCCGCTACACGTCCGATCGGTGCTTCCCCCCCGCTTGAGGAGCCTCAGGCACGCATGCGCTGTGGGTGTCCGGCGATGGCCAGACGGACTTTGCGCAGAACCCGGTGTATTCCGCTGAGAAATTGCGGTGGAAGCTGGACAGCTCGGCGTCGGGATCGCGCCTGCCGCTTTTCGCATCGGACCGGTCGCCGAGAAAGCCGGTTGCGTGCCGCTCGCGCCGGGTTATGCTTGAAGGCGCATCGGCCCGAGGCGCGCGATGCCGGGTCGTAAGAAGCCCGCTTGAGACGAAATCCCTATCGCCATCCTGCCGGGTGGCCGCTGCGCATGTTCAGGCCTCCGGGCTAAAGGTTGCGGCGTAAGCCTCAAGCTTATTCTTAACACCCGGCTTCAAAGCCGCCTTTCCGCCAATGCGCGGGAAGGCGGAGGCGATGGAGTTCGACGAAGAGCACGGCAGGCGCGGTATCGCGGAAGGCGACCCCTTGCCACCGGACGATTGGCAAGGCCTTTGCGCCGGCGCGCGCGTCGAGGCCATCTATAGCGCCCATGGTGCAGAACTAGCCCGCTATTTGCGCCGCCGCGCCCCGGCGCAGGACGTCGGCGATCTCGTGCAGGAGTGTTTTCGGCGGCTTGTCCAGAGCCGCGGCACGGCGGCAAGCCTGATCGACCGGCCCGCCGCCTATCTCGTCCGGACCGCGCGCAACCTCCTCGCCGAGCGCGCCCGCGCCGACGGGCGCCGCATGCAGGCGGATCATGCTCCATTCGAGGACGATGACCATGCCGGCCCCGACCCGCATGCGGCGCTCGAGGCGCGCGATACGATCCGCCGCCTCGCCGATGTCGTCGCGCGCCTCAAGCCGAAGACGCGAGCCATTTTCCTGATGCACCGACTCGAGGGCCTAAGCTCGGTCGAGGTCAGCGCGGAGGCCGAGCATTGGCTTCTCAGCGATGGTCATTGGGCAATACGGCTCGATCTTCACGAGGGAACATTGCTCGGCGGACCGCTGCTCATCGAGCATCGCATGAGCGGGCTGCGGTCGCTGCGGCCCCGGCTCACTGCGCTCAGACAGCTTGCCAGTCTTGCGTAACGCGGGGCGTTAGCAGCATCGTTGATGCCTCGCGAACAGAGGGCGGCGCAGTGGATCGTCGAGCTTCGCGTCGCCGACGCAATGCTTGCGGGCGCGTCGCATCAGGAGATGGCGCGGCGCCTGTTTCGGAACGCAATCGCACCGCAGGGCTGGCGCGTCGAAAGCGCGGCCTATCGCTCGCGCATCCAGCGCCTCGTGCGCCGCGCACGGGCGCGACTTGCCGATCCGCTTGGCGGCCCCTGGTTCGCGGAGCAACGGAGTTAGGCATCAGTCGCGCCGAAAGTCTTCGAAGGAGCAGTGCCGATGACCAGAAAAGGCGGTCGCATCCGCCGCGCGTGCCATGAGCTTCCCGCAAACGAGATCGCCGGCAAACCGAAGTCGCTGAATGTTCGCTCATCGATGCGCCGCCCAGCATTCCGCAAAGCGAAAAGTCACGCGATCCGATCTGCATTTTGCCTGCAATCGGACTCGAACCGATGCCCGAAAAATGCGCTGGGGCCACATTGGGGCCACATATCAGGCGACCTACAATTTGACATTTTATCTCAATATATTAATGACTTAATCAGGTGCCGGCAGCCGGCACCATAGCGCTCTCGATGACACGCTCGTCGCGCCGTTCGCAATCTGCCTCGACAGCCAACACATTCCGTCAGGCCGTTCGCCAAGGCAGCTCCAGAGACACACCGAACCGGCCCTCGCCAACAGGCCCGGACTTCATCGCGTAATTGCCCTGGAAGCGAGCGCGTAATCGTTCGGCCACATTCTTGAGGCCCACTCCCAAACCCGACGTCTTCGGCATATCCCCGTCATCATTCCGGGGCATGTCGTTTTCGATCGCGATGCACAGCCGATCCCCTGCCCGGCAGGCCCTGACCAATATTTCAACCCTGCCGCGGGTCGCACCCACGCCATGCTTGAGAGCATTTTCGATGAGCGGTTGCAGGATAAGGCTTGGGACCAACGCATCGGCCACATCGGCGTCGGTGGCTATCGAAAAGCTCATGCGGTCGGAAAACCGCTCGCGTTCGATCTCCAGATATTCTCGCTGCAGTGCGATTTCATCGGCAAGCGGAACGTCATGGAACGGATCAAGCGCCAATGTGGTCCGCAGAAAGATGGAGAGGGAAAGCACCATGCGTTCGGCTTGCGTAGCGGCACCTTCTTCGATCAGCCCGGCAATCGAATTGAGCGTATTGAACAGGAAATGCGGATTTATCTGATAGCGCAGCGCGCGCATCTGGGCGCTCAGCGCCTCTTCCCGTATGGCGGCGAGACGCACCTTGCGGTCGTTCAACTCGAACGCATAGATCAACGCGACGAACAGACAACCCCAGGCGAAAAAAATCGCCCATGCCGTCCCAAAATAGACCGCGAGGTCCGTCGTGCGCATTGGCGCGAGATGCAGAATTGCGGCGATTGCGGGGTATAATGCATGGAAACCTGCCCATAGTGCAGCCAGCACAACCGATAGAAAAAAGGCCGCTATCATCAGAAGAGGTAACGAGTCCTCCGAAGTACGGCGTCGCACCGATCGCTCGTGCAGCAAGAAGATGAGGTAGGACAGGCCAAGCGCCAATGCCGAGAGCGATACAAAATCTACAAATCTGTATAGCAGGAAGGATCGTGAGACGTCGCTCGTCGCGCCGATGATGAATGCCGCAACGATCATGACAAAAACCCAGAACGCGATACCGAATCTGATCGTGGCAATACGAATGCCCCGCGCATTTGCCGGTCGGTTTCTGAAATTCACGTCCAGCGCTATGTCATCGGGATTCATGACAGCCCTCTCCAGCCCCTGTTGCACGCACCAAGCTCTGCACCGGCGTTTCGGCCGACACCAGCCGAAACACTATATGTCGCGGCTTGCCGCCCATTGTGAACGATTATCGCGCCGCCTTACCGGCGATAGTCCTTGGGCCTGAGGCCGTATTTCGTCAGCCGGTCGTAGAGCGTCTTGCGCGGCAAGGATAATCGTTGCTGCACCTCGTCCACCTGTCCCTTTGCGTCGCGTAGCGCATCCTCGATCACCGCGCGTTCGAAGCGGGCGACCATTTCGCGCAGGCTTTGCGGTTCCGCGCCGCGGGGAGCGCCTTGCGCGATGCGCGTCAGGCCCGTGACGAAGTTGCGCGCGAAGGTGCGCAGCTCGCGTATATTGCCCGGCCAGTCGTGGCTGAGCAGATGGCGCCACTCGGCTTCGCCGAGATCGCTCGTCTCAAGCTCCAGTTCGGCCTCGAAGGCGGCCACAAATTCGCGGAAGAGATCGGGAATATCCTCACGTCGGCTCGCCAGTTCGGGCAGCGCGATCGCGATGCCGCCAAGCCGGTGGAGCAGCGCGGGATCGAGTGGCCGCGCGCCCTCTCCCTCGCCTGCGCTGCGCGAGATGGCGATGATGCGGACGTCGACCGAACGCGGCCGCTCGGCACCGATCGCAAGAAAACGGCGCGTGTCGATCAGGCTGAGCAACTGGGCCTTGGCGCGCTCGGGAATGCTCTCGATCTCGTCGAGGACCAGCGTGCCGCCCTGCGCGCGTTCGACGAGGCCCGACCGCGACAACGCCACCGACGGATCGCGCCCGAACAGGATCAGATTCGCGTCGTCGTGCGTCAGAACGCCGGCATCGACGGTCACGAACGGCCGGTCGCGCCGCGGGCTGAGATCGTGGACGAGCCGCGCGACGAAATTCTTGCCCACGCCCGTCGGCCCGGAGATCATCAGGTCGACATCGGCACGCGCGACTTCGGCGATCAGACGCTGCAGCCGCTCGGCGGCCTGCGACGATCCGCCGATCCGCCGATGCTCCCGCTCGCGCAGCGCGTCGCGCAGGCGCCGATTTTCGAGCACCAGCGCGCGCCGGTCGTGGGCCCGGCCGATTGCATGCACCAGCCGCGAGACCGAATAGGGCTTGGTAAAAAAATCCGCCGCACCATACTTCATCGCCTCGACGGCCATCGCGACATCGCCGTGCGCGGTGGTGAAAATCACCTGCATTTCGGGATCGAGCGCGCGCAGATGATCGAAGAAGGCGATCCCGTCCATTCCGGGCATACGGATATCGCTGACGATCACGCCGGCGAAGTCGGGCGTGACGCCGCGCAGCGCGGATTGGGCGTCGGGGTGGGCCGAAACCTCGAAACCTTCGAGCATCAGCGCCTGCACCGTCGCCTCGCGCAACGTCTCGTCATCTTCGACGAAAAGGACCGTGGGCCGCACGCCGGTCATGCGCGCGGGATCGTCATGACGAAGGTCGTCGCGGATGCGTCCGCATCATAGGCAAGCTCGCCGCCAAGATCGCGCATGATGTCGCGCGCGATGACAAGGCCGAGACCCAGGCCGTCGGGCTTGGTCGTCGCGAAGGGCCGGAACAGATCATCCGCCTGCGCCGGCGAAAGCGGCGCCCCGCTGTCGATCACGCGCAGGCTGACGGCGTCACCGCCCGCATCGACCGCGACCGTCACCCTGCCCCCCTCTCCCGCGGCATCGAGCGCATTTTGCAGCAGGTTGACCAGCACCTGTTCGAGCCGGACATGCTCGGCTGCGACGACAACCTGCGTCGCCTCGTCGGGCGGCAGGTCGATGGCGACGTGCATCGAGCGGATGCGGTCGCGCAGCAGCAGCAGCGCCCCGTCGATCGCCTCGCCGAGCGGCATTTCGCGGCGGTCGGCGGGCTGCCGCCGGCTGAAACGCCGCAACTCACCAGTGATCCGCCCGATCCGGTCCGCCAGATCGACGATGCGGGCGAAATTGCCCGACGCCTGCTCGACCTCACCGGCCGCGAGCATCTTTTGCCCATTTTCCGCGAAAACCCGCGTCGCGGCGACCGGCTGCCCGATCTCATGCCCCACGCCGGCCGATATCTGGCCGAGCGTCGCGAGCCGGTTGGCCTGCGAAAGCTGTTCGCGCAGCGTGCGGGTTCGCTCGTCGAGCAGCGCCTGCGCCCGCGCATCGCGGCGCCGGCGCATCACCACGCCCGTCGCGGCAAGGACGGCAAGCACCAGAAAGCCGAGCGCCAGCGCCAGCCGCCCGGTCGCCACCGCCGCATCGACGCGCTGCGCCGGATCGGCGAGCAGGTGCAACACCCATCCGTCGGGAAGGATCGGCTGCCGCGTGTCGAGCAGCGGGATGCGCACCGTCTCGCCCTCGTTGGGCGAAACGATCGCGAGCGGGCGCAGCGTCCGGATGCCGAACTGCCGCAGATCGGCCTCGGCGTCGCGCGCGTCGGCGCTCGCGCCCTGCGCCAGATGAAACCGCCAACGCTCGTCGCTTGCCAGCAGCACCACCCCGTCGCGATCGGTCACATAGACGCGCTGGGCCGTGTCGCGCCAACTCCTCTCGAGCCCGTCGAACTCCACCTTCACCGCGACGACGCCGAGCGGCGCGGCGCGCGTCCCGATGCGCCGCGCGATGTAGAGGCCCGGCTCGCGGCTGACGGTGCCGAGCGCGAACTGGGTGGCCGATCCGTTGGCGAGCGCATCGTGAAAATAGCGGCGAAAGGCATATTTCGACCCGACGAAACTGGTCGGCAGCCGCCAGTTGCTCGCCGCGAGCGTCGTGCCGTCGGCACGCATCACATAGATCGCCGCCGCCGCCGATTGGCGCGCAAGCGCCTCGAGCCGCCCGTTGAGCGCTGCCACCGAAGCGCCGTCCCCGGCGGCCAGCGCGCGCACCTGCGGATCGTCGGCGAGCGCGATCGGAAGCAGACTGAACTTGTCGAGCTCGCTGCGCAGGCTCGACGCCAATATCGCCGCATCGTTGCGCGCAAGTCCGGCCTGCTCGGACAGCGCGCGATCGTGCATCACCCGATCGGTGATCGCGACCGCGAGCGCGAAGACGAGCAAAGCGGATAGCCCTAAAGCCAAGGCCCAACGCCGCACGCGCAGATCGATTCCCAGCACCGTCATCGCCCGATCAATGTGCGAATATCCGCACTTTGTATATCACAAATATGCGGAAATCTGCACAAATTGGATCGAATATCATCATAAGTCATTGTATTATTTATATTCGAAGGAAGGCGACGCGATCGTTGCACCCGTCGCGAACCATCCTAGAATTTCCGCAACGGCCGGTTCGAGCCGGCGGACAGGGGACAGGATGGCATGGGGTCGATCAGCATCGCGGCGGATGACGGCATGGGTAGACGCAAGCGCGTGCCGCTCTATCGCCAGCTCTATTTCCAGGTCGTCGTGGCCATATTGCTCGGCGCGCTGCTGGGGCATTTCTATCCCGATGCCGGCGAGGCGCTGAAGCCGCTGGGCGACGGCTTCATCAAGCTGGTGAAGATGATCATCGCGCCGGTGATCTTCCTGACGGTCGCAACCGGCATCGCCAGCATGAAGGACATGTCCTCGATCGGCAGCGTCGCCGCCAAGGCCTTCATCTATTTCCTGACCTTTTCGACGCTGGCGCTCATCGTCGGCCTGGCGGTCGCCAACATCGTGCAGCCCGGCGCCGGCCTCAACATCGATCCCGCCGCGCTGGATACCACCGCAGTCGCGACCTACGCGCACACCGCCGAGGAACAATCGCTCGCCGGCTTCCTGCTCAACATCATCCCGACGACGCTGTTCAGCGCGATGACCGACGGCGAAATCCTGCAGGTTCTGCTCGTCGCGATCCTTTCGGGCGTCGCAATCTTCACGACGCGCCCCAAGAGTGACCTGGTGCTCGATCTGCTGACGTCGTTCAGCGAAGTGATCTTCAAGCTTGTTCACATGCTGATGAAGTTCGCGCCGATCGGCGCGTTCGGCGCGATCGCCTTCACCATCGGCAAGTTCGGGATCGGGTCGCTCGCCAGCCTCGCGACGCTCGTCGCGACCTTCTACCTCACCTCGCTGCTGTTCGTGGTCGTCGTGCTCGGGTTGGTCGCACGCTTCACCGGCTTTTCGATCTTCGCGCTGATCCGCTATCTCCGCGAAGAGCTGCTGCTGGTGCTGGGCACCTCGTCATCCGAAGCGGCGCTGCCGAGCCTGATGGAAAAGCTCGAAGTCGCCGGCTGCCGCAAGACGGTGGTCGGACTCGTCGTGCCGACCGGCTATTCGTTCAACCTCGACGGCACCAACATTTACATGACGCTCGCCGCGCTGTTCATTGCGCAGGCGACGGGCATCCACCTGTCGCTCGGCGAGCAGCTCGCGCTCGTCCTTGTCGCGATGATCAGTTCGAAGGGCGCGGCCGGGGTGACCGGCGCGGGCTTCGTGATCCTAGCCGCGACGCTCTCGGTCGTCCCGTCGGTTCCCGTTGCGGGTATGGCGCTGATCCTCGGGATCGACCGCTTCATGAGCGAATGCCGGGCGCTCACCAACTTCATCGGCAATGCGGTGGCGACCATCGTCGTCGCCAAATGGGAAAAGGCGCTCGATACCGATCGATTGGCCGCGGCGATGGCCGGCACGCCAATGGCGCTGCCGAGCGAGGATAGCGAGCGCCACGAACGCTCCGGCCCGCACAGCCTTGCGATGAGCAAAGCAGGAGAAAGCGCATGATCTCGCGGCGGTCCATCCTTGCCGGCGGCGCGGCGCTCGCCGGTGCCGTCGGCGCTGCCAAATCGGCCCCGGCGCTTGCCTTTGCGATCGAGGAAATTCCGCTCTGGCCCGGCAAACCGCCGGGGGACAACGGCCCCAGCGGCCCCGAAAAGATCGGCGGTACGGGAAGCGGCTATGGCGCGGTATCGAATATCGCGACCCCGCGGCTGCGCGTCTACCGGCCCAATATCGCCAACGGCCGCGCGGTCATCGTCTGCGGTGGCGGCGGCTATTTCCGTATCCAGCTGTGGAAGGAAAGCACGCCCGCGGCGAAATGGCTCCAGCTGCACGGCTATACCGTGTTCGAGTTGATCTATCGCCTTCCGCGCGACGGCTGGGACGCGAGCGCGCCCTTCGCCGACGCGCAGCGAGCGATGAAGATCGTGCGTACCCGCGCCGCCGATTTCGGTATCGCCCCCGACCGCATCGGTATCATGGGCATGTCGGCGGGCGGGCACCTCGCGGGCTTCACGGCGCTGCGGCCCGACCAGAAATTCTACGACGGCACCGATCGTTTCGAAAGCGCCTCGGCGCGTCCCGACTTCGCCGCGCTGCTGTTTCCGGTGGTGCAATTGCGCAAGCCGTTCGACACGACGCGGACGCGGCGCGAGATCATCGGCGAGCATCCGACCAAAGCCGCCGAAGATGCCTGGTCGCTCGATACGCTGGCGAACGGAAATGCGCCGCCGATGATCCTCTTCTCGGCATCCGACGATCCGATCGCGCCGCCCGGCCATAATCTGTCGCTGTTCCAGGCGCTGCTCGCCAGGGGCGCGAAGGCCGAGCTGCATATTTTCGAGGAGGGCGGCCACGGATGGGGCCTCGGCACGCCCGACCAGATCCTCAGCCAATGGCCCGATCTGTTCGAAGCCTGGATGACCAGGCGGCCATTCGATCGATGAATACAGACAACAGGGGAAGGGAAATATCCATGCGTGCAATCACCATCGCAAAGCTGGCGCTGCTCTGCGGACCGAGCTTGCTTGCGGCGACCGTCGCACAGGCACAGGAACCGCTCGCCGCCGAAACCGCGGCGGACCAGAGCGCCGACCAGCCGGCACCGCCCGCAGACGCGAATGAGGCGATCGTCGTTACCGGGTCGCAGATTCAGGGTGCGAAGATCAACGACGTCCTGCCCGTCACCGTGCTCGACGAAACGGCGATCGAAAACACCGGCGCCTCGTCGGGCGACGAGCTGTTCCGGGCGATCCCGCAGGCCGGCACCGTCGCGTTCAACGAACAGAATTCGTCGACCGTCAACAGTGTCCGCGGCGACGTCGGCTCGATCAACCTGCGCGACCTCGGCACCGGCAACACGCTGCTGCTGATCAACGGCCGCCGGATGACGCTTCACCCCGGTTTCCAGACCGAACTGCTCGTGCCGGTGGTGAGCTCCGACACCAACGAAATCGCGCCGGGCAGCGTCAAGCGGCTCGAGGTGCTGCGCGACGGCGCGTCGGCGATCTATGGCGCGGACGCGGTAGCGGGCGTGATCAACACCGTCCTCAAGGGCGACATGAAGGGCGGCTTCCTTGAAGGCGACTGGCGCGCCTCCGACGGCACCAGCCTCTACAGCTACCAGATTTCCGGCGGCTATGGTTTCGACTTCGGCGGCGGACGCGGCAACCTGACCGTCTATGGCGGCTATTTCTATGAAAACGGGCTGTCGAATGCCGCACGCGACTATGCCGCGGACGATAATCGCCTGCCGCTGGTCGAAGGCACCGATTTCGAAGGCGACGCATCGTTCAACAATCGCAATACCTTCGGTCCGTTTGGGCAATTCGATATTCAGGGTTCGTCGCCGTCGAGCCGGACGCCGATCGGCGACGATGATTTCTACCTCCAGCCGTCGAGCTTTCCCGGTTGCAAGCTGAGCTTCGGCGACGGTCTCTGCGCCCGCGACGGCACGACGCCGACCACTGCGGTCCGCTACAATACGATCTACGGCAACAGCCTGATCAGCCAGAAGCGTCGCTACAATGCGATGGCGCTGCTGAGCTACGAACTCAGCAACAATGTCGAGGCCTATTTCGAAGGCAGCTTCTACCGGTCGGAAAACAACCGCCAGCTCGATGCTTCGGCCATCCTGAGCGCGGTGCCGGTCGGCATTTCGAAAAATGCCTATTGGAACCCGTTCGGCCCGGTCGGCAGT